>RCND010000904.1_pt1 | contig 16804 bp, 16 predicted proteins | sample 2041351 | NCBI WGS metagenome assembly RCND01 (sample SAMN09708230, study PRJNA481090) | Marine sediment metagenome, whole genome shotgun sequencing project. | biome: marine sediment; feature: ocean; material: sediment; isolation source: Sewage treatment plant 12B marine sediment (STP12B) ... | reverse complement strand
ATGCCTCCGACACCCCAGCCGAGTACACCAAGCCCATTGATCATCGTTGTGTGCGAGTCGGTACCGACAAGTGAGTCTGGATAGAGAATCCCGTTGCCATCCCATACGACTTTGGCGAGGTACTCGAGGTTCACCTGGTGGACGATGCCGGTAGCCGGCGGGACAACTCGGAAGTTGTCGAACGCTGACTGGCCCCACTTGAGGAACTGGTAACGCTCGTGGTTGCGTTCGAACTCCCGCTCGCTGTTGATCTGCAGTGCCATCCCAGAGTTGAAGGCGTCAACCTGTACCGAGTGGTCGATGACGAGATCGACAGGGATGAGCGGATTCACCTTCTGCGCCGATTCTGGATCGCCGGTCATCCGGACAACCGCGGCACGCATCGCGGCAAGGTCAACAACGGCAGGAACGCCGGTGAAGTCCTGCAACACGACACGCGCAGGCTTGAACGCGATCTCGGTCTCTTCAACCTTGCTGGCGTCGTACTGGGCGAGGGCGCGTACGTCCTCGTCGGTGACGATTACGCCATCGTGCTCACGCAGTGCGGCTTCGAGCAGAACCTTGATGGAGTAGGGCAGGCTGTCAATATCGCCCATGTCCTTGAGGGCATCGAGACGGTAGATCGTTCGCATACCGACGGGAGTGCTAATCGTGTCCTTGGCGCCGAAAGGATCGTGGCTGCTCATGAGGTGTCCTCTCCTGGGGTTCGTGTCTTTAGGTTCAACCACAATACAGAGAGGTTGAACCCCCTATCGCACGAAAAGACAGTTGAGTGATGTCATGGAACGCAAGATTCGCGTTTCTTGCGCGTGTCGAGCGAGCATATGCCCTCCCCGCCGAGCCCTGCGGGCCGGCGACCCTCCCCAAAGGGAGGGAGAATTCCTTCTCCCCTTGGGAGAAGTGCCGAGCGAAGCGAAGGCGATGAGGGCATACGAGCCCCTACACACAGAACCCTTCGGCCGTTATACCGCGGCCGCAGATTGCGGTGGCTTCCACGCTCATCAGCGAGAAGCCTTCGCCGCCGTCGGTCGGTTGGCCAAAGATGTGGAGCCGATATCCAAACAAGGAGTCATCGGCGAGACCGACTACGTCATAGGTGACCTCGCCGAGATCGCCGACCGAAGGGGCAACTGACATCTCATACCGGAAACCCGATTCCTCACCTTCGAAGCTCTTGGCCACTATCTCGCCAAGGTCGAGCATCGTCTCCGCAACCGGGATCTCACCAAGGTCTGCAACGACATTGGCGGTGAGGTCGTCCACAGTGCCGATATATCCGATGAATCGGGAATTGACCCATCCTCGGAAACCCTCAGCCTCGATCTCGCTCCAGATCGAGCTCTCCAACAAGCGATGGCGTCCCGTGGCCACGAGGTCGTCGGCCAGCGGGTCAAGCTCCACGACTGGTTCGTACCCAGCACCCGGACCATTGCGCATGAAGAGCACATCGTCGTGAGCGACTCCAACCACCGCGATCACATCGCCAGCCGCCGGGCCAATATCGAAGGCTTCGCCGGGAAGCGAAGTTGTCGTGACGTCGTCCGCAGGAATCGTTGTGGTCGGCGCTGCGCCGTCATTGCCGGGCACCAACGTCACCGGGTAGCGCAACTCGTTGACGCGTGATCCGTCACGTGCTGACTCCTCGAAGACGACAACCTCTCCCTCGATTTCCTGAGGCACGTCATACGGGGCGTCAACGCGGAACTCGCCCCAGCAACCGGTGCCGCATGTCGCCGTGGTGAAGCCGGAGTTGAGAACGTCTCCGTCGGCAGCAACGATCTCGTACATCACCGTTGCCTCGAACACGTTTGCGATACCGCCAATGATCATCGGGCTTGGGGCAATCGAGCCTATCGCCGGGGTATCGAGGAAGATGAACGGCAGAATGTCAACGTAATCCTCACGGGCCTGTGGCTCGCCGTCGAGAACGAGACCCTCACCGGAGAAGACGTCGACGACCTCGTCGTCGATCATGAAGAGAACAGAGTCGATGCCATCAAACTGGGTGGTGGTGAACACAACCTGGGCGAGACGCGTAGTCATGGCCATCGTGCCGCCGCCGGATTCGAACTCTGCTGAAAGCGACACCGTCGCCACGTTGTCATTGACGATCACGTCGAGAAGAACGACGTCCTCGGGAATCGCCGTTGAATACCCACCAGGGGTATTCCCTGTCAGATCTATAAGGTCCTGCAATGCGGCCGCTATCGACAGCATCGTGGTGCCTCCTGAGGTCTCGAAGATCACGTCGGGATCGGGATCATTCGCTGCCAAGTCCCATGACCTGCGGACCGGCACCAGTGCCGGGTCACCGATCGACGTGGTCTGCGTGTCCGCAAAGAGATAGGCGCTGTGAAAGAAGATGTACTCATTCGGCGACGGCGCGGTCGTGTTCGATGGCACGGTCGTCGTTGGCTCGTCAACTGTCGTAGTCGTCGTGTCCGGTGCCGCGACCGTGGTTGCGGGGTCGGTAGTGCCATCACCGCCGCGGAAAAGGAAGAGGGGCAAGCCGACGAGCAGCACTACTGCCGCGACGGCGGCTGCCCACACAAACATGGGTTGTCTTTGTTTGGTTTCGGGAACCTTCATGGTGGTGGCCTCCTCCGGGAATGGTGGCGCATCCGGCGCCATTTCCATCAGCCGGTAAGTCAGTTCCCGAACGCGCGGATCGAAGCGATCCGTCTGGTCGTGATCACTCATCGAGAGTCTCCCTGAGTCGTGAGCGTGCCCTGGCCAGATGGCGCTTTACAGATCCTTCTGAGATCTTGAGTCGTAGCGCCACCTCGGCGACGCTGAGATCCTCCCAGTAGGTGAGAACGACCGCAGCGCGCTGTTGCACACTCAACCGATCGACGGCAGCCAACACATCGACATCGACCTCATGAGGCCATTGGATCGCGGGAGATGCAGATTTCATCTCCCGCAACCGTCGACGCAGCGTGGTGCGATGGTGCGAACGGGCATGGTTGAGGACCGATCGATAGAGATACGCCCGAGGATTGCCAACCTGTGGCCAGTCCTTTGCTCGGAACGACCGCAGGCAAGCATCCGTCACCACATCTTGGGCATCGAACGGGCCGACCAACCCGGTAGCGAATCGCACCAGATCGTCGGAGTACTTGCGGTAGATCTCTTCGTCAGTCATTACACCCATAAGACGTCACCGGCGACGCCCCTGGGTGACACGGTATCTAGAAATTTCGTCCCGAGGAAGTAATGAATCACATGGCCCGCAAGATGCCCATCGGCCCTAGATGATCCGTTGTGTCCCAGGTAGACCGGATAGAGAACACCAAGGGACCAGGAGATCACCATGAAGCACCAAGGATTCGACACCGAAGCGGTCCACGCCGGAACCGAACCTGATCCGCTATTCGGTGCGGTTTCGGTGCCGATCTACCAAACCTCAACCTTCGCTTTCAGCAGCGTGGATCAGGGCGCCAATCGATTCGCCGGAACAGAAGACGGCTACATCTACACCCGAATGGGCAACCCGACAGTCGCCGCCCTCGAAGAAGCAGTTACCTCGCTGGAACACGGCCATGGTGCGCTGGCGACCTCATCCGGCATGGCCGCGATATCAAATGTCTTCTTTGCCTACCTCGAGGCAGGCGCTCACATGGTGGGAACCGACTCGGTCTACGGCCCCTCTCGTGTTGTCGTCGAGAAGCACTTCAGCCGTTTTGGCGTCGAGTCCACATTCGTCGACACCTCGAACCCGGACAACATCCGGGCCGCGCTCCGGCCAGAAACGACAATGCTCTACATAGAGACACCGGAGAACCCAACCATTCGGCTGACCGATATCGCAGCTTGTGCGGCAATCGCTCAGGAACATGGGCTCCTCTTCGTGGTCGACAACACATTTGCCACTCCCCTCCTGCAACGCCCGCTCGACCTCGGTGCCGACATCGTTGTGCACAGCATGACGAAGTTCATTAACGGCCACGCTGATGTTGTCGCCGGCATCATCGTCACCTCATCGAAGGAGCAACAGGCCCGTCTCCGTAATGCCCTCAACCACCATGGTGGCTGCATCGATCCGCACCAAGCGTGGCTCGTACACCGTGGGTTGCGCACGCTTGGGCTCCGTGTTCGCCAAGCTCAAACCAGCGCCATTGCTATTGCCGAGTTTCTCAGCCAGCACCCCATGGTCGAGTGGGTTCGCTACCCCGGATCGCCGGATTACCCGCAGCGAGAACTAGCGGAGCGTCAAATGGCAGGACCCGGTGCGATTCTCTGTTTCGGCGTCAAGCGTGGCCTCGAGGGAGGGCGGCGCATCATGGAAGCAGTCAAGTTGGCCACGCTGGCGGTCTCGCTCGGTGGTGTGGAGACTCTCATCGAGCACCCGGCTTCAATGACCCACGCCGGCATGAAGCCGCAGGACCGCGAGGAGGCAGGTATCAGCGACAATCTGATCCGGCTTGCGGTTGGCTGCGAGGACACTGAAGACCTCCTTGCCGATCTGGCGCAGGCACTCGATACACTCCATTGACGAATTCACAGATCGGCTGCACAGCTAATCTCGCGTCATGGAACCTGACCAAGAGCCGCGGCGGACCTCCGAGCTGACCACCTGGCTCGTCCTGGTGGGCGTCTTTGTGGCGGCGATAGCGGTCACAGTCGTCATCGGATCTCGTGGCGGCTCTTCGAGCGATACCACCTTCCCAGATCTCGGCGACCTAACTGCTGCGGACCCGAATGTCCCTGCGATTGACGAAGCGGCTCCAACGTTCAGCCTGCAAACCCTCGACGGCGAGGTATTCGACCTTGCTGCTCATGTTGCATCGGACGACCGGCCGGTGTTTCTAAACCTGTGGGCGACCTGGTGCCCACCATGTCGCGCCGAAATGCCGGCAATCAACACCGCGGCGCAACGCCACCCAGAGGTGCTCTTTGTGGGCGTCGCGGTGAAGGACGACGCGGAGAGCGCCACGGCCTTTGTTGAGGAAATCGGAGTGACCTACACCATCGCTATCGACGATGGAACCGTTGAAGAGGCGTACCCGCTCTTGGGCCTCCCCGGCAGCTTCTTGATCGACAGCGACGGCACGATCGTCAATAGCCACTTCGGGATCGTCACCATCGACTCAATCGACGATGACTTCGCCGAGTTCTTCGGCTCCTAACGGCCGGTCCACTCGGGATCACGTTTCTCCACAAACGCGGCAACGCCGGCGGCGGCATCGTCTGTCATAGCCACCGCAGTGAGGCCGGTGTGCAGATAATCCAATGCGGCATCGAGCGGCATGTCCTCGGTCGCGTAGAAGGCGTCCTTACCTAGAGCCAATACTGCTGGAGAGACGGCGAGTAGCTGGGCAATGGTGTCATCGACGACACGATCCAGATCCGCTCGAGCAACAACACGGGAGACCACACCAAGCCGTAGCGCCTCGTCTGCGTCGATCCTGCGCCCCGTTGCCATCAACTCGAATGCGGCGCGGCTGGGAATGAGACGTTGCAGGACTGCGGTAATCATCATTGGCCACAGACCGACGCGAATCTCTGGTGTTCCGAAGGTGGCATCCTCGACAGCAATCACGATGTCGCACGCCGCCGCCAAACCGAACCCGCCGGCAACGGCATGCCCGTTGACTCGAGCGATTATTGGTTTCCCACAGCGCCGCATCGCCCGAAAGAGATCAGCCAGCGCACCTCTGGCGTCATGATCGGCCAACGGTGAATCAACAAAGCGCCCGCTGAGGTCTCCACCCGCAGAGAAGGCCCTGTCACCCGCACCGCTGATCACGATCACGCGCACGTCTGAGTTGGCTGTGGCATTGGCTATGCCGCTGGTCAGGTCGGCCATCGTCTCCAGCGACATGGGATTACGACGCTCCGGGTCATCAATCGTCAGCGTCGCTCGTGGCCCGTCACACTCGTAGCGCAACATCTCGCGAACCTCCCGATCGTGAATCGAGCATACCTCTATACACCCTGGTCTTGTTGCTTCCAGGACTCAGCTAACGTCGCGTCTATGGAGTGGTTGTTCGTCGTTATCGCGGTCTCGATAGCAGTTTCGTTGCTGCGGGGTGGAAAGCTTTCCAACCTGTCCGAGATGTATGTGCGGGGATGGTGGCTTCTTTTTGTTGGTCTCGGGATGCAGACGGCGGCCGACTTCGTCAACACCGAGAACCGGGAGCTGGCCGTTTGGCTGGTTCTCCTTTCCTACCTGCCGCTCCTCGCCGTAGTTGCCCTCAATCAACGCATGCCGGGCATGTGGATCAGCGGAATCGGCATACTGATGAACTTCACCGTCATCGCGCTCAACAATGGGATGCCGATCCTTCCTGAGGCCTTTGAGCTAGCGGGCGGCGACTGGGCAACAATCGCTCTCGATGCCAAACACGTGATCCTCAACTCCGATTCACATCTGCCGTTTCTAGCGGACATAATCCCGATGCCACGCTCGGTCATATCCCTTGGTGACGTGCTCCTGGCTGTTGGGCTTGGCGTATTTATCGAAGACCAGCTGCATCAGCCATTGCGTCTGTTCCGCCATCGTATCCAGGGACTGCCCGGCTCGGCTGCCGGCAAGCGCGGCGAGGTCTAGCGACTAGCTGGATCAAGCACCGTCGGTTTAGGAGCTGGCAAGCACACCACGGAACTCGAGAACCCTTCGGAGTGAACTCGTTATCTCGGGGTCGAATTCGTACGCCGAGCCACGGTGTAGTTGCTCGAGAGCATCGATAGGTGGCAGCCCCGAGTCGTGGACCGCCTGGTCGTAGGCACTGACGATCTTGATGATCTTTGACGTAATCGACACACTTGGATCGCGCTCTTGTCCTGGTGACCTGTAGGGCAAACACTGATCGCGAACGATCCCTGCCACCTCGCCGAGATGAGGCGCCTCGGCGATTATCTGAGAACCCCACCGGGCAATGTCGAGGTCGGTGAAGCCGGCCCGCAAAATGGCAGGCTCATTCAGCGTAATCCGTCCAATGTCGTGCATGTAGCCGGCGTATTCGAGATCTTCGACCTGGTCGGGCCGCAAGCCCATCTCTCGACCAATGTCGGCGGCCAAGTGACCGGTCCGCACCGCATGACCGAGCGGTGCCAGACCAGCTACTTCGGGTATTTGCGACAGAGCTTGGATGGTCTGGCCATAGGTGACCTTTGTGCCCTGATAGCGAGCCAAGGCCGTGTGGGTAAACGAATACGGAAGTGCCGCCACCAAGATCGCGGTCCACCCAAGCGCATGATATGCGGTACCGACGACAGTGCCGGTCAGGATCAGCACGGTAATTGCCGACCAGTCCTGCAACCCGGCCAACCACAGGAACCGGACTGAAAGGTCGGCCCGCTCCAGACCGATGAGCGAACGGGACACAGCCCGGAGGGCGTAATACACACCCCCAGCTAGGACTGCACACACAATGGCGGCATAGCCTTCGTTGGGATAGACCCTGGAAAAGTCCAGGTTGGGCACGCCGAGGAGCATCGACACAACGTGGAATGCACCACCGAAGCCGGCGATAGCCACAACTTCCGCCAGGTACTCCGAGTTCAGAGTGGTGAGATCAACAGGACGGAACACCAGATACAGCAGCCACGCCACGGTCAACGAGATCGCATAAATCGCCGCAGCCAACTGAGCGTCGCCCACCGCTATCGGCACGGCCGTGGCGGCACCGATCCCCAGGTAGACCCGGTTCCCGCTCATTGCGGGCACGTTCAACATCAGAGACGCCACCATCAGCGAAGATGCAATAGCGACGGGAGTTGGGTCATCTCGCACAACCCAGGCAAGAATACCGGCAACAAACGCCGTAGCAATGAACACCAGCATCGAAATTCGATGGAGACGCGCTCTAGCCATCCGTAGCCCTCGGATGGTCGCTAGTTGATGTGGTTTCGCCCACCGGTGTACTCCAGGTGTGTCTGTTCAACACGCCCGCCCCAGCGATCCAGTGGATCGTCCACCCAAGGCTCGACCGTTGCCGATTGCTGTACGTTACGCACCAAGCGGCCTTCCGGCAAGCAACTAGCCCTGTCTGCAACGACGTTGCTACCGGGATGAGACGCTGGCCCCCGACATCGCTAGGGTTCAGCTGAACCTGCGTAGAGCATGAGGAAGGCCGCGGACCGTGTTCGACAACGAAGAATTCGAAGAGACTATCGCCCAGCTCGAAGCCGTCGAAGCGGTGCGAGTGGTTCGCAAGGGCGGACGGATCGTGGAACTGCACGTCTTGGCAGCTCCATCGAAATCTCCCAAGCAAGTGTCGCGCGACATCCAATCGTTGGCGATGGCCAAGTATGGAGTCAACATCGACCGCAGGGTGATTTCGGTTGTGCAGCTGGCCGCTGACAGCATCAAGCAACGTACGCTGAAGCGCCCTGCCCTAATGCGGATCCGCGAACAGGCCGACAACAACCGAACCACACTGACCGTGACGTTGGCTTGGCAGAACGGAGAGCATGTCGGCTCGGCTACCGGGCCGGATGCGGCATCAGCACGGCTGCGCCTGGTTGGCGAAGCAACGCTGCAAGCCATCGAGTCCATCTTTGCTGACACCCCACCACTTGCACTTGACGCAATCGGGACAGCCGGCGTCGGAATGCGTACTGCACTCATTGCTGTGATCGTCTTCGCTGGCAAACAGGGCGAGGAACTCGTGGTGGGCTCGGCGATATCGGCGGGCGACCACGACGAAGCTGCCGTGAAGGCAGTTCTTGACGCGTTGAATCGGCGCCTTCCCGCAATGTCGTCGTGACCCCTGGCATGCCGGATCGGCTCACCGGCGCCCAACTCGTCTCTGCGGGAAGGGCGGCTGCGGTCACTCCTCATTTCCTAGCCTCGCAGGCAGCAATAGACGTTCTTGCCGATGGCGGTAACGCGGCCGATGCCGCCATCGCGGCCAACGCCACCCTGGGGGTTGTGGCTCCAGAATCATGTGGTGTCGGCGGGGATCTGTTCGCCCTGATTCACACCCAGGGGATTGCTACACCACACGCACTCAACTCTTCGGGTCGAGCCGGAACCGGAGCAACCGTGGACGCGGTCCGTCAGGCCGGCCACAACATCGTTCCGATCGAAAGCCCCTTTTCAGTAACCGTGCCTGGTTGTGTGGATGGCTGGGAGGCAATCGCAGCCCGCCACGGATCCCTTCCGCTGTCACGACTGTTGTCCCGTGCCATCGAACACGCCACCAATGGCTTCCCTGCCTCACCGGAACTCGCCGGTTCGCTCAGCAGATTTGAGGCGGTTCTTCGCTCCCAACCAGCATCACTGGGCCTGTATCCCAAGGAGCGTCCGCCAAGACCGGGCGAGTCAGTCACCCGCCCGGGTCTAGCCAAGACGCTTGGTTCCATTGCACGGTCAGGCCGTGACGCCTTCTACACCGAAGAGGTCGGAGACAACATCATCGCCGCGACCAGGGGTGTTCTCAACGCAAACGATCTGGCCAAGATCCAGGCACGCTGGATCAATCCAATCTCACTGGACATCATGGGCTGGACCGGATGGACGATCCCGCCGAACTCACAGGGGTATCTGACTTTGGCTTCTGCCTGGCTGTTCGAGCGACTCGACCCGCCGCACGACCCAGAGCATCCCAGCTTCACCCACGCCGCTATCGAGTCGTTCCGTGCGCTGGCTTGGGAGCGCGACGATTTGGTGGCCGACGCACGCTTCGCCCCGATGCCTGCCGGTGAGTTGGTGGCACCGTCACGTCTTGAGCAACGCCTCAATCGGATCTCGATGGACCGCAGAACCGAGTGGCCGGTACCGGCGCCGGCACCGGGCGGTACCGCCTACTTATGTGTTCGAGACGCACAAGGAATGGGAGTCTCGCTCATCCAATCGAACTTCCACGGTCTCGGTTCGCGTATCGGCGCCGGCAACTCCGGGTTCTTTCTGCACGACAGAGGTTCGGGGTTCACTCTCGAATCGGGGCATCCAAACCAGCTGGCACCGGGGAAGCAGCCGTTGCACACTCTGTCGCCCTCGCTGTGGACCAACGACGGAGATCTAGCGATGCTGCTTGGTACCCGTGGTGGTGACTTCCAGCCACAAACCCTTCTGCAGATGCTCACCTATCTGCGATGGGGGGATATAGACGCAGCGGCTGCGCAGCTTCTCCCCCGCTGGACAACCGAGGAGTGGCGTCAAGGAAGCACCACGATTGCATACGAACCCCATTTCGATGGGTCGGTCCCCACTGACCTTGATCGACGCGGACATACGACGAAGGCATCCCCCGGGTGGATGTCAGGCTGGGGCCCAGTATCAGTGATCACTGGCGAACAAGAGGCAGTGCGTGGGGCCGCCGACCCACGAGGTGCAGCAACGACCGCCCTCGGACTCTGAGAAAGCTACTCACGCGTGCTTTGAGTCGAACAAGGTCTCGTCAGCAGGCGGGGTGGGGCGCCGTTGTGCCTCTCGCTTCTTCTGGCGCCGTTTCCCCCAAGCCAACAAAACTGTCAGCAGCAGGAACGTGACGACGAGGGCCACACCCCACTCAGCTCCAAAAGACCCCTGCGGCAATTCTTCGCGAAGCGCGATCCGCCACCGATTCTCTACTCCCGCCCATGTTTCCTGAGTGGGATCGCGCAGAATGGCCAACCCCTCTGTTTCTATCGCATGGTCGATGAAAAGACCCATGTTCGAGGCGACGAACTGCGGGTCGAAGAAGTAGGGATCAGGCTTTGTATCCACAACCCATTCGGTGGCGTCGTCCGCGGTGCGCAACTCGGGGTTGGGATCGTCAAGGAACATCGCGACGACCAACTCGTTGCGGTATTGCTCCATCAGTCCAGCAGCCCGTGCCATGTACCAATGAGCGATAGTTGATCCGAGCGGCTCGGGATACCCGCCTTCGATTCCGAGGTCGGCAGCTAGTTGCCACAGAGCGATATGGGGCAGGCCAAAGGCAATGGCGTCATCGACCGTACGGATCTCGACAGCTGCCAGTACAAGCATCTTGTCCTCTCCAAAGACACCGACATGCAGACGCTGTCCTGGGGCGGCGTATGCGGAGAACGCCGGCGCCAACTCAGCGACGGCCAAGCAGGCCACGCCTCCGTCAAGGCCTCCCAATTCCGACTGGACCAGGTTTGCGTTCCGCTCGACATCGGCGGCGAATCGAGCGGCCATTTCGGGCGTCATGCCCGCGGTGGCCACTGTTATCGGTGCATCGATTGGCGAATCGACCCAGTCCACATCGGGGAAGCGCTCGGCACAGCGGGCCTGGTCAGCGAGCGCTGTTCCCGGTAGTAACACGATGAAGACGGCGATGAACGCCATAAATGTTGTGTGCCTCACCGTCGAAACTCTAACGCCGACCAATACTTGCCATAATATGGTGCATATCGGCTTGCTGTGGAGGGCTCCTAGGTCCTAGCCTGGCACCGGCGTGCGTTGCGCCCGGTTGGATACCCAACCGACACCAGGAGCGGAAAACACCTCGTGCGACCTCGTTTCCAGATCTCTGCAGCAGGATCATTGATCGTGATCCTTATTGCCGCGCTCGGATTCGCAGCTGTTGGCGCCGACACGCCGCGTCAACAGGAGACGACCCCGGTGGTGAACGTGCTGCCCGCGTCGCTGTCGGCAAGGGTCGCCGCGGCCAGCTTCTCTGCCGTGCTCAACCCTGAGATCACCCAAACCGCGGTTGTCGAAGAGACCGTGGTAGCTCCTGTCGAACAAGCAGCCGCTCCCCGCGTGGAGCCCACCCCTGCGACGACAACCACGGCACCGCCTCCGACAACAACTACCACCAAGGCACCGACGACCACGACAACGGCGCCACCACCACCCACAACGACCACCACAGCTCCTCCTCCTTCAACCACGACAACCGCACCCCCAGCAACCACTACGACGGCTGCGGCTGTGACGACACCGACCGAACCTCCGGTTGAAGGTGGATCACGCGACGTTGCAGAGTGGCGACCGTTGGCCGAGCTGTACTTCCCATCGGAGTTGGTTGATGAGGCTCTATCGGTCATCGGATGTGAAAGCAACGGTGATCCCCTCGCCTACAACCCGCGATCGGGCGCCTCAGGTTTGTTCCAGTTCATTCCTGGTACCTGGTCCTGGGCTTCAGTGAACGCAGGATTCAGCGGAGCATCCCCGTTCAACCCAGAAGCGAACGTCGGGACGGCCGCCTGGCTGGTACAGACCTCAGTGAACCAGGGCAATGACGCGTGGTCGCACTGGAGTTGCAAGCCCTAAATCTTAAATATCCGCCAGTGTTGGCCAATCGCCGGTGCGGCGGCCGGTGCTTCTGCTTTTAGGTTCTACAATTGGGGCGTGGCAAAAAGACTGATTCGTTTCGTAGGCCTCGTCGCCGTCGCCTCAGCCATTGTGTGGCTGACCAGGGAGCATCTGCTCCCCACCCCACATGTGTCCCATGAACCGCCACCGCACTACCGCTCGACACCCCCGCCACCCCAGACCGCTGCCGACGACCTCACCGAGATCAAAGGAATTGGGCCTGTGTATGCCACCAGGCTGATGGACATGGGTATCCACTCGTTCCGCGGGCTGTCCGAACTCGCACCCAGCACAATCACCGACACAGTCGGCGTTTCGCTAAGAGTCGCTACGGACTGGGTCAACCAAGCACATGCCAGGATGGCCTGACCTGGTGACTGACAACTCCACCCTCAGCGCCTACCAGCTCGACCCAAGCGCACTAGCCGAGCTGGCACCGGGCGAGCCCTCTTATCGCATCAATCAGTTGCGGGAATGGCTGTACGAACACCCCGTCCTGCGCCCCGAGCAAATGACCAATCTCCCCGCGACGCTGCGCGACTCACTGTCCGGACGCCTCTGGCCTTTTGAAGTCGAAATTGAGCAATCAGCGGACAACGGTCGAACCCGCAAGTGGCTGTTCCGCGCTCAGGACGGTGCATCGATCGAAGCCGTGCTCATGGGCTACCGGAAGCGGACAACGCTGTGTATTTCTTCGCAGGCCGGCTGTGCCATGGGTTGCACATTCTGTGCGACAGGGCAGTTCGGGTTTGAACGTCATCTTGACGCCGGCGAGATCGTGGCCCAGGTCGCATATGCCAACGCTGCGTTGCGCCAGCACCCCCTTACCGATTCACCGAATCGCGTCACCAACGTTGTATTCATGGGCATGGGCGAGCCATTGGCCAACTACGACAATGTCCGCGAGTCGTTGCATCGCATGATCGATGTCATCGATATGGCGGCGCGGTCAGTGACTGTCTCAACGGTTGGTGTGGTTCCGGGGATACGCAAGCTCGCAGACGAACCGTGGCAAGTGAGTCTGGCGATCAGCCTCCATGCGGCAGACGACGCCCTCCGAACCAGCCTCATCCCGTTGAATAAGCGCTATCCGCTGGACGAACTCATCGATGCCGGCCTCTACTTTTTCCGCAAGACGGGACGACGAATCTCCATCGAGTGGACGATGATGGACGGGGTGAACGATTCTCCCGACCAAGCCTCGAAACTGGCCCGCATTGCCGCACAGCTCAGCGCCCACATCAATGTCATTGCCCTGAATCCGACACCGCTGACGGAACACCAAAGACCGAGCCGGATGGGCATTGACGAATTTATGTCGGAGCTCTCTCGATTCGGAGCGAACGCAACATTCCGGGAGACCAGGGGCCAAGAAATTGACGCAGCCTGTGGTCAGCTCCGGGTTCGCAGCGCCACTCAGAAGCACAAAGGCAAGGAAACATGAAACTCGAAACCGGTATGCAGGCGCCCGCTTTCAGCCGGCCCGACGACGCAGGTGTCCAACGCAGCAACGATGACTATGCCGGCAAGGGGCTGGTCATCTACTTCTATCCGAAGGCATTCACCCCCGGCTGTACCGGCGAGTCGTGTGACTTCCGTGACAACCACGACCGCTTCCTCGATGCCGGGTATGCAGTGATCGGGGTCAGCCCTGACTCCAGCACGCGTCTTGCGGAGTTCCGAGCCGAGTACAACCTGCCGTTCTCGCTTCTCAGCGACGAAGACCACACGATGGCAGACGTCTTCGGAGCGTGGGGAATCAAGAAGAACTACGGCAAGGAATACGAGGGGCTAATCCGCTCAACCATCGTGCTCGAGGCAGATGGAACTGTTGCACATGCCTGGTACAACGTGAGAGCGAAAGCCCACGTCGGCCGAGTGAGCAACGCGGTCCTCGACACGGTGGAATGACGCACCACCGTCTATCGCCCACTAATCCACAATTCACTCTGCGTTACGATCGAGATCAAAAGGGGACGCCACGATGAAGCCTGTACGCAAAGCAATATTTCCGGTAGGGGGACTCGGCACCCGATTCCTTCCAGCGACCAAAGCCATCCCTAAAGAGATGCTGCCGGTCGTTGACAAACCCCTGATCGAATACGCAGTTGAGGAAGCACGGTCGGCTGGTATCGAAGAGTTCATCTTCGTTACCGGGCGCGGCAAGAGCGCCATCGAGGACCACTTCGATAATCACTACGAGCTCGAACAAACACTCCGCGAACGCGGCAAAGAAGACGAGTTAGCCATGTTGGAAGCGTCAAAGCTCGAACCAGGCCAGGTTGTCTACGTACGCCAGATGTCCCCGCTCGGGCTCGGTCACGCGGTCTGGTGTGCCCGTAACCTCATCAACGACGAGCCTTTTGCAGTTCTCCTTGCTGACGACCTCATCAAGGCCGACAAGCCAACCCTCCGCGAAATGGTCGAGGTATACGAACAAGAGGGCGGCAATGTGGTTTCGCTGATGGAGGTCCCCGATGACCACACCTCGCGTTACGGCATCGTTGACCCGGGAGAGATGCGCGGCCAGCTGGTAGAGATCAAAGGCCTTGTCGAGAAGCCCGATCCGGTAGACGCTCCCTCAAATCTTGCCATCGTTGGCAGGTACATCTTGCAGCCATCGATCATGACTCATCTGGGCCAGGGCACTGCTGGGGCCGGAAACGAGATCCAGCTGACTGATTCCATGTTGGAGATGATCGGAGACAGCCCATTCAACGGACTGCGGCTGAGCGGCACCCGATTCGATTGCGGTACCAAGGCCGGCTTCCTCGAAGCAGGGCTTGCCTACGGTCTGGCGAGGGACGATCTGGCGCCAAATCTGCGTGAGCGACTTCTCGCTGTATTCGAAAGCTGACGGTCGCCAAAGCCGGGAACAGGAGCAGCCCACCCCGGGTTGCAGGAAGAGTTCAACCAAAAGAGGACCACATGGGCAAACTGCACGATCTACACGGCAAGGGCCAATCTGTTTGGCTGGACTTCATCCGACGTGACATGCTCGTCAGCGGTGAGCTCGACACTATGGTCGCCGACGGAATCAGGGGCCTTACCTCGAATCCGACGATCTTCCAGAAGGCAATCGGCGGCTCCGACGCATACGACGAGGCAATTCGAAGTGCGCTGGCAACGAACCCCGACCTCGGTCCTCTTGCGGTGTACGAGATGCTGGCGGTAAGTGACATCCAAGACGCCGCCGACGCCCTGCGCCCGGTATACGACGAGAGTACCGCCGCCGATGGATACGTCAGCCTCGAGGTGTCGCCGTTGTTGTCGGCCGATACCGATGGGACCATCACTGAAGCCCACCGGCTCTGGAACCTGGTTGACCGACCCAATCTTATGATCAAAGTCCCCGCCACACCCGAGGGCATCCCCGCTATCGAGGAGCTGATCGCAGCCGGGATCAACGTGAACGCCACCCTGATGTTTTCGATGGCCGACTATGAAGCTGTTGCCCAGGCTTATGTGCATGGCATTAGCCGCACAGCCAATCCGCAGCGTGTTGCCTCGGTGGCTTCGTTCTTTGTCAGCCGAGTCGACACCAGCGTTGACGCTGGCTTGGAAAAGAACGGTTCTCCAGATGCTCTCGCCCACCGTGGCAGGGCAGCCGTGGCCAACGCCAAGCTGGCGTACGCCCGCTATCTCGAGATCTTCGAAGGGTCCGGGTTTGCGGCCCAAAAAGAGCGGGGTGCCCGCCCCCAGCGTGTTCTCTGGGCCAGCACTGGTGTGAAGAATCCTTCCTATCCGGACGTGCTCTATGTGGAACCGCTGATCGGCTTCAATACCGTCAACACCATGCCGCCGGCCACGATTGATGCCTTCCTCGACCACGGGGATCCCGACAACGGTGCGCTCACGATCGACGTCGATGCAGCACACGCCGACATCGCCGCCCTCGCAGACCTCGACGTGGATCTCGACGCAATAACCACCCAGCTGCAGACCGACGGTGTTAAGTCGTTCGCCGACTCGTTCGACGACCTAATGGCTACGGTCGCCGAAAAGATCAGCGAACTGTCGTAGGACCGGTACCAGCTACGCACCGGCTGGCGGCTAGAAAGGCACCCCGACCGCGTCGCAGAGGAAGTTCATGAACGGCGCTGCCCGTTTGCATGCGTCGGCATAGTCGTCCATGAAGTGGTCCGACACCACCGACTTCTGTGTGATCTTGGTGGAAGCAATGAAGTCTTTGCGCTTGAGATCCTCGATCAGAGGATGGTCCTCGTCGTAACCGCGCGGTGGACGCTTGAGAGAATCGCCGCCAAGTTCGAGGGTATCGGTGAACCGCTTGCCGCGCGAGGCTCGTTTCCAGCGAGCCGGGTCTTCGACAATCGCATCACGGATCTGATAGGCAAGCTTGGTTTCTGGGCGCCACAGCCCGACGCCGATGAAGCACTCCCCAGGCTCGATGTGCACGTAGAAACCGGGGGCATGAGCATCTTTGCCGGCGATATGGCGAAACTGCATTCCCGTGTTCAATTTGTATGGCGTCTTGTCCTTAGCGAACCGTGTATCTCGCTGGATCCGAAATAGCGATCCACCTACCGTCCGCGAGTCAGCAACAAAATGGGGGCTGATCTTCTTCAG
>RCND010000903.1_pt1 | contig 16822 bp, 10 predicted proteins | sample 2041351 | NCBI WGS metagenome assembly RCND01 (sample SAMN09708230, study PRJNA481090) | Marine sediment metagenome, whole genome shotgun sequencing project. | biome: marine sediment; feature: ocean; material: sediment; isolation source: Sewage treatment plant 12B marine sediment (STP12B) ... | reverse complement strand
GATTGGGAATTGCATCCGACCGAGACCAAGTGCTGCCCAGTGCCGGTTCTCCGGCAACAGGTTGCGCAAGTAGATCATGGTCTCGGGGGTTGCCGGTGCCGCCCACAGCACACCCAACACAAATTGGAACAGGGGTGTGCCATCCACCAGGCCTTCCTTCACCAACTGGTTGGCAAATAAAACGTCTCCTGACTGGAAAGCTTCGAGTTCCGGCTTCACGCCGAGTTCCTGGTATCGCTTCGCCATGGCGCGCAGCGTGCGCGTCGTATTGAGATATACAAACTCCGTTGAGCCCTCCACCTGGTTGCCCGTGGTCACATCCAGCGATGCTATTTCGGGCAGACAGTCGACCAGGTGTTCAATGCGTTCTTCGACACCAACGACATCACTTTCCGGCAGAGCACGACCTTCGTCCTCCGGATCGGGTAGAAAAAATGCTCCCATACCGCCTGTGAGATTGATGACGATATCGGTATCGTATTCACGCACACGGGCCACAACTTCGCGGAAAAGGCTCACATCACGACTGCCCTCGGCTGTTTCGGGATCACGCACATGCAGGTGTGCAATCGAGGCCCCGGCTTTTGCTGCCTCGATAGCGGACGCCGCGATCTCTTTTGGTGTCACTGGGAAACTGGGGTGTTTTGGGTTAAACGGAGCGTTGCCGGTCACGGCACAGGTCAGAATTACTTTGCGTTTCATGTTATGTGTCCTTCCAAATCAGTCATCTACAGAGGCTTGTTAATATCCAGCAAGAATTTGATCAAACCCGTGAAATATCGTTCCTGATCGTCATACATGCTCAGATGGCTGCCATCAGGTAGTTCAAGTGCCCGGGCATTGGGCATTTCCTTTACCATCCAGCGCATGTGATCCGGATCCATCGTATCCCACCGTGCCACGGTTACCAGCGTGGGGGTTGTAATCTTGTGTAGGTCCGTTGTGCGGTTCCAGTCAGCCAAAATCCCCTCGATTCCAAATTCACTGGGGCCTTGCATCTTGATGTAGATGTCTTTGTTCATATGTTTGTGAGAGCGCATAACCGGCTCGGGCCATTCTTCCAACGGCAAACGCAACACGTGGTGGACGTAATACTCGCTAAACATCAGTTTTTCGTAGCGCGGGTTGGCGAAATTCCTGCTAGCCTCCAAAGCTCGAATTTCTGCCAGCGCGTCCGGGTTCATTTGCCTGGCGAGCACTTGGTCTGCGTAAATACCATAAGCAGGATTGCTGGCCATCATATTGGAAATGATCAAACCCTTTAGATTCTCTTGATACTTGAGTGCGTATTCAATGGCCAGAATACCGCCCCATGAACTACCCAGTAGGTAGAAATTTTCACTGTTAAGTCCAAGTGCCAGTCGTACTTGCTCAACCTCTTCTACAAAACGGGGAATGTTCCAGAGCGAATCGTTTTCTGGTTGATCACTGTAATAGCTTCCCAATTGATCATAATAGTAATATTCAATACCGGCGTTTGGCAGGAAACTGTCAAATGCCTCGAAATACTCGTGCGTGCTACCCGGGCCACCGTGAAGCAAAAGGAGCTTGATTTTTGGGTTGTTGCCAACGCGTTTGGTCCAGACATTGAATTTTCCAAGGGGCGTCTCAATGGGAATCATCTTCACACCGCCACTGAGAATATCGTCGCGCCCTGTATTATCGTAATAATCCTCTGCGGCCTGGGCCACGAAGCTGGAAAATATCGCTAATGTTAAGAAAAGTGTCTTTATCATTGGGGACATTCCTGATCTAGATATTTGCTGTGATTTCGGGAATAACGCCCCTCAAAACAGACACGATGGTGTCAATTTCCTGCTTTTCTATAATCAGTGGCGGTGACATGACGATCGCATCGCCGATGCCACGGACCATTACACCCTTGTTCCAACAGGTCGCAAGTGCTTTGACTCCAATGGTTCCTTCCTGTCCCTTCGAAGCACGCAACTCCACAGCGCCCAGGAGGCCATAGTTTCGAACATCAATCACTTGTGGAAGGTCGGCCAGGCTATGCAACGCCTCCTGCCAGTAACTACCGATTTCACCTGTTGTTTTAGCACGGGAAAACAGACCCTCATTTTCATAGATATCCAGGGTCGCCATACCTGCAGCGCAGCAGACCGGATGACAGGAATAGGTATACCCATGGAACATTTCCACTGAATCCCTGGCCAGATCCATACAGGTGTTATAGATTTCGGAGGATATTAATACCGCTGATAAAGGCAGTGCCCCGTTGGTGATCCCCTTTGCGGAAATAATCATATCCGGAATCACGTCAAATTCATCGGCGGCAAAGTTGGAACCAGTTCTTCCCCAGCCGGTTATAACTTCGTCAAAAATAAGTAAAATGTCATGCTCGTCACAAATTTCACGAAGACGTTTGAGATAACCTTTAGGTGGTAAATACACACCAGCAGCACCTGCAATAGGCTCAACAATCACTGCGGCTATGGTATTGGCACCTTGGGATCTTATTTTTTCGTCCAAGTCCTCTGCCCATTCACAACCATTATCTGGCAGTCCCTTACTGAACGCATTGCGACCTATATCCAATGTGTGACGAATGTGATCTACCGATAACCATTGACCAAATACCTGGTGGTTGGTTGAAAGACCACCAACCGCGATACCGGCAAAGTTCACGCCGTGATAGCCTTTTTGGCGGCCAATAAATCCCTTTTTCTGTCCTTGTCCTTTAACACTCCAATACTGCATGGCAATTTTAAGTGCCGTGTCTACTGCAGCAGAGCCTGAATTACCATAGAACACATGGTCAAGCCCTTCAGGCGCATGGTTTACCAATCGCTCGGAATATATAAAACCCAATTCGTGACCAAAGTTGAAGATTGAAGTGTAGTCCAGTGTGCGCAATTGTTTGTCGACCGCGTCTGCAATTTCGGGGCGACAGTGCCCGGCGTTTACACACCACAATCCTGCCGTGGCATCCAGCACACGCCGATTGTCAGAACTTGTCAGAAACACTCCATCAGCACTCTTAACCATGCGCGGTGCCTGCTTGAAGGCACGGTTCGGGGTAAAGGGCATCCAGAATGCATCCATATTCAGGTCAGTCATCAGAACCTCCTTCAATGCCACCAATGGAGTGAAATTTGGTTTCGTAAAACTCTGCGATACCTTCTTTTCCACCTTCCGAACCGATACCGGACTGTTTCCAACCACCGAAAGGAGCGACTTCTGTAGAGAATAAGCCGGAGTTGGAACTGACAATACCGAACTGCAAAGACTCTGCCACCCGCATTACACGTCCTATATCGCGTGTAAAAAAGTATGCCGCCAGACCATACTCGGTGTCGTTGGCCCGCTCGATGACTTCCGCTTCTGTTTTAAAAGTCTGTACCGCTGCAATCGGTCCGAAAATCTCTTCGCGGGCAACACGCATGTTCTGAGTTACATTGGTCAACAGTGTTGGCTCGAAGAAGCATTCCCCTAATTCGTGATAATGGCCTCCCAGGCGCACTTCGGCACCTTTCTCCCTGGCGTCAGCCACAAAGGCATTCATCTCTTTCGCCGCCTTGATATTGACCATTGGACCGATGGTGGTAGTAGCTGTAAAACCGTCACCTACGTTGAGTGCCGAGATAACCTCTTCCAAGTTGTCCGTAAATTCTTTGGCGATGCTTTCCTGTACATAAATGCGGTTGGTGCAGACACAGGTCTGTCCGCAATTGCGGAATTTGGTGAACACACAAGCAGCAGCCGCCTCATCCAGATTGGCATCTTCGAATACGATGAAAGGAGCGTTACCGCCCAATTCCATTGAAACGTTCTTTACGGTGGTGGCACATTGAGACATCAGGGTTTTACCCACAGCGGTCGAACCGGTAAAGGTGAACTTGGCCACTTGCTCATGCTGAGTCAGCACTGCACCGATTTCACTGCTGTTGCGACCCACAACCACATTAATCGCACCTGCAGGAATACCGGCGCGTTCCGCCAGCGCGCACAAGGCCAGGGCCGAAAGGGGCGTTTCCGTGGCTGGCCTGATCACGACAGTACAACCAGCTGCCAATGCCGGTCCGACTTTGCGAGTAATCATCGCACTGGGAAAATTCCATGGCGTTATACAACCTACAACCCCAATGGCCTGTTTATAGGTTTGCATGCGGCGGTCAGTTGCCGTCGTTGGAATGGTATCGCCCATAACACGTTTGCATTCTTCGGCGTAAAACTCGACAAAAGCAGCACCATACTTCACTTCGGCAATGGCTTCCTCCAGAGGTTTACCCTGCTCGGCAGTCATGATGATGCCTAAATCATCAGCATTGGCCATGATCAGTTCATACCAGTTGCGTAACAGAATCGCTCGTTGTTTCGCTGGCATTCTGCTCCAATTTTGAAATGCTGAGCTTGCTGCCTCTACCGCCTGAACAGCGTCTGAGGCGTTTCCATTTGCAACTGTAGTAAGCATTGCGTTATTGGCCGGATTACTCACGTCAATTGTTCCGGCTGAGCCGGTGACCCAACGTCCATTGATATAGTTGTGTGTTTTCAATAGTGTTGAATCTTTCAATTTCAGCATGTTTGCTCCCTCAATTGCCAAATCACGGCTACGATCGATATTTATTGTATAGATCACAACTCGCTTCAAATATGCTTAAGATTCAAACTATGATTAACAAAAACAAACATTCCGATAAGTGTTGCTTAAACGGCAAGCGTGTCGTGTTTATTCCAAATTGATTTGAAAAACCGAAATCACTTATTGGGTTTATCAGATATGAAGGTAGTATCGTGCCGGTTATTATTTGCAGATCAGGACGTCCCGCCAAGGTGAAATAAGTGTGCACTCCACTACTGATATTGTGAGGTAATTCCAATGAAATACCTGATTGAAACATGCCGACTTGATGTTGGTTCAATACAACGGCAATTTGCTACTATCCTGGCCATCATTATTCTGTCCGGTTGCCATAATTCGAGCCCACCCGTCGAAAACAGCGGGCAACCAAATTCCTCAAAGCACTCATCATTTGGAGTTTACTCGGGGTATTCAGAACCACGCTTTAACAGTTTCAAGCGCGAATCCGTATATATACCTGTTAGTGATGGAACCCGCCTGGCAGTCGATATCTATCGCCCGACAGTAGATGGTGAGCAGACGCGGGAGCCATTGCCGATCGCGTTGATGGTGACCCGTTATTGGCGTGCACGTGAGATGGGGGATGGCACCGTAACGACTCTATTAGGACCTATCGATAAACAGACACAAAGTGGTCGACTACTGACACCTGAAGAGTATGAATTCCGAAGCTATCCTCAAATGGGACATCTTTTATTGAGACATGGATATATCGTCATGGCCATGGACAGCCGCGGTACCGGTGCATCGTTTGGCGTTCAATCGATCGGTACAACACTCGAAATCCGGGATATGTCTGATGTGATGGGCTGGATAGATGACCAGACCTGGAGTACAGGCAAAGTGGGAATGTTTGGCTGGTCGTGGCCCGGTCTTATTCAAGTTTTTGCCGCAACTGGAACTCCACCGCAACTGGCAGCCATCTTTCCCGCTGTCCCGAATTTCTCCGATTGGTATCGAATTTTTGTCGCCGGTGGCGTATATCGCAAGGCAGCGGCACTGACAATGCGGCGCTCGCTGGTCAATCTTTCCGAGGTAAAAGAGGCTGGCCAGTTGAATGAAGAAACCACGGTTTCAGACCCGGCGCAGGAGGTGGTAGGCGTCGCCCGTGTGGATGAGGATATTGACGGATCCCTGCGCACTGCGGCGCGTGCCGGGCAAGGAGCAGCATCGTTCGCTGGATATATCGAACCGGTACTGGCACATCCCGTCATTCAAATGGCTATCCAGAAACTTGGACTTGAGTCTGTTGACTCGCAAATTGAAACTCTGTTTGACGCGAATGCACTCGATCAAGCTCTTCAGGAGCACCCGGATATTCGCGCATCGCTGGTCGCAGCAGAAGCACCGCAGTCACAGGAATGGTTAGAGGCAGGATACAATTTTCTCGAACAGTTTCGAGCAAGCTCAGTTCCCGCTTATTTCTGGGATGGCTGGCAAGACCCGGCGCCAAGCGAGCGCTTATTGTATTTCTTCAATCTGGATCAGCCACGTAAACTGACCATTGGCCCTTGGTCCCACGGCCCGAATGAAATCGATGACCCACGGGAAATCGCACACACCCGGCTTGCCGAGGTCGAGATGTTGAGGTGGTTTGACTATTGGTTAAAAGGTATTGATAACGGTATTTTGGAGGAACCAAAAATTAACTATGCCGTGGCACACGACAAGAATCAGTGGCAATGGCGTACTGCGTCTACATTTCCTCCCCTGGAGGCTTCCGAGATCGATTTTTTCTTTTCCGGGGGGGATTCGGGCAGCATTCAGTCGGTCAATGACGGCCTTTTAACACGTCAGATCCCTGCTGCGGGCCCACTGACAGATGAGTACACGGCAGATTACAGTCTCTGGGTTGGGCCACGGACCCGCAATCATGACGCTACCGGTGGCGGGCCAATCAAGTACGATGATCTGGCGGCCAATGACGCGAAGGCGTTGACCTACACCACACATCCACTGGAGACTGCTGTTTCCATTGCCGGTTTTCCAATCGTGAGTTTTTTCGCATCTTCAACAGTTGAGAAAATAAATTTTATCGTATACCTCGAAGAGGTGTATCCAGATGGAAAGTCGGTGTTGGTGACTCAGGGTGCCATCCGTTCATCTCATCGCACTAGTAGAAACCCTCCCTACAATACCAACGGGATTCCGTGGCCCAGTTCTTTGCAGGTAGACATAGACAATACAAAACCACTGACGCAAGGCCCTGCTGAGATACGTTTCGCTCTTGAACCGGTCGCCAAGCTTTTCGTTGCTGGCAACAGAATTCGGGTCACTATTGCCAATGCAGATGAAAACCTGATTCTGACTTTTCCGGATTGGCCGCGACCAGTTACTTCCATATGGTATGACGCCGACCACCCATCCAAAATCACTTTGCATGTCCTGCCCTGATGGTGAGCCAATGAAGATCTCTGCAAAAACCACCAAACAACCGCTTGCCTGCGGCACCTGGGTATCGGCGATAACAGCTGAAGATGTCGCCGCCGCAGTAGAGGCTTTTGCCGGTGGATTGATGTTTGAAGCGCAGACCGATGGTCAATGCCTGTATTTTTTGTCTTTGCGTGCCGACGAAGGGGGTCGCAATGCTATTTTTCGTTGGCGTCCCGGCACCTTGCCCGAAAGCATCCTGCCCGCACCCTTCAATGCGCGCACGCGGGTCCACGAGTACGGCGGAGCCGCCTATATTGCATATGAGGGAGTTATCTGGTTCAGCGAAGATACCGATGGACGCATTTACCGACTGCAACCAGGGCAATTGCCTGAACCGCTGACGCCTGCGGGTCCTTTTCGTTATGCTGATTTCACAGTCGATGCCTGCCGTGGACAGCTGATTTGCGTACGTGAGGATCACTCGAACCAGGGTGAAGAGGAGGAACGCAACGAACTGGTCTCCGTTAATTATAAAACGGGCACTACGACAGTGCTGTCATCCGCCGCCAACTTTGTTTCCAGTCCACGTATTAGCCCGAGCGGTGACGAAATCGCGTGGCTGTCCTGGGACCACCCAAATTTGCCGTGGGATAACGTGGCGCTCAATCGTGCAAGCATCGACTCTGACGGCGTGCTCGCAAAAGTGTGCCACGAGGCATCGTCCGCGGAACAGGCGCGCGCACAGCCGCTTTGGAGTCCCCGGGGCAAACTGTATTATCTAAGCGATGCCGACAACTGGTGGAACTTGTATCACTGGCCATCGGATTCTATAAATGGTCGACAGTTATCGCAACTTGAAGGTGAGATAGGTGTACCGGCCTGGTTGCTGGGTTACCGTCATTTTGAATTGATAGATGAAAACCGTGCACTGGTTGCCTATACCCAGGAGGGGCATTGGCGAGTAGCTGAAGTCTTACTCAAGACCGGTGAGTTTATCAAGTGCAGTCAATCATGGGCGCTGGTGTCATCAGTCACGCGTGTCGGTGATCAAATCTATGTCCTGGCTTCAGACCAGTCTGGTCAGGGTGGTTTCTACCTGTGGCACCATGAAGAACTGGAACACGTGATGACGATTGGGCAGCCACGGGATATTGGTAGCGTTTCCATTGCAGAACATTTAGTTGTGCCTTTGCACCCATCAGCTTCCGCCCAGGCTGGAGAAGTCACGCACGCCTTCTATTATCCACCAACTAATGAATCCCACTGTCCCTTGCAGGAAGAAAGGCCACCTGTAATCGTGAGCTTTCACGGCGGGCCAACGTCGCAGAACTTTTCCAACTTTTCACTGAAACGACAGTTCTGGACCCAACGTGGCTTTGCGCTCCTCGATGTGAATTATCGTGGAAGTACCGGTTATGGCCGCGAATACCGTCAGCGCCTCTATGGCAACTGGGGGCTGGTTGACGTCGAAGATGCAGTGGCGGTTTTGCGCTACATCGTTGAAGAAAAACTGGTCGATCCAGACCGTGCCATCATCATGGGTGCCAGTGCAGGCGGTTTTACCACGCTGGCTGCGCTGGCTTTCAGTGATACTTTCTGTGCAGGCACCAATCTCTATGGAATCAGTGATCTCACCACTTTTGTTTGTGATACCCACAAGTTTGAGAGCCATTACACTCAACACCTGGTCGGTCTTTGGCCGGAGCATCGTCAAATCTATATCAACCGCTCCCCGGTTTCTGCTGCAAAGCAGATCAACGCACCCCTGCTGACCTTGCAAGGGGCTGAAGACAAGGTCGTACCTCCATCACAGTCCCACGTGATTATGCAGGCTGTGCGAAATAGAGGGCTACCATGTGCCTATATTGAATTCGATGGTGAGCAGCATGGCTTCAGACAAAAACGGACGATTATTCTGGCCATCGAGGCAGAGCTGTCTTTCTATGCGCAGATCTTTGGTTTCGAGCCGCCAGGTTTAAACGAACACATTGAAATTGAGAATCAGAGCAGAGGTTTTGTTAAATGAAACATCGACGAATTTTTATTTCAGCAGACATGGAAGGTGTAGTGGGCGTTGTTTCCAAGGCGCAATATGCTCCAGGCGAACGCGACTATGAACGTGCGCGTAAATGGATGACGAGCGAGGTTGTCGCGGCTTGCGATGCTGCATTGGCCGCTGGCGTGGAGGAAATCGTCGTTGCCGATGCTCACTTTCATGCAGATAACATCCTGCTTGAGGAGCTACCCGAACCGGTGCAACTCGTACGCTCCTGGCCGCGTGAGTTGATGATGTCGCAAGGCGTCGAGCTTGGATCCTACGATGGTGCCCTGCTTCTAGGTTACCACGTGGGAAGCCGTGGTACACACGGGGTTCTGGCACATACGTTCAGCGCTGACGTGATCGAAATGACACTCAACGGGCAGGTCATGTCAGAGACGACGATCAATGCCGCGATTGCCGGCCACTTTGGTGTCCCGGTGATCATGGTTTCAGGCGATGATGCTTATACCGAACATGCCACACAGGTGTTGGGTCCGGTTGAAACGGCAACCGTAAAGTGGGCCTATGGCACCTTTTCGGAGCGAACAAAATCACTACCCGCATCCTGCAAGTTAATCGCTGCCAGCGTGACAAGAGCACTGGACCGACTGGGTGACTTTAAACCCTATCGCCTTGAAGGCCCGCTTGATCTGCAAATAGAGAATTCCAGCCGTTTCAAGGCAGAGGTTCTTGAATTTATTCCGGGAGTGGAGCGTCTGTCATCGCACAGGATCGGTATACAACTCAGCGACATCATTGCCGTTTCCCGCTTCTTGAATCTTTATTTGCGGATTAGCGCTGTTCATTGATTCTAAGGGGTCTGAAGATATCCACACTTTTCGTGAAACCACCAGGAACTTAAATGATGCCAACAGACTTATTGAACAATTTACAAACCTATGTGGATCAACTGATTGAAAAACATCAGGTACCGGCGGCATCCCTGGCTATCTGGTATAAAAATCGGTTGTACCGGGCGGCGTCTGGTGTATTGAACAAGGAAACCGGGGTGGCCGCCACGGCCGATTCGATTTTCCAAATTGGTTCGATAACCAAAGTGTTTACCGCCAGCCTGGTGATGCAACTGGTGGATGAAGGCCGGGTTGAACTGGACAGACCCGTGAAACAGTATTTGCGGGATTTTCAGATTGCTGATCCCAATGCCACGCAAACGATCACAGTTCGTCAATTACTAAATCATACCAACGGTATGATGGGGGATTTCTTTCCGGACGATTCTCAGGCAGAGGGCAACCTGATTGCGCGTTATGTAGACCGCTGCAATCTGCTGCCCCAAATACACCCTCCGGGAGAACAATACTCTTATTCAAACGCGGCTTTTGCGATTGCTGGTCGACTTATTGAAGTGGTTTTGGGTGTTTCCTGGTTTTCAGCGATAGAGGAACGTATTTTTATACCTCTTGGCATGCAAACCGCTGTTGCCCGCCCAACAGAGGTATTGCGCTACAGCGCTGCTATGGGTCATGTATTAAACTCGGAATCATCGAAAAAATGGCGCATTGCAGACGAGTGCTATCTTACCCTGGGGCAGGCCCCTGCTGGCTCAACTTTAATGATGTCGGCGTCAGACCTTATTAAATTTGCCAAGGCACATCTTAATCATGGCCAAACTGGAACAGGCGTGAGTTGGTTGTCTTCGAACGCTGTTGATCAGATGCAAGAATCACAATTCAGTTTGTCGCCTTTATCCGGTGTTTTCGATCAGTTTGTCGGTATAGCCTGGGGTAAATCCGTATTTAAACAAAGTGGCACGACAATGGTAAGCCACAATGGCGCCACATTGGGTTTTGAATCCATGCTGCGCCTAATTCCGGAACAAAACCTGGCTTTCGGAGTTTTGGTAAACGGTGTCGAGCCCGGCATGATCGCAAATATCGGTGGTGAGTTGCTAACTGCGCTGACCGGCATCGATGCAAAAGAACCAGAGCCTACGGAGCACAGCACCCAAGACACGGATCTGGGTCGGTTTACGGGCCGCTATGAGTCTTTCAACAGCATCTATACAGTAACTCTGAATGATGACCGCCTCGTGGCCACACTCCTCTATAAAATTGATCCTGTCCCACCGTTGATACTTAAGCTTGTGTCGATTGGGAAAAATGTATTTGCTACCTACCAGGAAGATAACCAGCGCCTGGCCAATATTGCATTCGTCTTTGATGATGCCGGCAAGATTCCAGTGTATTTGTTTGCGGAAGGTAGATTGAATTCACTGATTTAATCAAATCAGGGTCATGGATGTCGATGGCTTGGAACAAGCAAACCTGAATGCCAAACCCACATCATGCATTTGCGTCTGTCTTGACAGTTTCGTTTTTCCAAAACCATTCTTTCGCTAATTTTCATATGTCGGGAGCCTTCCCAGCGCTAGTATTACCAATATCGCCAGTGATACAGAAGAAACAAAGACCGCCGGAGGTCTGGACTTAGCAGAAATTCTGATCTGTTCGTGGGGGCATATCCGGCAAACCAAAGCAACTCCTGAAATGACTAGAGGAAAGTAAGCATGAGAGCTCAAGTGCAAATTCAGACACAACAGAATATCCGCACAGTAATTCTGGCCACTTTATATGCTGCGCTGACGGTGCTCTCTTTCAGTGCACTCGCACAGGAGGAGGCAAGCATGGTGTTGGAAGAGGTGATCGTTACAGCGCAAAAACGTGCGACGGCTGCACAAGACACACCAATAAGCCTTACCGCCATGACAGAGGATTTCATGGAGCAAGCAGGTATTCTGACAGTAACGGATCTCAGCGATGCTGTACCAGGACTGAATATTATTGATGGTGGTGCCGGTAACAACCTGGTAGAAATCCGGGGCATCGCCGCTGGCGCTACCTCCGTTCAAAGCGGGCCAACGGTTGGCATTTACATTGATGAAATGACGGGTGCGACCACTGGCGACAACACGCCGGATGTAGTTTTGTATGACGCGCAGCGCGTAGAGGTTTTGCGTGGCCCACAAGGCACTCTGTTCGGTGATGGTTCTCTGGCTGGCACCATTCGGATCATAACCAACAAACCAGAATCTACAGAATTCTACGGTCGTGCCACCGGTCAGGTTGGCTCAACCAAACATGGGGGTACAAACTACGGCGTTCGCGGTATGCTTAATATCCCCCTGGCGGAAGATAAACTCGCTCTGCGCCTTGTGGCCGGTTATCGCGACAATACCGGCTGGTACGATAACATCAACCCCGGTTTCCTTGGCAGCAATCCGAAGAACACCAATAGCGAGGAAGTGGCTAATTTGCGGGCTGCGCTGCGCTGGACACCGACGGACAATTTCACCGCAGATTTAGTCTATTTCCATTCAGATGCAGATCTCCAGGACACCTTTTCCGGCAACACACAAACCACGAAAGACAGCTATGTTTACGAACCACGCACCTCGGATGATCGCGCCGTTTCTTTGACCCTTGTTTATGATTCCGGCGATGTGGAGGTCGTTTCGGCGACCGGCTTCTATGAGCAAGACCTGGCCAGTCGTCGCGATGCAACCAACCTGGGCGTTCCGATTAACTATTTTGTATTCGGTCGTTTGATTGATGCTGGTTGGGCAGATAGCACTCTGAATAATGAAGTTTTCAGTCAGGAAATCCGGGTTTCGTCGACGGGTGACAACGTCCTGGACTGGACAGTTGGCGGTTATTACCGTAAAGACAACCGTGATTGGACCTTCAAGCTTGATGGTGAACCTGCCGCCCCTTTCGATGTTCTTGAGGATTACTTCATCATTGATAACAAGTCCTGGGCAGTCTTTGGTGAGGCCACCTGGCATATCAGTGAGCAATGGGAACTGCTGGGTGGTTTGCGCTATTTCGATACCAGTCGCTCATCTGAATTTGAAATCTGGGGTGCCTTGGCAGGGCCACCGATGGGAGTTCAATCAGCGTCAGCATCTGAAGATGTAGTTTCACCGAAACTCGCCCTCACATATTTCCCGTCAGATAATGTGACTCTCTATGCACAGGCGTCCAAAGGGTTTCGTGCGGGTGGTGCCAACTCGACGGCCCCGTTGATCCCGTTTTTCAACGGTGGATTGACAATTGATGATTCGTTTGACTCAGAAACCCTGTGGAATTATGAGCTTGGCGTCAAGTCTTTTGTTTTTGATCGCCGTATGATGCTGAACGCCTATCTTTTCCGCATGGATTGGAAAGACAGGCAAGTTGCCGGTATTGATGGCTCGGGCTTGTTGGATTTTGTCGTCAATGCGGGTGACGCTGAAAGTGTTGGTGTCGAAGTTGAAGCGACAGCTAATCTTACTGACCGGCTGCAGCTCCAGGGATCGCTCACTTTTCTTGATACCGAATTCAAGGATGATTTTGCAAATCCGGTGACCGGATTACCATTAACTGTCGCAGGTAATGAACTACCAAGAGCGGCAAATTTCTCGGCTTATGTTGCACTGAATTATGTTCGGACTCTATCGTCGGGGCTTGAAGCCATGTTCAATATAAATTACACCTATGCCGGTAAAAACTTTTCAGATGCGACCAATATTCCGCTATTTGAGAATGACAGTGGAAGTATTTTAAATCTCCGGGTCGGACTACAAGGTGAGAAGTTTAGTGTGTTCCTGTTCGGGCAAAACCTGACCAATGATGACCAGACATTCTGGCAAGGTATACGGGATTCAGGTGCAGCGTTCGGATGGCCAACGGCAATTGCCGGTAACTACAGACGTCCGTTAACTTATGGAGTTGAAGTAAACTTCCGGTTTTAGAAACAAATCAAGCTCTCAATGAAACCTGCGCGAATCTCCGCGCAGGTTCTATTTATTCCAGGCCTCCTGTGATCAAACTTATCGTTTTTTGTTCGCAACTCCATTGGGATATTTATCCATGAGGAAGACCCTGGCAGCCTCCTGGGCAATTTTGCTCGGTATAGGATTCATGATGACTGCCAATGGCTTGCAAGGCACCTTGCTTGGTGTACGTGCGACCATGGAAGGTTTCTCAACTTTTACGATCGGCGTCGTCATGTCGGGCTATTTTTTCGGTATATTTACCGGTTCCCTCATCACACCGTACCTGGTTAAACGAGTCGGTCATATTCGGGTGTTTTCGGCGTTTGCATCGCTGGCTTCCATTTCGATATTGTTCCACGGTTTATTCATTAACGCACCCGTCTGGATGGCCATGCGCTTCGTCACGGGTATTTGTTTCGCCGGTTTTTACGTGGTGACTGAGAGTTGGCTGAATGACCGTGCGAGTAATGAAACCCGTGGCAGGGTCCTGTCTGTTTACATGTTGGTCATTACATTTGGCCTGGGTTCCGGACAGTTCCTGTTGAACCTCTCAAGTCCTGACACTATCGATTTGTTTATTTTGATTTCAGTGGTTATTTCATTCGGCCTGATTCCAGTGTTACTCACTGCAAAACCGGCACCGGTCTTTGAGTCATCCACAAAAATGTCAGTGTCCGAGTTGTGCAGGGCTTCCCCGCTTGCGGCGATTGCCACCTGTTTAACAGGAATGGTACATGGCACCATTTTTGGTCTTGGAGCGATTTATGCCAGTGAAGTACTGGTCGATATTAAGTTAATCTCCTGGTTTATGGCCAGTTTCATGCTGGGTAGTCTGGTGTTTCAGTGGCCAGTGGGATATTTCTCAGATCTTATTCCGCGAAGAGTCATGTTGGCTGTTTTGTCGGCAGTTTCCATTATAGCCAGCATGATTGCTGTCTTCATACCAAAAGATGGCTTGCTGTTTTATGCAACTGTGATGTTACTCGGTGGTGCCGCGATTCCGATGTACTCAATTTGTATTGCCTATGCCAACGATCGTCTCGAACCACAGCAAATAGTCGCGGCGAGCGGTAGCTTGATCATGATTTCAGGTATTGGATTGACCACCGGCCCAATAATGGTCGCTTTTTTTATGGAGATCTATGGTGTTGATTTCTTCTTTTGGGGCATTGCTGTGATTTTCCTCATTTCCTTTGTGTTTACACTCGTTCGCATGCAGTCGAACGATGGAATTTCAGCAAAAGATCAAGGCCAATTAATCACCAGTGGCCCAATTGGCACCCCGATTGCCGAATACTGCTCATCTGATGGAATCGATTACGCCGAGGCCATGGGCAACGAGGAAATTGAAGTGCGATAGCCAAGACCGTTTTTAATTTGAAATTTTAGTATGGAGTAAAAATGAACTGGCAAAACGAATACAAAGAAAAACTGGTGAGTGTCGAAGAAGCGGCCGGTGTTGTTAAATCCGGCGATAGAATTTGGCTACCCGGAGCGACCAGCCTACCTGTTGATATTATGAAAAAGGTTGATGCACGTCGTGATCAATTACATGGAGTTAAAGTTGTATCAGGTTTGATGTTTCATCCCTTTGAGTTTTTGAAAAGCGACACCAGCAATAACATTCAATATTACAGTAGCTTTCTTGGTCCCGTTGAAAGAGCCATGTATGGGGAAGGTAATATCAATTTTATTGTCAATCAATTTTCCCAGTTAGCTCAAGTCATTCAAGAAAAACACCCTTGCAACCTGGCCATGTTTGAATGCTCTGAGCCAGATGAAAATGGCTATATGAGCTATGGTCCGGCAGGATCACTGGTTAATGCCAAAGCAAAAGACCTTGCAGAAACCATAGTTGTTCAAGTCAATAAGAAGACTCCTTACGTTTATGGTTGTGATGCTCATATTCACGTTTCTGAAGTCGACTATATTTGTGAGCAATCTCGTGATCTTGTCGAAGTTCCCAGCGCTGTTACAGATGAGGATGACCGCAAGATCGCCGCTTTCATAGTCGATAAAGTCGAAGATGGCTCAACAATTCAATTAGGTATTGGCAGTATTTCCGATGCCATTGGAAAATTTCTGGGAGGTAAATGGGACTTGGGTATCCATACCGAAATATTTACCAATTCAATGGTTGAATTGGCCAGAAGAGGGGTAATAAACAATAGCAAAAAAAATATTCATCAAGGTAAATCTGTAATTGTTACCGCGATCGGGGACAAACATCTACATCAATTTATTGATAAGAATGACTCGATTGAAGCGCGTGCTGCCTCCTATGTAAATGATCCCAATATCATAAGGCAGCATGATAAATTTGTTTCAATTAACAGCACTATTGAGGTTGATCTTACCGGGCAAGTTTGCTCTGAAACCATAGGTTTTAGACAGTTTAGTGGCACAGGGGGCCAACTCGACTTTGTTCGAGGGGCGAGGTACTCCAAAGATGGAAAATCGTTTATTGCATTAAAATCTACAGCACTGACCAAAAAAGGCCTGGTCTCGAAAATCTCTTGTGCCTTGCAACCTGGAACTGTCGTGACGGTGCCCAGGACAGAAGTACAGTATATTGTCACTGAGTACGGGATAGTAAACCTATGGGGTAAGGACATTCACTCAAGAGTAAAAGCTATGATATCAATTGCCCACCCGGATTTTAGAGAGAAGTTGACCTCTGAGGCGGTAGAAGCTGGACTACTTTTTCTAGCTCCGATTTAGCCGTTTTTCAAGTTCATTGATAAAAAGGTCCACCAAACTGTTCTGACGGGCATTTTTGGCAAAGAAAATCGCATTTTCTACTGTGTAACAGTAGGTTTTGGGTTGAATCCGCCGCAATTCACCTGACTCTTGATAGGGCTCGGCGAAATAGTCCGGCAGAAAACCCAAATAAGCTCCCGACTGTATCAACAGCAATCGTGCGCTCATATGATTGGCAATGGCCTTAAGTGGGAACCTGGCGGTGAAACCAGCTGCCTTTGAACCCAGCTTGAAGCCGGCGCCGGCAAGGTCTTGCAATTCAATTCTATCC
>RCND010000902.1_pt1 | contig 16858 bp, 17 predicted proteins | sample 2041351 | NCBI WGS metagenome assembly RCND01 (sample SAMN09708230, study PRJNA481090) | Marine sediment metagenome, whole genome shotgun sequencing project. | biome: marine sediment; feature: ocean; material: sediment; isolation source: Sewage treatment plant 12B marine sediment (STP12B) ... | reverse complement strand
GCTTCACCATGCAGGTATTGACGGTAGTCAGTGAGCGTTTCCAGGGCATGGGCAAAGCTGTGACCAAAGTTAAGCAATGCGCGCACACCTGCTTCACGTTCATCCTCGGCAACCACACTTGCCTTATTGGCGATGCTGCGCCTGATCATATCTGTGAGTGTTTCTGGTTCCCGTGACATGATTGCGGAAGCATTTTTTTCCAGCCAGTTTAGAAACGCTTCATCACGTATTGCGGCAATTTTAACGACCTCTGACAAGCCTGCTGAGAATTCACGTTCCGGCAAAGTGTTGAGGGTCTTAATATCAACCAGCACTGCCTGGGGTTGGTGAAATGCGCCAATCAGATTTTTCCCCAATGGGTGATTGAAGCCCGTTTTTCCACCCACTGATGCATCTACCTGTGCCAGTAAACTGGTTGGTATCTGGACGAAATTGATACCGCGCATGTAGCTGGCCGCAGCAAAACCGCCCATATCGCCGATGACACCACCGCCCAGGGTGAACAGGGTGGCATCACGCGTCGCGCGGATCTCAATCAGCTTGTCGATGATCTTTGACCAGCTTTCATTCGTCTTATACGATTCTCCATCCGGCAGGATCAGGCTGTGAACTTCTTTGCCTGCCAGCGATTGTTTAAGTGACTCGAGGTAAAGCGGCGCAACCGTTTCATTACTGACTATGAGGACGCTGCTGCTATCACCGAGGTCAAATACGGAATGTTGTGTGCCGAGGATACCGGAGTCGATCGTTACCGTGTAACTTCGATCTGAAAGGTCAACTTTAACTGTCTGCATGTGGTTCCTCCGGCTTGAGTGTGTCCAGTCGGTCTAAAACGGTGGCTACCAGTATTTTAGCGGTTGCCTGCACACTTGACCTGCGGGCGGTGAAGACCAGGTCAGCTGTTGCATCATAAAGTGGATTACGTACCTCGGCCAGATTCTTCAGGCGTTGCACTCTGTCCTCAGCCTGCAACAGTGGTCGGGTTTTGTCCTTGCTGAGACGTTTGAGTTGTTCTTCAATACTCGTTTTTAGATAGACGACAAAACCGCGTGAACGCAGCATATGACGGTTCTCCTCAAAGCAGACCGTGCCACCCCCGGTCGCAATTAACACACCATTTTTTGCTGTCAGTTCCTTGAGTAGATATTTTTCCCTCAAACGGAACCCTTCTTCACCTTCGAGATCAAAGATCAGGTTAACGCTGGCTCCGGTCAAGCGTTCAAGCTCGTGGTCGCAGTCATAAAAATCAAGACCGAGTTTTCTTGCCAGGTGTCTTCCGATCGTAGTTTTGCCGGACCCCATTGGGCCGATCAGGAAAACATTCTGGTTTACTTTGCCCATTTTATGGAGTGCTCACGGCGCAAACACCGTGCAAGGCCGGATGGCATTGGGTACCATTGCGTCGATTCGCCTTACAGGAAGAGCGGCAGATTTAATGCTTAGGTTTTTTATCATATTTTCAGTGTTGCTTATTGGGCTGTTCACGCTTGAGATTTTACAGCCAGCGGAAAAGTACGTCATCATTCCATTTACATCAGCCATTGCTGATATCAGCGTGTGGATTGTGCAGGGTTTTGATGAAAACGTCATCGCCACTGGCAATATACTACGTGACAAGGTCTCAGGATTTGGTGTCCGTATCGAGCGTGGCTGTAACGGGCTTGAGGCCGTTATCATTTTGTTTGCTGCCATATTTGCGTTTCCGGCGCCTTTTAAAAATAAGATGATTGGTTTTGTGGCCGGCTTTTTTGCCATACAACTACTCAACCTTGTGAGAATCATAAGCCTTTATTACCTTGGCCAGTGGAATTACACCGCATTTGAATGGTTTCACCTGTATTTATGGCAGGCATTGATTATTCTCGATGCGATGGTGGTGTGGCTGATCTGGTTGCGAACCCTGCCGGGTGCGCGGGTTCTTCCTGATGATCCAGAGCCGGAACCAGGCTAATGCGTGTATTAATAGCGGGTTGTGGTGATGTGGGCAATGTCCTGGCCGTATCATTATTGCAGGATGGTCACGTTGTTTATGGTTTGAAGCGTGATACCTCGAGTTTGCCTGACGGTGTTCTGCCTATCCGGGCGGATCTTACCCGCCCTGATACACTGACAGAGCTTCCAAATGAAATCGATCAACTGGTATTCATGCCAACGCCTGCTCGCCGTGATCAGGCAGCTTATGAAGCTATTTTCATACAGGGTTTGAAAAACTTGTGGAACGGTCTGAAACAAGCCCCGCTCCGGACGCTACTGGTTTCAAGTACAGCGGTGTACGGGGAATCGAGTGGTGGTATTGTCAATGAAGAATCCGTAACCAACCCCACCGGCTTTAACGGCAAAGTGTTGCTGGAAATGGAGTCTGTGGCAGGTACTTACACAGACAAGCTTGTCGTCGTACGGATCTCAGGCATTTACGGGCCGGGCAGAGAGAGGCTGATCAGGATGGCCGCATCCAGTGATCTGAAAGTACAACAATCCCCAGCTTTTTTTACCAATCGTATACACCGGGATGATGCCGCAGCGGCTCTGAAACACCTGATGGAAATCGAGAAGCCGGAAGCCTTGTACGTTGCGACCGACGACCTGCCGGCACCCCGTTACGAAGTCGTGAGTTGGTTGGCAAAAGCGCAGGGCAAGCCTGCGCCAGTTGGTCTGACCGAAGAGCATGGGGGCTCCGGAAAGCGTGTAGATAACCGGCGATTACGTAATAGTGGGTTTGAATTGTCCTATCCGGATTACCGGTCAGGTTATGGCGCGGTCATTGGACAATTACCATCCCATCAGCAGCAATAGAAATCTTACGGCGATCAGGGCAAACAATGGTGACAGGTCGACACCACCCAGTGGTGGGACCAGCTTGCTGAATGGTCTCAGCACCGGTTCAGTGAGTTGGTGAATCAATGGAATAATTGGATGACGTGTCTGATTTGCAATCCAGCTGACGATTACACGGGCAATAATCAGCACAAAATAGGTTAATAACAGTGTGACAAGCAGTTTTTTAATTGCGAATAGCAATAAGAACTGGAAGGCAAATTCCGTCTGGCTGATCAGGCCGATGATGACCAATTGCAACAGCTCCAGCAGCAGCATGACAACCACCGACGCGGTGTCCAGCTTGCCGATAGAAGGAATGATGCGACGTGCCGGTACCACCACGGGATTTGTGACCTTGATCAGAAACTGGCTCAGCGGGTTGTAAAAATCTGCCCTGACCCACTGTAATAACAGACGTAGTAAAATAGCAGTGACATACAGGTCAGTAATCGTACTGACAAGATATATGAGTGCAGCAGGCAGGTTCATGCCTGTGCTTCCCTTGCGAGTTGCAATCCACGATTGGTGGCGGCGGTAATCGCCGCATCGATCAGTTGTTCAAAATCGCCGGCGCTGAGTTGTTCCATGGCCGCCTCGGTGGTGCCACCCGGAGTGGTCACGCGTTGGCGGAGTACGGTGACATCCGCATCACTCTTTACCGCCATGGCACTGGCGCCGTGAGCGGTATGCAGCGCGAGACTGGCAGCTACATCCTCGGGTAAACCCAACCGGGTTCCCGCTTTGCGCAGGCATTCAACCAGGTAATAAAAATATGCAGGTCCACTGCCTGATACCGCAGTCACGACATCAAGGAGGCTCTCCTTCTCAAGCCATACGACTTCACCGGCGGATTCCATCAGGTTGTGCGTCAACTCACGTTGGGCAAGACTACAGTTCACGCGGGCGTACATGCCGGTTATGCCCAAACCGATCAGGGCGGGGGTGTTAGGCATGGTACGGATGATTGGCGGATTGGATTTTATCTGTTCAGCGATCTGGGAGGTGTGTATACCTGCAACGATGGAAATCACCAGTTGCTTGCCGGAGACGAGATCTCCAATCTCATCGAGCACAATCGGTAGAACCTGGGGTTTGACTGCCAGTACAATGGCATCCATATCTTTGATTGCATCAGCGGCTTGCTTGTAGCAGGTCACCGGCCATTGCCTTTGCAGTCTTTCCTTCACACTTTTGTTGGGGTCAGCGACTTTAATACGGTCAACATCGTGACGGGATGCGAACAGGCTACTGATCAGTGCTGTGGCCATGTTGCCGCCGCCAATAAATGCGATTCTCATATCTTATCCTTGTTGTGATGTTTCATGTTGCCCGCTTGCCGAGCAAATCTGTGCCAATGCGTACCATGGTACTGCCTTCGGAAATGGCTATCTCCAGGTCAGATGACATGCCTATAGACAAGGTGTCAAGGTCATGGCCTGCATTTTTCATTTTTTCATACAGAATTCTCACATTCCTGAAACTGGTATGTTGTTCTGATGGAATATTGCTTAAGCGTGGGAGGGCCATCAACCCTCTCAATCTAATATTTTTCAGACTCCTGGCAAACTCAGCCAATGGCAACACTTCATCCGGGCTGGCACCGGTCTTTTGTGGTTCCCTGTCGATATTTACCTGTAGACAGATATTAAGCGGAGCCAGGGTATCCGGTCGTTGTGCCGATAGGCGTTGGAGTATCTTTTGTCGGTCGACACTTTGTACCCATTGAAAATGTTCTGCAAGGGCGCGGGTTTTGTTGGATTGCACCGTGCCGATAAAATGCCACTGTAAATCCAACTGGTCCAGTTCCTGTTGCTTTTCCAAAGCTTCCTGCAATTGGTTTTCGCCAAAAGAAATTATCCCTAACTTATTAAAAGTAATGATTTTATCAGCTGATTGTCTTTTGCTGACAGCAAGCAATGAGACCTCTTCGGGTTGTCTGCCCGCAGCGATACAGGCCTTTTCTATTCTTCGCCGGACAGATTTCAGTCTTTCAAGTGAACTATTCATGTTGCAGCCAGTGTTTGCATTGTCTATGGTTACGGTTGTTGCGATAAGAACCGGTGATACGGTTTCAAACACATCCGACTTTGAGTCATGTGTATTGTAACGCGACCAGCATCCCTGCAAGGAGGGTTTAATGGATATTGCTGAATTACTAGCCTTTGCTGTTAAAAACAAGGCTTCAGATCTTCATCTGTCATCCGGTCTGCCACCCATGGTTCGTGTGGATGGTGACTTGCGTCGTTTGAATTTACCACCCCTCGATAACCAACAGCTGACCGAGTTGCTTTACAGCACGATGAGCGATCATCAGCGGCGCGACTTCGAGGCTAACCTGGAAGTAGATTTTTCCTACGCGGTACCATTACTTGCCCGCTTCCGTGTTAATTGCTTCCATCATGATCGTGGAGTCGGCGGTGCGTTTCGTACCATTCCAGCTGCAGTCTTGACCCTGGATGATATTGGCGCCCCACCCTCTTTCAAGGATATTATCAATGTACCGCGCGGTCTTGTGCTGGTGACCGGTCCAACCGGTTCGGGCAAATCCACCACGCTTGCGGCGATGATTGATCATCTCAATACCACCATCGCCGGGCATATCCTGACCATTGAAGATCCGATCGAGTTTGTGCATACATCGCGTAAATGCCTGATCAATCAACGCGAAATACACCGCGACACCCATGGCTTTAACCAGGCGCTGCGTTCAGCCCTGCGTGAAGATCCGGATATTATCCTTGTTGGCGAAATGCGTGATATTGAAACCATCCGCCTGGCCCTGACCGCGGCTGAGACTGGTCACCTGGTTTTTGCAACTTTGCACACAAGTTCAGCCGCCAAGACGATTGACCGTATCATCGATGTCTTCCCCGCAGGTGAAAAATCCATGGTCCGTTCGATGTTGTCGGAATCACTGCGTGCGGTTATCGCACAAACACTGATGAAGCGAATTCGCGGTGGTCGAATCGCAGCTCACGAAATCATGATGGCCACACCTGCGATCAGAAACCTGATCCGCGAGGATAAAGTTGCGCAAATGTACTCAGCCATTCAAACAGGGCAAAATGTTGGCATGCACACGCTTGACCAGTATCTTGAAGGATTGGTTTCAAGGGGTATTGTTGCCCGCCAGGAAGCTGCCAGGAAGGCGGTAGACCGCAAGTTGTTTATGTAGGATTGCCTGAATTGTTAATACATGACCGCACCAGGTGAGCGAAAGGAGATGTAAAAATGAGTGTAGTAGAAGGCTGGTTACAACAACTTCACGATGAAAAAGGCTCAGACCTTTTTATCACTGCAGATGCGCCTCCGTGTATCAAGGTGAATGGCAAAATACGGCCGATTTCAACCGAGGTGCTGCTGCCGGATGAGGTCTCCGAGATCGTTCTGGGTATCATGACAAAAAAGCAGTTGAGGGAATTCCAGGAAACAATGGAGTGCCAGTTCGCCATTGCGCTTGGCGAGGAGGTGCGTTTCAGGGTCAGTGCATTTTACCAGCAGGCACATGTTGGCATGGTCTGCCGGCGTATTGAAACCACCATTCCAACGATTGAAGAGTTGGGTTTACCGGAACTGTTGACTGATCTTGCATTGTCCAAGCGTGGAATCATTTTGTTTGTGGGTGCGACCGGCACGGGTAAGTCAACTTCGCTGGCGGCCATGATTGGCTATCGCAACAAGAGAATGTCCGGACACATTATTTCTGTTGAGGACCCGATCGAATACGTACATTGCCATGGCAAAAGCCTGGTCACCCAGCGAGAGGTTGGTATTGACACAGATTCATTTGAGGTGGCATTGCGCAATACACTGCGACAGGCACCCGATGTCATCATGATTGGCGAAGTGCGCACACGCGAGACCATGGAGTACGCCATTACATTTGCCGAAACGGGTCACCTGGTTTTGTGTACCCTGCATGCCAATAACGCCAACCAGACGCTCGACCGGATTCTGCATTTCTTCCCCGAAGAGGCAAAAGAACAGGTGTTACTCGATTTATCCTTCAATATGCGGGCGATTGTCGCGCAACAACTGGTGCCTTCCGCAGATCAAACCCGGCGTTGGGCGGCAGTTGAGGTTCTGCTGGCCACACCGCTGGTACAGGAAAGAATTCGAAACGGTGAAATTACTGAATTGAAGAAGATCATGTCCGAGTCGAATCATCATGGCATGATCACATTCGATCAGTGTCTGTTCGGCATGTATAAGGAAGGCAAAATCACCTATGATGAGGCCATCCGGCATGCCGATTCAGCTAACGAGGTTCGTTTGGCAGTGAAAATGTCTGAAGGCGGCGATGCTGAATCACTTGCAGCTCCACTCAGAGATGTCGAAGTTCTCAATTTTGACTGACAAAATCAATTTCAGGATCATTAAATACAGGAATCCAATGTGCGCGTTTTAATAATTGAAGACAACCCGGATATCGCAGCAAATCTTGGCGACTATCTCGATGAAAAAGGACATACCGTGGACTTTGCCGGTGATGGCATAACCGGTTTGCATCTCGCAATCGTCAATGATTTTGACGCGATCGTTCTTGACCTGGCATTGCCAGGAATGGATGGTTTGGAAGTTTGTCGCAAGCTGCGTCAGGAAGCCGGAAAAAACACCCCGGTTCTGATGTTGACCGCCCGGGATCGTCTTGAGGACAAGCTGGCCGGGTTTGAGACTGGCGCAGATGACTACCTGGTCAAACCTTTTGAACTACAGGAGGTTGAGGTAAGACTGAAAGTTTTGGCCACTCGGGGTACCCGGCGGGCGAGCAAAGAGATTCAGGTCGGTGACCTGGTTTTTAATGTTGATACATTGATTGTCAGTCGCAACGACCAGGAAATTGACCTGAACCCGATTGGTCTTAAATTATTGCGTTGCCTGATGGAGACTTCACCAAACGTGGTAACCAGGGCTGAACTGGAAAAAGAGGTCTGGGGTGAAGAAATGCCTGACAGCGACAGCCTGCGGGTGCATATTCATTCCTTGCGCTCAGCAATCGACAAACCATTTGGGACTAAAATGATCCAGACCCGTCACGGTATTGGTTACCGTCTGCTGGAGTCGAATGCTATACCGGCGTAGGCTCCGCAGCCGCATCATAGTTTCCTTTCTGCTGTTCGGCACGCTGCTCAGCACTCTGTTTGCGATCAGCACTCTTTTTCTGCAAAGCAATCTTGAAGATCAACTCATCGGTGCGACGCTTAAGCAGGAGCTCGATGATTACCTGGTGCAGTTGCATAAGGATCCGACGCTGGTAGAACCCTTCCATACCCGTATCCAGGGATTTGTCACTCGCCCCGGTGACCCCAACAAGAGGGTTTCAGCTAAAATAAGAAACCTCGAAACCGGTGTTCACGAAGTCGAAACCGTTGAAGGTTATTTCAAGGCTGCGGTTCGGAAAGATGATGATTTGTGGGCCTTTTTGATCTATGACATCACGGAGAATCAACGCCTGACCAACCGGCTTGTCTGGTCACTGGTGGCAGCCGTCATGGTGTTTTCCCTACTATCACTGGCATTGGGTTTGTGGTCTTCCCGCAGGGTAATGAAACCTGTTAGCGACCTGGCGGAACGATTGAGTCAACTGGGTGAGGAGACACCCTCACCCGAGTTGGCGAAGTGGTTTCCTGATGATGAAGTCGGGCAACTGGCTGCTGCCCTCGATGCCTATGCTGCGCGCGTACATCAACTGGTTGAACGGGACAGGGAGTTCAACGCCGATGTCAGCCATGAGTTAAGGACACCGTTGGCGGTGATTTCCGGGGCTACGGAATTATTGTTGGCGCAAAAAGATTTGCCGGAAAAAACAAAAACCCGGATCTTGCGCATTGCCAGGGCTGCCAGGCAATCAACCGATATCACGACGGCTCTACTGCACCTGGTTCGCTCTGAACAGGGTATCAACCAGGACAGTGAAGCACAGGATGTCAGCAAGATTGTCGATAAGTTGATACATCTGCATACGCCTTTACTGGACAATAAGCCGCTCGATTTAAAGATTATTGTGGAAGACAAAGTCAGTGTTATTGCTCCGGAGTCCGTCATAGCCGTCACCGTTGGCAACCTGATAAGCAACTCGATCCGCTATACGCCGGCAGGGGAAGTGGTGTGCACTATTGGCAGTGGACGTGTTTTGGTGGAAGATACCGGGCCGGGAATTCCGGAGTCGGAATTGTCGCAGGTGATGGACAGGCACTACCGTGGTGAAGGTGTCTCAGGTAAAGGCTCAGGTCTTGGCCTGGCGATTGTCCAACGTCTTTGCGAGTTATATGGTTGGTCGATTTACTTCGAAAACCGCAAGAGTGGCGGTTTACGTGCCGAATTGAGGTTTTTTGGATAAGTGTAGTGTCAACCCTAAGTATGAGGAATACGTAATGGCTATTGTTTCTTGTCCCAGTTGTGGCAAAAACATTTCCGGTCGCATCATGCTGTGCCCGCACTGCGGCTTTCAGCGGGGTGAAGTTGAAGAGGCGCAACTGAAAGAATTTCATCGCCGGAAAATGAGAGACAGGATTTATCATCTGAAGATGGCGAGCTATGCGGCTCTGACGCTTTTAATCGGAGCATTTGGTTGGTATCTTGTAGAAACTGAGGGCTTTCAATACAGGTCATCCATGGGGCCGTACATCATGTTTGCCGTCGGGTCTGTATTTTACCTCGGCATACGGGTCTATCTGTACAAATTCAAAATAGCCTTGAGAAAACTTAGTATTTAGAGGTCCTGCTGGTACCGGACATAAGGAATTCGGCCATAAACAGCCTCAAATGGATCTTGCAGTCCGTTTTCAGTTTTGCCTTTATCTTCTGTGCCTGAACCGAGCAGGTTGCTGGTTCCAACGCTGAGATTGGCATTCCATGGTGCCCGCCAGGTGAAGTGGACGTCGAAAGTGGTTGAGCTATCCAGGTCTTCTCCATTCAGAAACTGCACTTGCTCACGGTAAAACCCTTGCAAGCCGCCGCTGAAATTACCTTTACTCCAGTCTAGATTGACTTTCGCGCTATCGAACGGATTGGAGATTGTCCAGTTCTGCAGGCTTGGTGAGTAAGCAGTAGTGGCCTCATAGGACGCGTCCAGCACACGGGTCAACTGGAGCCCGAGTCTTATGTCGCCGGCGCTATCGGTAGTTAAGCCAACCTGAAACTCCATATCCAGACCCGAGGTTTCACCACGCATGTAGCTAAGTGGTTGTCCAGCGCTTAATGCAGGCAACAAGGGGTTACCTTGATCAGGTGTCAGTAATCCGGTGCCGGGTAGTGGTGTATTCATTGGTGCTGCGTAATTGACAACACCCTGTTGACCGATGCCGGCTTCGTGCCTGAACATGCTGACAGCCGAATTGAGGTTGTTGTTACCATAGCGCAGACCAAGGGCTACCTGATTCTGCTGTAACACGTTTGCCTGGTTGATAAAGTGACAGTCAGATGCCCGGTAGGAACCCTGGTCAAGCACGCCATTTTGGCAATGAATACTACCCAGTGGCTGAAATGCCGCCTGGCTTCTTCCCGCACCCAGGCTGGTCGTAATATCCAGATTGTCATTCAGACGAAGACTGACCGAGCTATCCAGAAATACGGAGCCAACACCTGAAGATGACTTCATCAGGCTGTTGTTGACATTCACCGTTAGCGGTTTGGCAAGCTGCAATTGAAGTTTGCGTTTTTCGGAACCGCCCAGATCAAAAGCGAGACTGGCCGGAGATTGCTCTTTCTGCAAGGGCAGTATCGCCAGAGGCTGGTTGCTGTTGTCTGCTTGAGAACTTCCGAATAGCTGTGCTGTGGAATTATCGCTGTTAGCAGCAAAAGAGAGTGATGGTGACAGGCACACGACAATCGCAGCTAGCAGGCTGCCAAATTGTCTGGATATATGTCTCCTTTGTTGCTTCACTTCTTGTCCTCACCGTATACCGACCCTTGGGGTCACACTTCTATAGAACCCCTACCGGCGATTTAGTTCTACTCTAATAATAGCAAATATTTCGGACTTTTGCTGGCCCAGGTTGCTTAAATCGCCTGATATAATGCACCTTTCATCAATTCAGGAAGATATGTATGGTCAGTTTGAACACACCCGTATGTGAGTTTGGAAAAAAAGCACCCGATTTCTCATTGAAAGGGGTTGATCAGCAACTATGGACACTGGAGAAATGCAGTGGCAAAGGTGGGTTATTGGTGATGTTTATCAGTAATCATTGTCCCTATGTGAAGGCGATTCGTAAAAAACTGGTACGTGATACGCGTGAACTGATGTCCTTGGGTATCAACAGTGTTGCCATTATGCCCAATGACACGGTCGCTTACCCGGAGGATTCATTTGAGAACATGTTGAAAATATCAAATGAGTTTGATTTCCCCTTCCCTTATCTGCTGGATAAGACACAGGAGGTCTCCAGGGCTTATGACGCGGTTTGCACGCCTGATTTTTTCGGTTATAACGCAAAAATGGAATTGCAATACCGGGGTCGTCTCGATGCTGCAGGTCCGAAGTCCGACGATGACACGCAAGAGCGGGAATTGTTTGAGGCCATGAAACAGGTCGCCGAGACCGGTCGTGGTCCGGAAAATCAGATTCCTTCAATGGGTTGTTCGATCAAGTGGCAACAGGACTATTAGTGACCGGTTCATTGCTAACTTCAACTTGCGTAATCTTCATTACCTCGAATTTGGTGCTATAGTCGCTGCTGGATTTTTACCCGTTGGGTTAGACTAACGGGCTACGGATACCTGGGAGAGATAGATGAGTGTGGTTTTGATGGTAGCAGTTGATTGTAGTGAGTGCGGGGAAAGGGCAATTGAGTACGCGGCAGAGCACGCCAGAGAGTCCGGTGCGCGTTTGTATGTGACCCACATTATTGAATGGTCGCGGTTTTCATTTTCGACAGTCCAGGAAAATGCAGAACGGCATAAGCGACGTGAGGAAGAGTTGCAACGCGCACATTCTGAAATTGTTGATCCCATCGTTGACCGGCTAAAAGCCGAAGGGCTCGATGCTCAAGGGCTGGTCAGGCACGGACACGTGGCTGATACGCTGAACGCGCTGGCCAAGTCAAAAGGTGTTTCAAATATCATTCTGGGCCGCCAGGGAGCTTCAAAGCTCAAGTCGCACGTATTTGGCAGTGTTGGCAGTCGGCTGGTGCAGAGCGCTGATTGCGCTGTGACAGTCGTGCCGTGAGTCAAAAAATCAACCGGAGATTGTAAATGTCAAAATTAAGAGTGGGAATCACCACCCTCATCGGCTTGTTCACCAGTTTTTCTGCATTTGCCGACGTAGGGCTTGATGAAAAAATCAATCTCGCTGTTAAACCTTTTGCAGATGCCGTTGCAAGTACTGTTTTTTTCTCATTTACGGTTGCCGGAGTACAAATTCCATTTGTTCTGGTCTGGTTGATTGTTGCGGCAATAATTTTCACGTTTTATTTCAATTTTGTTAACCTGCGGGCGTTCAAGCATGGCTTTGAGCTGGTACGGGGTGACTACTACGATCCGGAGGCCGCTGGTGAGGTGACTCATTTCCAGGCGCTTGCAACAGCATTATCGGGCACGGTTGGATTGGGCAATATTGCCGGTGTCGCTGTTGCCGTGTCGCTGGGTGGGCCGGGCGCAACTTTCTGGATGATTCTTGCAGGTTTCCTCGGCATGTCCTCAAAATTCACCGAATGTACGCTGGGTGTGAAATATCGAAACGAATTGCCGGATGGTACGGTTTCTGGTGGACCGATGTATTACCTGACCAAGGGTCTGGCTGAGAAGGGCGCAAATTTCGCTAAACTCGGTAAAGTGCTGGCAGTATTGTTCGCCATTTTTTGCGTAGGCGGCTCATTTGGTGGTGGCAATATGTTCCAGGCCAATCAGAGTTTTGCACAATTGGTCAATGTAACCGGCGCTGATAGCAGTTGGTTGGCTGATAAAGGCTGGTTGTATGGGTTAGTCGTAGCCGCACTGGTCGGTATGGTGATCATGGGTGGTATTAAAGGCATCGCCCGGGTCACGTCAAAAATCGTACCTTTCATGGCGGTCATCTATGTCCTTGCCGGTATGACCATTATTTTTATGAACCTGCCGCAGGTGCCTGGAGCATTTGGCCAGATTATTGACGGTGCTTTTACCGCAGAAGGAATATCCGGTGGTGTGATCGGCGTGCTTTTCCAGGGCTTCAAACGTGCTGCATTCTCAAACGAGGCTGGCGTTGGCTCAGCTGCCATCGCCCATTCAGCGGTTCAAACCTCCCGCCCGGTAACCGAAGGTTTTGTGGCTCTATATGAACCATTTGTCGATACCATCGTTGTTTGTACTATTACTGCGCTGGTGATCATCATAACGGGTACCTGGGATCCATCTGTTGACCCCAGTGCCGGCGTTCAACTTACTTCAGATGCGTTTGGCTCTGCCATTTCATGGTTCCCATGGGTACTGACTGTAGCGGTGGTGTTGTTTGCGTTCTCTACAATGATTTCCTGGTCATATTATGGCTTGAAAGCCTGGACTTTCCTTTTTGGCGAGAACAAAATCACGGATTTGACCTTCAAGCTTCTGTTCCTGTTTTTCGTGGTTGTCGGTTCATCGATGCAACTGGGTTCAGTGATCGATTTTTCAGACGCAATGATCTTTGCCATGGCCTTTCCCAACCTGTTGGGTTGCTATTTCTTATTGCCGGTCGTGAAGAAAGAATTGAACGAATACTGGGACGATTACAAATCAGGTAGGCTGGTAAAGACCAGAGTGTCCTGATCTCCGTCAATAAACCTGCAAAAAAGGCCAACATTTAGGTGTTGGCTCTTGCTTAACCATGCTCTCATCAGCGAAAATTAAGGACTAGATAGTATTACGGGCTGAGGCCTGTCAAATATGCTGACCGGCTGTCTTCTAACTCAGAATCAGGGAAATCCCAATGCCAACACGACGTGAACTTGCAAACGCAATCCGTGCTCTGTCCATGGATGCAATACAACAGGCCAACTCAGGTCATCCCGGCGCCCCTATGGGCATGGCCGACATAGCAGAAGTGCTTTGGAACGATCATTTGAAACACAACCCGGCCAACCCTGGCTGGTGGGATCGTGATCGCTTTGTGCTATCCAATGGGCATGCATCCATGCTCTTGTATTCAGTGCTGCACCTGAGTGGTTATGATTTACCGATGTCGGAAATACGTAAATTCCGGCAAATGCATTCAAAAACGGCAGGCCACCCTGAGTATTTGGAAACACCCGGTGTTGAGACAACCACAGGCCCATTGGGTCAGGGTATCGCCAATGCGGTCGGTATGGCGCTGGCAGAAAAAGTACTGGCCAACCGCTTCAACCAGGATGGCCACCAGGTCGTGGATCACAATACCTGGGTATTCATGGGTGATGGTTGCTTGATGGAAGGGATTTCACATGAAGTCTGTTCACTGGCGGGCACCCTGGGACTCGGCAAATTGTGTGCTTTCTGGGATGACAATGGGATTTCCATCGATGGCGAGGTCCAGGGTTGGTTTACCGATGATACACCGGCACGTTTTGAAGCTTACGGCTGGCAGGTGATCCGCGAGGTAGATGGACATGACTCCGAAGAGCTCAAACAGGCGGTAGAAACTGCCCGTGCTGAAACGGATCGACCCACACTGATTTGCTGCAGAACAGTCATTGGTTTTGGTTCACCCAATAAACAGGGCACCTCGGCCACCCATGGTTCTCCGCTGGGTGCCGATGAAATAGCCGCCGTCCGTGAAACCCTGGGATGGAAACATCCTGCGTTTGAAATTCCCGATGATATCTATGCTGGCTGGGATGGAAAATCAAAGGGTGCCGCAGCAGAATCCGATTGGGAAGAGCGTTTTGCGGCCTATCAGAAAAGTTACCCGGAACTGGCAGGTGAATATAGCCGCAGAATGAGTGGTGATCTGCCTGATAACTGGACGCAGGCGACCGATCAAATTATTGCTGACCTGCAGGAAGGTGGCGCGACTGTGGCCACGCGCAAAGCTTCGCAAATGGCGCTGGATGCATATGGTCCGCTGTTAACAGAGTTGATTGGCGGTTCGGCGGATCTGGCCGGTTCAAACAATACAATCTGGAAGCAGAGTGTTGATGTTCGTGATGAAACAGCAGACGGCAATTACATCTATTTCGGCGTGCGTGAATTTGGTATGGCAGCTATCTGTAATGGCCTGGGTCTGCATGGTGGCTTTATTCCTTACAACGCAACATTCCTTGTCTTCTCAGACTATGCACGCAACGCGGTGCGTATGTCAGCACTGATTCCAGCACACAATATTCATGTTTATACCCATGATTCCATTGGCCTGGGTGAGGATGGCCCGACGCATCAACCCATTGAGCATGTTTCCAGTCTGCGCCTGATACCAAACCTCAGTGTCTGGCGACCCTGCGATACGGTAGAATCAGCGGTTGCCTGGAAATGTGCAATCGAAGAGAGCAAGAGCCCCAGCGCACTGATTTTTACACGTCAGAATTTGCCACACCAACAGCGGGATGATGAACAATTATCAGCCGTGGCGCGTGGTGGCTACGTTCTGCGAGAAGCAGAAGGTCCCTGTGATGCAATTATCATCGCCACAGGCTCTGAAGTGGGTTTGGCGATGACCTCAGCGGAGGAGTTGTCCACACAGAATATCAATGTACGTGTAGTTTCCATGCCCAACCCTGGACGATTTATGGCACAAGAACGTGCATATCGTGAATCCGTCCTACCCTCGAGTTGTAAAGCGAGAGTGGCCGTTGAGGCAGGCGTTGGACATTATTGGTATCCATTTGTTGGCGACAACGGCCGCATCATCGCGATAGACAGCTTTGGTGCATCGGCCCCGGCCAACGAATTATTTGAGTTTTATGGTTTAACAGTAAAGAACGTCAGTAACTCAGTAAAAGAACTGCTGGAATCTGACTGAACAACAATCAGGAGTAATAGATAGAATGACAATTAAAGTTGCAATTAACGGCTATGGACGTATTGGTCGCAATATCATGCGAGCTTTGTATGAATTGGATCGTACTGACGAAATCAGCATCGTAGCCATCAATGATCTGGGTGATGCCAACAGTAATGCACACCTGACCCGGTATGATACCGCGCATGGCAAGTTCCCCGGAACCGTTGTCGTGGACGATGGCGACCTGATCGTCAATGGCGATCGCGTCAAGGTATTCGCAGAACGTGATCCATCAAAACTGCCATGGGCAGAGTTGGGTGTTGACCTGGTAATGGAATGCACAGGCTTTTTCCGTAGTAAAGAAACTGCCGGTGCGCACATCGCAGCTGGTGCCAAGAAAGTCATCGTTTCGGCCCCTGGCCAGAATGTCGATAACACCGTGGTATACGGCGTCAATCATGACACGCTGAAATCCACTGATGTTGTAATTTCAAACGCATCCTGTACCACCAACTGCCTGGCACCTGTTGCCAAAGTACTGCATGACTCTGTCGGTATTGAACATGGTCTGATGACCACCATTCACGCCTACACCAATGACCAGGTGTTGACCGATGTTCTGCATAGCGACCTGCGTCGTGCACGTTCAGCCACTATGAGCCAGATTCCTACCAGTACCGGTGCGGCTGCCGCAGTTGGCATGGTATTGCCAGAATTGGCCGGCAAACTGGATGGTTTTTCAATGCGTGTACCGACCATCAATGTATCTGTTGTTGACCTGACTTTCAGGGCAAGCAAAGCAACGAGCATTGAAGAGGTCAACGCTGTTGTTAAAGCTGCTGCTGAAGAAGGCCCTCTGAAAGGAATATTGGGTTACAACGATGAACCACTGGTATCAATCGACTTTAATCATGACCCACGCTCTTCCATATTCGATGCGGGCTTGACCAAGGTCATGGAAGGCAACATGGTCAAGGTTTTAAGTTGGTATGACAACGAGTGGGGCTTCAGTTGCCGCATGCTCGACACCGCAATTGCATTAATGAACGCTTAAAACATAGTAGATATCTGGAGATCCAACATGTCATTCCTGCGTATGGACGAACTTGACCTTAAAGGCAAACGCGTACTGATCCGAGAGGATTTTAACGTTCCGCTCGATGCGGGCAG
>RCND010001233.1_pt1 | contig 16861 bp, 14 predicted proteins | sample 2041351 | NCBI WGS metagenome assembly RCND01 (sample SAMN09708230, study PRJNA481090) | Marine sediment metagenome, whole genome shotgun sequencing project. | biome: marine sediment; feature: ocean; material: sediment; isolation source: Sewage treatment plant 12B marine sediment (STP12B) ... | reverse complement strand
ACTCATCTCCGAGGGTTAACAAACCTTTTGTTGCCGTAGACAGCGGTTCCCATTCCCCGGAGGAATTCTCATCGGAGCTGTTCGGCAGGGTCAGGGACTGGAGCGGGAAGAGTAAGGAGATGTCAGGCTTCCTGGAAACCGCCTCGAGCGGAACACTCTTTATCGATAATATCGAGAACATGAGCCTGCCCGTTCAAGTCAGGCTGAAGAGGGTCATACAGACAAACGAATACTACAGAGACAATTCCACTGAGATTATGGGATGTGATGTGAGGTTCATAGTCGCTTCCACACATGATCTTACAAGTTCCAGATACCGGGACTCATTCTCCCGGGATCTTCTGTACCACCTTATGGTGAATTCCATCCGCATTCCTCCATTGAGGGACAGGGCAGATGATATACCGCTTCTTGCCGAGTACTTTCTGAAGGAGGAGGTAGAAAGGACAGGCAGGACAATAACCGGTTTCTCAAAAGAACTGCTTGAGTTTCTCAAGCAATACAACTATCCCGATAATGTTCAGGAGCTTAAAAACATTATAGCCTGCGCAGTTGTGAACACTGACGGCGATATACTGAACAAGGATTCTCTCTCACCGTATATCCGTGAGAGGATTATTCCAGGTGAAATGTCGGGGGATTTCACACCAATGAAACTCCATGACAAGATTATCGATCATGTAACGGAAACCCTGGAGTACTGCGGTGGAGCAAGAAAGGCTGCTGCAACGCTGCTTGATATAGATGTGGATAAGCTGAATGAGCTGCTGGAGGCCGATCAGTGATGAAACTGATGCTCCAGCCTTTTTCTAATTCAGTATTGTGAATCTTGCTGTTTCGACTCCCCATGAGCCCCAAGCTGCAAGAATGTATACACCGTTCCCCATATTGCCCGGAACCCAGTCAAGCTGACTGAAACCTGGATAGAACTCCCTGTCTGCAACTGTTTTGATAAGATGCCCTGAGATACTGTAAATAGATACATTAACCTCGCACCTCTGTAATATCTCCAGATTGATCAGCAGATGGTCAGAAACAGGATTTGCCTGACACGAGAGGGACAGAACAGGGATTTCGTCCTGCGATGTCTCCACCTCAATGGACTGCTGTCCTTCACCTATGTCAAGTATGATCCCCTCAATGATATTCAAACTGTATGGCATTCCTGACAGCGGGAACTGATACCAGGTGTTGGAGGGTCCGCCCCAGCCGAAATTCAGATGATAGAATTCATCTGTGTTATAACCATCGACTACCACATTATGACCGACCGTCGCAGGTTCGGCGTCCACAACCGCCAGATGAGCCGGCATGGCGTTCATCATGTTTTCCGAGAGCCTTTCGTATAGACTGTCAGAAGATGCGTCGAGAAGGCTGCAGTCCGTGAAACCAAACTTCAGATAAGCATCGTAAGCCTGATCCACTCCGAAAGTGCCTGAAACAGAGGCTGTATAAACCTGCTTGCAGGCTGCTCCGGAGGCATATACCAGCGCGGCTTTGTCGGAATTGGTAATTGGCTCCTGGTTCAGATAATGGCTTTCCAGGGAATCCAGATATACGTTCAATTCCGGCCAGGAGGGGAAATCATGGGCCACATAATCGTCGTCTATCCAGTAGTACTCATTGTAATTATGGTAATAGTCGTCAGTATCGTTGAACTGCGCACCATTTGTGGTTTCTCCGAAATTCAGGATCGATGCCATGGCAACCGCGGGACAACCCGCAACACTCCTGGAGCCCGCTATGAGGTCCATCGGGCAGTATCCGTTGTACGGCGCCCCCTGCGTCCAGTTCTCCCAGAGCCATCCTTCAGTTGGTGTTGTACCCGCAGGAGGCCACTGCTCTAAAAGATGGTCGGATAGAAGCACATAGTCTCCCGAGGAATACTCTTCCCACCATGTACGATGTATCTGCAGCAGTTCCGGCGGGGCATCATCCAGGAACGACAGCCTCAGTTCGATATCCAGTGCTATCATTTCGAGGAGGATACTGCTTTCATCTTCTGAAATTCTGCAGTTATCAGTGTACGAGTAAGCTATTACCGGAGGCAGCTCGTTATCAGCGATTATTACTACGTATCCAACAGGATTAAGCTCGAAAACGTACGCCAGTGGTTGTTGACCGTGAGCACTCTCAAGGGTGATGCAGTTGATTATCGTGAAACAGAGATTCTGCCCATCGCGAGTAAGCCGGGCTTCCGTAATACACTGAGCTTCAAGTTGATCAACCGGCATTGCGCTCAGACTGCCAAGAAGAAACGAGAATACAGTCATGTATACTATGGAAAGTTTCATTTAGGGCTCCTTGTTCTTAATTTCAGATAATTTAAGTGCCTCTGAGTCAACATTTTCTTCCGAAATACTACTGCTGATCGGCATACCACCATTCCTGGTCTATTTAGTCTCCTTAATCGTCCTCTTTGCTTCTGTGTAGAGCTGAGCCTTCTGCTGGGAGATGATGAGCTTCACGTCCGCCCATACCAGCCCCTGGGAATCTCCGAAAGTCTGCAGAAGATTCTTCTCGCTAGCGGTCAGTTTACCGTCCGCCAGCACCATCCGCGACATGGCAGCCAGTATTTCCCTGGCCTCTCTCTGGTTGCTGGGGGCCGGTAGAGTATCCTGTCCTGATTTCACAGTGTTGATTATTTCTGTCAGTTGTTCGTCAGCTATGTTCCGTTTTTCAGCGAAGGATGAAAGGGTTTTCATCTCCTTTTCATCCACTTCACCATCTACGTACATGGCTTTGACCATTGCTGAAAGAAGGAGTTCAGGCGGTATAAGGGCAGCCTTTTCTATTCCGTCAATTGCTTTTGCTGTTATTCTGGAGGCTGAGAAACGCTGCACGGATTCAAGCACCCAGTCCTGGCTTCCATCGTTCAGAGGTCTTCCGCAGTATTCGCATTCACCGGTGCTGCCGCCTTCGTAAGGCGCTCCGCAGCCGGGGCAGTGAGATGATCTGAAGCTCTGGTCAACGTCGGTTCTTATGCCGAATTTGCGAACCAGCGTGTATATCTGAGGTCTTATGATCTTCCTTCCGGTTACCCGTGCCTTTGCACTTTCGTTTCTCCTGGCATTTATACCGGACCATTTAACGAGGATCTCGATTCTGTCCATGCGGTTCTTCGTTCCCGGAATGATGTTCTGAACCTCTACAGTGCCTACGGCTGCGTCCTTGAAAAAGAGCCAGTCGTTATCACTTCTGGTATTGGACAGCTGGCTTCCGAAACCTTCAAGAAATGAAGGGAGTGCAATCTTCCTTGCATTTGAAACGTCGTTGGTGAACCAGGATTTTATCAACCTCCAGAATATCACGGATGTTCTGTCTTCGATGTGCTGAAGGTTGAAACCAGGATCAATGGTTTCCATATTCCCAAAGCCGGGAATGAGGGATTTATCGGATACGATGTTCCATTCGATCGACTGAGTTATTTCAGCAAGCACCCAGTCATACTGGCCGCTTGTGAGAACAGAATCACAGTTCTCACATTTACCGGTATCGCTGAGTTCAATCGGAGCACCGCAGTTCGGGCAGACCCCTTCTACAAGACCTTTTCCCTCAAGAGTCTGGACGCCGGGTTTCCGGAGGAAACTCCAGTACTCCGTAAACGGTGCGGAGGTGTTCCTCCGTATCCGCTTTCCTGTCTTTACGTCAACATCAGTATCGTCGGCACTGGCAGTAATTTCAACGTGAATCGTATCGAAGTGAGAATCACTTAGAACACCAACAATTCTGGAGCTCTGAACCGTTATGTTCTCCATCCTGTTTCTGTATCCTTCAGCCTTCTGCATTTCAATCTGAAGGCTGAACCGTTCATCTATTCCGTCGGATATGAACTGATTCACAGGTGAAAGATCCTGATTCGACCAGGCTTCCTGAAGAGCTATAAAAGCTCTGTTTACCTTTTGAAGAAAACTCTCAGGCGAGAACCCGGGATCTCTCTGTTTCAGCGCATCCAGAGCGTCCTGCATCTCCTGGTGTTCCTGCTCTTTTCTGAGTTTTCCAGCTCTTGTGATAGTATGTGTTTCGTATCCGCCCTTTGCTTTCTTTCCGAATTTTATCATAAGGATTATCACTACTATTAAAAGTGGTACACCTATGAGTGGTTTGTGGATGGCAAGCCGGATAAGAATGTAGAGGATATATCCTGCTCCGCCTCCTCCTCCCCCTCCGCCACCGCCCGAGCCACCGTAGCTTCCGCCACCTCCGGCCCTAGCAAAAGCAGAAGACGCGAGAACGAGCAGAATACCGATCAATATGAGAAGAAACAGGCCTCTTTTGTTTTGATGGGATCTGAACACGAATGCCCTCCTTGTGATAACTGGATAAGCATAGTGTATATTTTTATGTTCCATGTGTCCATAGCTGTTACTGCGGTTATAATCATTTGCACGGAACAGGACCTTATCATCCATTCCCTGATGGATCGTTTGATTAATGAAAGGACGTTTCTATATGCGCATTTCTGTAACAAAAGTGATCTTCATCGCTCTACTCGCTACGCTTGTATCCTGTGGCGGTGACCCGGAGCCGGAATCGGTGGATTCCCTATCCACTGAGGTTACAGCCGATACTGTAATAACAGAAGAACCGATGATAACAGATATATCAGAAGAACTGCAGGAGGCAGTAGAAACTGTTTCTGTAACGGCTGATCCTGCGGGGTTGTGGGATACTACAATGGGTCAACTGGAACTGGTAATTGATGATTCCGAAAACGTTACGGGAGAATATCCGCTGGGAACCTTAGAGGGAACCCTGACAGGTAACATTCTTACATTTTCCTATTCTGAGGGCTCCCTCTCGGGAGAGGGAACATTTTCGTATGAGGACGATTTCAATTCCTTTACCGGAGTACAGGACATATCCGGAACTGAGTTTGTCTGGGATGGCAGGAGATTACAAGCACAATGAGCCGGCAGATCAGCGTTCCGGAAATATTGAAGGAAATAGAGATTTCCGGCCCCGTTGCCCTGCAGCCCATGACCGGGCAGCAGGTTAAGGATGTATGGACTGATGTCATGCCTGACCTGGTCAGGTTCGGGAACAGTGAAGCTGTAACGCTTGTAGTTAACGATGCCACAAGACCGGCTTCCTTTCCCATGATCGCACCGCTGGAAGAAATTCTCGGTGATAAAGTTAGAATCCTCTTTGCAACCGGAACCCACAGGCCGGTTACGCAGGAGGAGAAATCAACCCTTCTCGGTGGCTGCTTCCCCCAAGCTCAATGGAAGAACAATGACTGCGATTCGGGGAGTATGGTTTATATCGGCAGAACTCAACTCGGTACACCGGTCAGCATGGATCCGTGGCTTTTCGATGGGAATCCGGTAGTAGCGGTAAATTCCGTCGAACCTCACTATTTTGCCGGATATACTGGAGGAAGAAAATCCTTCCTGCCAGGCGTTTCGTCCAGGGAATCTATTGTAACGAACCATTTCCTTGCCTGCCTGGAGGGGGCATTGCCGGGAAGGCTTGATGGTAATCCTGTACACGAAGACATGATGGATGCCTTATCCATGCTGGAGGATAGAGTGGAGATTCTGCAGGGGAACGGTGTTGTTTACCGTGGGATGCTTGTGCATTTTTACTCGGGTACGTGCAGTGGATCCTTCCTTGAAGCCTCCGAGGCTTCAGCGCTGCTGTCAACGGTGAACGTTCCGTACAGATCCCCGGTGGTTATCCTTCATCCGGGAGAACCTCTGGATATAAACCTCTATCAGTCCGAGAAAGCCATTTACAACTGTAATTCGATTGTTGAGGATGGTGGTTTTCTTCTTCTTGTCAGTTCATGCAGTGAAGGTCTCGGGGCTGATCATCTTGAAAAAGCCTTCATAACATCCATGGACGAATCCTGGAAAACTCCCGAGAGACATCAGTACGATCTTGGTGATCATACTATAGTCCGGCTCAAGAGTCTGAGGCAGAGGATGAAGCTTGCTCTTTCAAGCAATCTGCCTGACAGTCTTGTGGAAGGAATGGGCATTGAACCTGTTCATGATATCGAATCATGGATCATACAAAAAAAATGTGACAGACCTATTTTCATATCTGGAGCGGGTTTCTTAGTGCCTGTCGTGGAAGATAACTGAGATGTGGAGCATACGAACCCGGTTGTTTCCTCTATTTGTTGTGATAGTTCTTGTCTGGGTATTTTTCTACTACAGTAACAGCCTGGTGTCCCGTCTGCGGGAAGCCAGGACAGATGCAAACGAAACTATTGCATGGTTCTGGGCCGGGGCGCAGGTTCCCATGAGCAGGCTTGCAGAACTTGGTATGATGTATGTCTGTTCAGGATGCGGTTCAACAACACCCGCATACGGGTTTGAATCGGATTCCAGCGTAACGAGATTCTGTCAGGGATGCGGTTCAGTGAACGAATGGTATTTCGTTACCATGGAAGGTATTGAGGAACGGCAGAGACTTTTCCAGAGAACCAGGAGGCTCTTCAAAGATCTGGTTGAAAGGCTTGATTATACGACCATTCTTTCCGATACGGATATGGTTCCCCAGGTTGTAAACGGCATTGCGATTGCAGACTCGATAAGCCAGGAGGATCTCAGAACGCTGATACTGCTTGCAGAGGAACTTGACAATGAGAACGCCCCGGTTCCAGTAACGGACTCCTATGGCGAAACCATTGGTTATCTTCATTACGGTTCTGATGAACTGGCTAAGGAACTCCTGCTCGTACCGTATATAGAACTCGGTGTCTTTTTTATACTCGTTATCCTTTTTCTCTTCGTTATCAGGATAGAAATAAAGAAGGAAAAAGAGCTTGCATGGATCGGTTTTGCCAGGGAAACGGCACACCAGATCAGTACTCCTCTGTCATCCCTTATGGGCTGGATAGAACTATTAAGGGAGAAACCTGAGGCAGAGACGGATAAAGAATTCGCAGAAGCTCTGGAGTTCATCGAGAACGATATCGACAGATTGAAGCAGATAGCCAACAGGTACGGTCAGATGGGTAAGAAGCCGAAGCTTGAGAAGTGTATGATCAATTCAGTTATTCTTGATTCGGTACACTATTTTTGCGGGCGTCCAGGCTTTCTGGCTGATGATATGAACCTGGAAACTGAATTTAAATCCGAGTATCTGATTGATCTTAACAGTGTATTATTCAGCTGGGTCATTGAAAATCTTCTGAAAAATTCAATAGCTGCTCTGAAGGAAACAAGAGACGGAATAATCAGGATAAGCACAAGGGATATTCAGGAAGGGTCGGGACTGGTTGAAGTGGAAATAGCCGACAATGGAAAGGGAATCCCATTTGCCGATCAGAAAAAGATTTTCAAATCGGGTTTCAGTACAAGACGGGGAGGATGGGGGCTGGGGCTTGCACTGAGCAGGCGTATTGTAGAGCAGTACCATAATGGAAGCCTGCGTCTGAAAGCCAGCTCACCCGGGAAAGGATCCACTTTTGTAATAATGCTACCCGCGATTTCGGAGGATGCTAAATGATTACCGTCCTATGGGTTGATGATGAAATACAACATCTCAGAAGTCATATAAGATTCCTTGAAAAGCACAATTACAAGGTGCTTACCGCGCACAGCGGACTACAGGCACTTGATGTACTTCGAGAAAACCAGGTGGACATCGTTCTTATGGATCAGATGATGGTGGGTATGGATGGAATGGAAACCGTAACACGGATCCGTAAAAACAATCATGTACTTCCTATCGTCATGGTTACCCAGAGTGAGGAAGAGGAACTCATGGATCTCGCCATAGGTGGTGAGGTTGATGATTATCTGACAAAACCTGTGAACCCAAGCCAGATTCTTCTTGTAACAAAAAGGCTGCTTATGGGCAGCCGCCTTAGAACCCAGAGAGCCGCCAGAGAGATAGCCGATCAGACGACCAGAGTCATGGATATGCTGAACCACGAGATGGACTGGAGGAAATGGGTCAATATCTACCGTTCATGGGTTGAGAAGGATGTTGCCTCGGACGGTTCCCTAACGGACGAGATGAGGAGCGTTGACAAGAACAGGTTCAGTGATCTGGAGCTTAGTTTCTCAAAGCATGTTGAACTCAAGTATCGAGACTGGATATCCGATACAGGCCCGGATTCTCCTCTCATGTCGCACAACTATATTGAACGGATAGTGGTTCCTCAGATGAAATCTTCAGATGAACTTGTTATGATGGTAATAGACTGCATGAGGTACGATCAGTGGCTCACAATGGCGCCCATTCTGGAGAAGTGGTTTCATATCGAGACCGATTTCATGCTAACAGTGCTTCCATCAGCGACACCCTACAGCAGAAACTCCATTTTCGCAGGGCTTCTTCCAAGAGATATCTGGAGATTCCATAGGCATAAGTGGGATGAGAATTATGGAGAACCTGGATTAAACAGGCATGAACATTATTTCCTTACCGAAGCGCTCAGAAGATTGGGCTGCAATAGGAATATCCAACCGGAATACGCAAAGATAAGCACCAGAAGGGAGGGAGAGGCACTGATACATTCCCTCTCAAAATCTCTTAAGGATGGTTTTCTCGCTGTAATTGTCAATTACATCGATCATCTTACCCATGGCAGGTCAGAGCTTGATCTTATCAGGGACCTCGCTCCAGATGTAACAAGCTTCAGAAAACTGGCTGGGACATGGTTCAGATCCTCATTTCTGAAAGATTTATTCCATACTCTTGCGGCAAGGGGGGCTACTGTTGTGATCACCAGTGATCACGGTTCCGTTTTTTCATCCCGCGAGACAAGGATTAAGGGCAGAGGGGTTTCAGGCAGCATTAGATTCCGCTTCGGACAATCGATGTCAGCCGATCCAAAGGCAGTTATTACCGCAAGGGATCCTGCTGATTGGGGTTTACCGAACGAATCGCCTTCAAAGAGATATCTCTTTGCTAGATCGGATTATTTCATGATGTTCCAGAACGTACCCAGAGAAGAGATGCACAAATTCAGAAATACTTTCCAGCATGGCGGAGTCTCTCTTGAGGAGATGATAGTTCCCAGCATAATCCTGAAGCCCAAGAGTATAAGATGATCGATCAGGTTGCGCTGGAGAAGCTTGCCTGTGGAATTGCCTCCCGCATGGGACACGGCAGCAGGCTTTTTCTCTCCGGTGATCTGGGTGCGGGAAAATCTGTTTTCGCCAGGGCAGTTCTCAGGGAACTGGGAGTAAAAGGCTGTATCCCGAGCCCGAGCTTTATAGTGGATGCTGTTTACACCACAGTCGACCTGGAAATCCATCACATAGATCTGTACAGGCTGAAGGGAATTCCTGAAGAGATGGAGTTCTACGGTATTTACGATGCTCTTGACAGCGAAGCTGCGATAATTGTTGAATGGGCAGAGCGCCTGGATGCAGCCATTCTGAAGGACGGAATCTTCGTGAGTATAGGTTTTACCGGTGATCCGATGATGAGGGAGGTGGAGATTGATGACAGGAGTCTGGCTTGGAATTGAGACCACCACCGCAACAGGCGGAGTTGCAGTAATGAAAGATGGATTACTTCTGTCGGAGGAATGTTTCCCTGTCAGGGCGACGCACTCGGAAAAAGTCCTGCCAGGTGTTGCAAGACTTCTGAAGCAGGCTGAAGTGAATCCTGAAGAGATATCTGGAATTGCCGTATCTTCAGGGCCGGGGTCCTACACCGGGCTTCGAATCGGAATCGCCACAGCCCAGGGATTGTCTGCTGGATGGGGCATAGGCGCGGTGAGCGTAGAAACACTCAGAGTCCTGGCTGCATCAGTTACGGCTGATTGTCCTGTTATTTCATGCTTGATTGCAAGAAACAAAGAGGTTTATGCTGCTGTTTATGAAAGCAGTTCTTTCGGGGCTGCTGAGATTGTTCCTTCCGGTGTTTACACTGTCTCCGACATTGAAAAGATGATAAACAAACTGGATGAAGCTGTTGTGGTGGGCAGCGGCAGAGACGTTATATCGTTTTCCGATAATATCAGAACGGCCCATCCACTCTGGGACACTCCACGACCTTCAATTGTTGCAATGCTGGGCTCATTTAAGGCTGAACTGTATGGTTTCGATGATTATCCGGCTCCCGTATACCTCCGTGGTTTCAATGAAAAGGTGAACAGCATTGTACCCTGAGATCCGTATTGCATCGATTGCTGATATCCCCGGCATAATGGATATCGAAAATCTATCATTCCCTTGTCCATGGGATATGGAAACCATTGCAGCCTGTATTGAATCCCCTTCCTTCCGGACATGGACCTCAAGACTGGATGGTCGAGTCGCTGGATACATTACCGCACAACTCGATGCTTCCGGGCTTCATATACTAAACCTGGCGGCAGATGAAGATAAAAGAAGACAGGGACAGGCAACCTGTCTTCTCCGAACCGCCGAATCGTGGGGGCGTCGCCTCGGCGCTGTGGTTTCTTATCTAGAAGTACGGGAAAACGCTCTGCCTGCCCTGACTCTATACACGAAAAGCAACTACAACCGTACGCGTCTGATAGAAAACTATTACCCTGATGGGGAGAACGGAGTCGAGTTTCGGAAAACAATCCAGCCCGACAGGACCACCTCAGCTATAGCTGAAAGAATTTTCACCAGGTGTACCATGATCCCCCCCGTGGGAGTGGTTCTGGGCTCCGGGTTATCCTGGCTTGCCCAGGAGTTCGGCTCAGAACTTGAGATCAGTTATGAGGAATTACTCGGAGAATCGAGCCCTGAAGTTCCCGGGCATCCCGGTAAGATCTCGTTCAGCAGCTGCGGCAGGTTCGTATTCATGCTGGGCCGTCGGCACCATTACCAGGGTTATGTTGGAGATGAGATATCCGTATTGCCCGGCGTGCTTGGAGATCTTGGTGTTACAGCATGGATACTCACGTCATCTTCCGGAGCTGTCGATACCGATCTCCGCCCCGGTGATGCTGTTCTGTTCAGGGATCATGTAAATTTCGCCGGATGTGTACCGGATAGTACGTGTGGAAGAGTAAGAAGATCAGTGTATTCGGAGAGGCTTAGAGAAGTGGCCCGGAAAGCTGCCCGCAGAACCGGAACCCATTTGCGCGAGGGAGTCTTTGCCTGTGTTTCCGGGCCTGCCTACGAAACTTCCGCAGAGATAAAGTTTCTGAAGAGCAATTGTTTTTCGACAGTATCCATGTCAACTGTCCCAGAGGCACTGCTTCTTTCGGCGCGAGGATTCGATGTAGCAGCGTTATCACTTGTAACCAATGCCGCTTCCCCCGAAGCGGTGGTTACCCATGAAGAAGTTCTCTCATCACAGGGAAAGGTCAGAAAAAAGCAGGAAGCCTTCCTCGCTTCCTTTATCCGGGAGGTTGCATCAATTGAATTACAGTGATGTGGAAAAATACCTCTTCGGCAAGCGCAGGATGGGTATGAAATTCGGTCTTGACCGGGTCAGAAAACTCATGAAAGATGCAGGAGATCCTCAGGAGAAATTCAGAACTGTTCATATAGTTGGCAGCAACGGGAAGGGCAGCACCACAGCACTTCTTTGCGAGATTCTAAGGCACCTGGGCTTCAGAACTGGAAGAATGACCTCCCCCCACCTTTTCCACTACAGGGAAAGGGCTGCGGTTGACGGCAAATGGATTCCCGAAGGAGAAGTTGTGAGATTCGTGGAACTCTTCAGAGATAGAATTGAAGAACACAGTGCGACTTTCTTTGAGATAACAACTGTCATGTCAGCATGGCATTTCATGAACAGCGGGGTAGATCTGGTGGTCGCCGAAGCTGGCCTGGGAGGAAGGCTTGACGCAACTAGACTTCTGGGCGGCTCCTGCACTGTCTTCACGGGGGTGGAGATTGAACACAGAAGAATTCTTGGCTCCACTGAGGCTGCCATCACAGCTGAGAAGGTTGCCATTGCCCCGAGAGGATCAACGCTCATAGCTTACAGACAGAAGCCGGAAGTGGAAAAAATCATCGCCGGGGCCGCTGAAGTGGGAAATCTTCAACGCACGGTCCCGGAACCTGCGAAAAAAGCTCCCCTGCCGGGGGAACACCAGAAGCGTAACGCAGGACTGGCCATTGCAGCAGCTCTTCAGCTAACTGATAACGATGAGACTTCGGTCATGCGCGCTTTCGAGAAATCATGTTCTACACTGAAGTGGGCCGGTCGTATAGATCTACGCTCCGGTCTTCCCTCAATCCTGTTCGATGTCGCTCATAATCCGGGTTCCATTGCTTTCCTGATCAAGCATCTGGAAAGTGGATGGAAGACCCCGGTACCAGCTGTGATAGGTTTCCTGGAGGACAAATTATGGCGGGAAATGATCCTTCAGCTGAAAGGAATATTCAATCCGGTGATAACAACTACGCCGCTTAATGAACGGTGCCTGCCGGCAAAAACACTTGCCGCTGAATTCCGGAAAAACGGCGTTGAAGCCATCCCGGAGGATGATATAGGTGCAGCGCTGGAAAAGGGCAGATCCCTGGCTTCGGATATTCTCGTTGTAACAGGTTCATTCTTCGTTGTCGGAAGTGCGATGCTGCATGCATGGGAGAAGGGACTGATAACCATGCCTGCGGAAGGGGAGGAACCGGGACAACTTTTTGATAAGGTCGCCAATGTTGACAGTCCTCCAAGTAGTGATGTATAGGTATTGTTCATACAGTAGATTTAAGATCCATAATAATGGAGGTAGAATTCAATGACGAAAAAGGGAAAAACTGCTCCCGAAAGGATCGATCAGAAGGAGAGTACAGAGGGTGCAGCTCCATTTACACTTGTAAATTATATACTGTTTGCTGCGGGGCTGCTTGATATTATCGCAGGATGGTTTCTTCTCCGCGGGGGACATATCACCATCGCCCCTGTCATGCTGATCGCAGGTTACTGCGTTGTCATCCCGATCGCTATCGTATTCAGAAAAAAGCAGTCTGAAACCGTCTGAAGTGATGAAGTACATACTCGCTGTTGTTCTTCTGCTTCTGTTCCTCGCCTGCGGCGACAATGAAGAGCTGGTAATCAGGCCTGACCCGCTTCCGTTGCTGGCAAACGACACTGCCTTCGTTTACGTGCCGGGAGGAGTATTTATTACCGAAGCCAGCGATACTGTAGAGATATCAGCCTTCCGTCTGGGAAGATACGAGGTATCCAACAGACTCTACTATTATCTTGCTGATGAAGAGGGTCTCGATTTGCCGCCGGATCCCGAATTCTCCGGGATGAACAATTACATTTTCGAATATCCGGACTACCCTGTTGTAAACGTAAGCGTAAGAGAAGCGGTAGCGGCCGCAGCGGTGCTCGGCGGACGGATTCCTACAAGGACAGAGTGGGCTTACGCTGCATCGCTGGACGTATCAGGGGATTTTACAGGGCAGTATCCCTGGGGTTCTCTGGCACCGGAAGACGCGGAGTATCCTGCCAACTTCCTCGCTGGAGATGAATGGGAAACGCGAGGAATGGATGGATATTACTGGACTGCCCCTGTCGATTCATTCCCGCTGACAAATGCTGGCTTTGCATGTCAGGCGGGTAATGTGGCAGAATGGACCTACTCACCTCTGGATTCAGTGATACCGGTATGCGGAGGAGCATGGCTGTCACCAGGTGAGGAAATTACAATTGATGCGGTAAGATACCTGGCTCCGGGTGACCGGGCACGCCACATAGGCTTCCGCATTCTTCTCCCGGGTCTCCCGGGGACGTAGCACACTTCTTCAACTTGTTTGGCACCTTACAATTAATAAGTAACAATAAATATATGAATGCAGATAATTTCAGAAGTTACAGGAACGGCTTCAACTGCCAGGCAGTACCGTGTCCATTTACCCCTGAATCAGACGATCGATGGTATTTTGAAGCATCTCTCAATACAGCCTTTTTCGATTCAGGATCAATGGAGATATTCAGAAGCGATGATGAGTTGGTAGAGAACCTTTCATGGAATGTACGCCTGGACACCATTCCCCCTGAGCTTTCTTTTCTTTCTGCCATTGTAGATTCTGCCGGTATGGCAGTACTGGTTGAGGCTTTATGTACAGATCAAGGTTCAGGAATAGGGGAAACTGCAGCATATATTGACAATCTTGAACATACCCAGCAGGTGTTGCGGGAGGAACTGCATCCATTCGTAATCGATGGAAACATCATTCAGTTCAGGCCGCAGGAACTTCTTGAGGATGGAACTTTCTCTGTCATCGTACGGTTATCTGAGCAGGGAGGTTCGATTATCGCGGAGCATTCATGGAGTTTCACAGTTGAAACCATGACCTCGATACCCTGATGAAGAATCATTGCAAGGCCTGTAATTGTGGATGGTGGGCGAAGAGGGACTTGAACCCCCGACATCCTGCTTGTAAGGCAGGCACTCTAGCCAGCTGAGTTATTCGCCCACAAAAATGATGGTTGCAGGTTCTGCAACCGGGGAGCATATATGGTTTAACGGGTGCTTTCTGTCAAGCACCTCTTGGCATTTGAGTTGTCACGATTGGAGAATAAGAGTCTTGAGCAAAGCAGATAAGATGCACGGCGTATGTCCAATAAGCATTATTCCCGCCGAAAGAAGATCGGCCATTTTCAACGAGCTTCTTGATATGGATAAGTCGTGTGAGACTAAGGTTGTCATTAACCAGAAGAAAGATGATAACCTTGTTCTCGTTGGAGTAGGAGCGATAGACTGGCCGGGACTGGCAACCGTAGTACTGAGTGAGCTTCATCACTCCGGATGGAATCTGGATCTTCTGGAAGGCTTTGCTCTGAAGTCTGATGGAATCCGAAGAGGTTTCGTGATAACAGGAATCAGGGATGAGGATTCAGATCGACGGGATGAATTCGTTTCCGATGCCGGTAAAATGGCCAATCTTCTTGCCAACCTTGCAAGGGGACGGGCAGGTACTGTCTCTCTGCTGTCAAGGGCAGCGGAAAGGCTCGAGAGGTTTGAAGAAGTACGGAGTGCCCTGGAAACACTGTACATTGATAAAAATGTGCCGGCGGGTATTCTCGGGGAAAAAGGAGAACTCGTTCTTTTCATTTCATCAAGATCTGATGAGTATCTGGCCGAAAGAAAAGCAATTGATCTTGCCTGGATAATCAAGGTAAATTTCCAGCTTGTTAATCTGGTCAGAACAAGCGTTGGAAAACCCCAGTTTGCCGTCAAGAATCTCAAAACATCGAGGGAACACCTTACAGGTATTAACATTGCGGGATTCGAGAGGGACATTTCATTTCAGAACTGCGTAACAGCACTTACCCACGCATGGTACGGAGCTTCCATACGCCATCAGAGAAGATATACCACCCGGGACGGTGTGATTTCCATAAGAATAGAGATGACCGGTCCCAGTGGTTTGAGCGCAACAAGAGCCGCGCAGACAGTTATCAGGAGGAGCCTTAAAAAACTGCTGGTAGCTCATGAACTTGAAAAACTGAAGAGGATTCACCAGTACGGCGGCAGCGAACACTACGCGAGAGCTCTAATCCCCCTGCTTAAAAAAGAGTGTGAGACAACAGGTCTGAATCAGGCGTATATTTCCATTGTATCATCGACAACATTCCAGGCACAGCTGAAACTTGTTCTTGTTTCGAGTCAGGAGGACAGTGGTGCTCACGATACCAAGATTATTGACCTGGTAGGTTCGATTAACTCCAAGAAGGGTCTGGCCGTAGTATCCTTCAGATCTCCCTCCAACTACAGGAATATCTGGGTGGACCTTCTGAATGTAACCGTCGAGCGGGAAGATTTTGCGGAGATGGAGGATGCTTACAGGTCAATTAAACTTGCCATTGAAGAGGATTTCGGACAGTTCAGAGATTTTGACAGAGGGATGAGACTGAACGATGTAAAACAGCTGAAAGAGATAAGATCCGAACTCAGTGAAATCCCTGATAGTGCGATAACAGATTTCTATTATCATATTGAGGATTTCCTTAGAGCAAGCATTTCGGTGCACGAATTGTCTCAGTATATAAAACTTGTTTACGATTCAGTATCATCGTATCTTGCTGAACGCTCCTCATCGGAGAATCCATGCACATGTAACGTATTGAAGGTTGAAAGACAGATAGCAACTCTGATCTGCTTCGTGTGCGAAAATAAAGTGATTGTATTCCAGCATCTTCTGGAAGCCGTAAAAGAATACACTGTAAATGTAAGTATTATCGAGTGGGCAGGTGTTTCGGCCATTCTGTTCAGAATGCAGAAAAACGACAAAGCTCTCGATGATGATGAACTGCATTGTGTGATCAAAAAACTGAAAGCCCTCAATGAGGAACAGTATTAACTGAGTATCTTGACAGTTCGCCCATGTGATTCTATTGTTCCTCGTCTATGGCGGTGTAGCTCAGTTGGCAGAGCAGCGGAATCATAATCCGCGGGTCGGGGGTTCAAGTCCCTCCGCCGCTACCAGAAACTTGCCGTAGGTGTAACAGCCTGCGGCAATTTTCTTTTGCAAGATGCACACCTGTCAACGAGAAGACTTTACATATTGCTCTCTTTAACAGGGAATGCTCCAATTGTACGAGTTCTTCACTTGACATGATAGCGATAAACTGAAATCATCATTCAGCTTGCAGTGGAATCATGGAGGGATAGAATAATGAAGTACTTCACGTTAATAGTCTCAGTCGTACTCATGAATCCTTCAGCCCAGGCTGATTACATCTTCGAGCTGGCATCTGAATATGAAGTTGAAGATGAACCCTGGGAAGCAGTCTGTGTAGATGCTGGATACTTCAACGATGATGCATATCCTGATTTTGCAGTTGCATATTACGATCGAAGCGGAGAAGACCGATATCTATACACATTCCTTGGAAATGGTGATTGTACGTTCGATGTGTTTACCACGGATATGTTTGATTACCCCCTGGGATCAATCACGGTCAATGATTTCGACAATGACGGCTATGATGACCTTCTCATTGGAGAAGGATATGTAACTAGTCT
>RCND010001840.1_pt1 | contig 16909 bp, 13 predicted proteins | sample 2041351 | NCBI WGS metagenome assembly RCND01 (sample SAMN09708230, study PRJNA481090) | Marine sediment metagenome, whole genome shotgun sequencing project. | biome: marine sediment; feature: ocean; material: sediment; isolation source: Sewage treatment plant 12B marine sediment (STP12B) ... | reverse complement strand
CAATATTCTGTAAATTATAAAAAGAATTTTGAAAAAGATGGACATGAACTTACATTGGATTATCAATATTCAACCGGGAGTGAACTTGAGAATTCCATAATAAACGAGATTGTTTTAGGAGAAACATCACCATTGCCAACAGAGCAAACCATTAACGATGAAAAACAAATAAGACAACTGGTTCAAATGGATTATGTATTACCCTTAGGCAAGGAAAATAAATCGCAATTTGAATTTGGTTATCGTGGCACCTTCAATGATTTTAATACCGATTTTAATTTTGGTATTCTTGAAGATGGAAATTTGATTAGTGACCCTGATTTCAGCAATGAATTGAATTATAGGGAATATGTAAATGCCGCATATACCCAATTAGGTACAAAAATCAATAAGTTCAATATCCTGGGAGGAATGCGTATGGAAGCATCCGACATTGGAATAGAACTAGTTAATACTAATGAAGTAAATAATAAAAAGTATGTAGACTGGTTTCCTTCTTTGTTCTTAGGATATGAGTTTACCGAGAAAGAACAAATTATAATTAGCTACAGCCGAAGATTACGTAGACCTCGTTCAAGATTTATAAACCCTTTCCCTTCTAGGTCTAGTAATACTAATTTGTTCCAAGGAAATCCAGATCTAGATCCCACATACACCAATGCTTTTGATTTGGGATATTTACGAAGGTGGGATAAACTTACTTTCAATACATCAGCGTATTACAATAAATCGACTGGCGTTTTTCAATTCATTACTCAAGAAAGAGGGGACTTTGTGGAGATTGAAAATCCTAATGATCCAGCCAACCCTGTATTAGTTCCTGTACAGGTTAGAACTCCAATAAACTTGGCAACAGAAAGTAGGACTGGTATGGAGTTCACAACATCATATACTCCCAAAAAAAAATGGAGGTTGAGTTGGAATATTAATTTATACCAAAGACAATTAAGGGGAGATTACCGCTATGTGAATTTTCAGGATCAAGAAATCGTCCAAAATTTTGATGCCGATAATTTTACATGGTTTACACGGTTAAGTGCCAAACTACCACTACCCAGTAAAATTGATTTTCAAACCAATTTGTTTTATAGGGGACCATCAGAAAACGCACAATCAAAGAGCAAGGGTATTTTAAGCACAAACATGGCTTTTAGCAAAGATATCGTGAAAGATAAAGCCACATTATCATTGAACATTAGCGATTTGTTCAACACGCGAAAACGTAGAAGTGAAACTAGAACGGACAATGTGTATACCTACAGTGAATTTCAATGGAGACAACGTTCTATAAGACTATCTTTTCTTTATAGGTTCAACGAACCTATAAGCCAAAGAAATAGAAATGGAGAAAGAAATGGCGGTGATGATGATGAATTTGAAGGATAAATCAAAAAAAAATAATGTCATAATACAAAAAAGAAGCCATTTGGCTTCTTTTTTTATTCCTCTAAACGAGCAGCTCTTTTGGCTTTACGTCTTTCTTTCCAAAGTTCCATAATGTTGCCCCCCAACCAATAAGGTACTACGAACAACAATAAAAAAAACATTAACCAAAACCCTATGGTCAATATGGTTAAAAACGCTAAAAATCCTAAATATTGGTCGAATTCGAACATCTGTATTTATTTTATGGCGCTAAGATACTTTGAAAACAATCAAAAGAGCAAATCAAATTCAAAAAAATTCTTCAATTTTTTAAATTTAAGTTGATCTGGAAGTATTAAAATCTACCAATGAAGTACCTTTGTTATACCATTGGGATGTAAAAATGAATTATAAATATTTTTTTTGTTGCAATGGTATTATAAACCAAAATACCCTATTATGAGTTTCAGGATTGAAAAAGACACAATGGGAAAAGTTGAGGTGCCATCCGATAAATATTGGGGTGCGCAGACCGAACGTTCCCGAAATAATTTTAAAATTGGCCCATCAGCCTCCATGCCATTGGATATTGTTTACGGATTTGCCTATTTGAAAAAGGCAGCAGCCTATGCAAACCATGAACTTGGTGTTCTTACTATTGAAAAAAGAGATTTGATTGCAACTGTTTGCGATGAGATTTTGGAGGGGAAGCACAATGATCAATTTCCATTAGTAATTTGGCAAACTGGTTCAGGTACCCAAAGTAATATGAACGTGAATGAGGTAATTGCCAATCGAGCACATGAAGTTGCAGGAAAGGTTATCGGGGAAGGTGAAAAGACCATACAACCCAATGACGATGTGAACAAATCTCAGTCTTCCAACGATACTTTCCCAACAGGAATGCACATCGCTGCCTATAAAAAGATAGTCGAGGTTACTATTCCTGGTGTTACCCAGTTAAAGGACACATTGACTAAAAAAGTTAAGGACTTTAAAGATGTGGTCAAAATAGGGCGCACCCATCTAATGGATGCTACTCCCCTAACCTTAGGGCAGGAATTCTCCGGTTATGCCTCACAATTGGAACATGGTCTTAAAGCGTTGGAGAATACGCTAGACCACTTAAGCGAATTAGCCTTAGGAGGAACTGCTGTTGGAACCGGACTTAATACCCCAAAAGGATACGATGTTCTTGTTGCAAAATACATTTCTAAATTCACTGGCCTTCCTTTTAAAACAGCGGTTAATAAGTTTGAAGCCCTTGCTGCCCACGATGCTATAGTTGAAAGTCATGGAGCTTTGAAACAAATGGCTGTTTCTTTGAATAAAATCGCAAATGATGTTCGTATGATGGCTTCAGGACCACGTTCCGGTATTGGGGAAATCATCATTCCTGCCAATGAGCCTGGTAGTTCCATCATGCCCGGGAAAGTGAATCCTACGCAATGTGAAGCACTGACAATGGTCTGTGCGCAAGTAATGGGTAATGACGTGGCCGTTACAATAGGAGGAACGCAAGGACATTACGAGCTTAATGTGTTTAAACCAGTAATGGCGGCGAACATTTTACAATCTGCCCAATTACTTGGTGACGCCTGTGTTAGTTTTGATATAAATTGTGCTTCAGGTATTGAGCCTAATCATGAAGTAATCAAAGAATTATTGAACAATTCATTAATGTTGGTTACTGCGCTAAATACCAAAATAGGATATTATAAAGCGGCAGAAATCGCCAATACGGCCCATAAAAATGGCACTACCCTAAAAGAGGAAGCTGTTAACTTAGGTTATGTAACGGCAGAGGATTATGATGAATGGGTTAAGCCAGAAGAAATGGTAGGCAGCTTAAAATAACTTCCCGGTACAATGCAATAAAAAGGGGCAATCTATTAAGATTGCCCCTTTTTTATATAAATGGATAGTGTGTTCTATTTAAGAGTGAACTTGGAAGTACCCAATAATTTCAAATTGTCATCATAAACATTTACCATATAATTTCCTTTTTGGAAATCACCAGCTGGCTTATTTATATAATCACAAACATCTAAAGACTTGTTTTCGTAGTAAAAGTTTGTTCCTTTACTATACGTTACAGAAGCACCGCCTTCGTTGGTTTTTGAGTAGCTCTCTCCAAGAACATTTCCTTGAGGATCAAGAACCTCTACGAAAAATTCCCTATCACCAGCTTCAGAAATTACATTGTCAGCAACAGTGAAACAGATTTTAAATTTATCAGTAGACCTAGCTCTTGAAGTAGAGACTAATTTACCACTATTACGCTCTCTAACTGCATCAACACTGAATTTAGAAAGATTCAAAGCAGAACCTTTTTCAACAACATCTGCTAACTGAGTGTTCTGTACAACCAAAGAGTCATTGAATACAGTTTGTTTTTCCAATTCAACATATGTACTGTCACGTTGCATTGCGATCATCGTATTTGATCTTGTTAGCGAATCAACTTGCTTAAGTAATTGCTCCCTTTCAGCCTTTAAAACCCCAACTTGTCTTCTGTATCTTGACAAGGAAGCGATATCGCCTTTCATGTTCTTTACAGAATCAATATATTTTGCAATATTGTCTCTTGCAGATACCAACTCCTCATTAGTAGCATTGCTTTCTAAAATAGCTTTGTCGTATTCTGACTTTAAGCTGTTCAAGTCTTCTACTACCAACTCTTTTTCTTGAATAAGCACGGTCTCAGTCTTTTTCTTGTCTTGGTAAAGACTAACTGTGTAGATGATTACCCCTAAAAGTACCACACCTAGCAAACCTGCTAATACTTTTAATCCATTGTTGTTTTTTGTCTCAGTCATAATGTTAAAAATTAATTAACCTATTTTACTTTATATAAAGTGTTTGTTCGTTTTCTATATACGGTTCATTTACATAATTGGATTTTTTTAGGTCAAAATATTTAACATTTGTTGTAGAATAATAATCCCAAATCTTAACTTTATGAAATCAATTAAATGAAAGTACGAGAATGTCATTGCAAATAATTCCTTTTAACCCTAAGTATATCAATGACTTCCGGGATTTGAATGTTGCTTGGTTGTTGAGATATTTCCACATGGAACCCAAGGATGTTGAACTTTTGGAAAATTGTAAAAAATCGATTATTGATAAGAACGGACATATATTTTTCGCTGAATACAACTCAGAAATCGTAGGTTGCTTCTCATTCATTAAATTGAATGAGACTGTTTATGAGCTTGGTAAGATGGCGGTAGACCCCAAATATCAGGGATTGAATATTGGACAAGAACTTTTGAAATACTCCATTGATTTTGCAAAAAGTAAACAATGGAATAAAATTGTACTTTATTCAAGTACCAGATTAGATGCCGCACTTCACATCTATCGAAAGTATGGGTTTAAGGATGTTGCACTGGAAAAGCAATTGCCTTATACAAGAAGTGATGTGAAAATGGAATTGGAATTGAATTATTAACTTCGCAAAATGAAAAAATTTATATTTTCCACGTTGGTCATTAGCCTTATTATCATTTCCTGTAAGGATAAAAAGAATACTAGTCCCTTACTCGATTCAGAACCTAAGCTAGAAGCTGGTGGAGTACCACTCCCGCCTCAAATAATTGACATACAAAATGAATCAAGTTAAAATCATTCCCATTGAACATGCAACTGCAATTTTGGAATGGAATGACATTGTGATTTACATTGACCCAATAGGAGGGTCTGAAGCATTTAAGGGACATAAACAAGCTGATTTAATATTGATAACCGATATTCATGGAGACCATTTTAGCCTGGAAACCTTACAGGCCTTGAATACTGAAAAAGCTAAAATAATAGTGCCCGCAGCAGTGGCCGATAAATTACCGGCCGAATTCACTCCACAGATTGATGTACTGAACAATGGAGAATCTAAAGAACGTTATGGAATAACCGTTGAGGCCATACCAATGTATAATCTAAGAGAGGAGGCAAAAGATTTCCATGTAATAGGTCGAGGTAATGGTTATGTTCTGAATATGGGCAATCAACGTATCTACTTTTCGGGTGATACCGAAGACATTCCTGAAATGAGGAACTTACAAAATATAGACAAGGCCTTTGTTTGTATGAACCTACCCTATACAATGACCGTGGAAAGTGCTGCGGATGCCGTATTGGAGTTTAAACCCAAACAAGTTTATCCTTATCACTATCGAGGAAGACCTGATATTAGTGATATTGCCAAATTCAAGGAATTAGTCAATAACGGAAATACTGATATTGAAGTAATCCAGTTGGATTGGTATCCAAAAGATGATTTTTAGTCAACTTATTAGCCAGTCGAGCGAAGTTACTAGTATTTGGTCTCGATTCCGCTCGACCTGACAGTAGAATTACTATCGGATTAATTTCTTATACTTCAAACGTTTGGGAATCAAATCCCCACCTAAACGTTTTTTCTTATTCTCCTCATATTCAGAAAATGAACCTTCAAAGAAATAGACTTGGGAATCACCTTCAAATGCCAAAATATGGGTACAGACCCGATCCAAGAACCATCTATCATGGGAGATGACCACTGCACAACCGGCAAAGCTTTCCAAGCCTTCTTCTAATGCACGTAATGTATTGATATCTAAATCATTAGTAGGCTCATCTAAAAGCAAAACATTACCTTCCTCTTTTAATGTCATTGCAAGATGCAAACGGTTTCTTTCTCCACCAGAAAGCATATTTACTTTTTTATTTTGCTCACTACCTGAAAAATTAAAACGGCTTAGATATGCCCTGGAATTTACTTGCCTTCCTCCCATCATGACCAAATCTTGCTCATCACTGAAATTTTGCCAGATTGTTTTATCTGGGTCAATATTGGAATGGCTTTGGTCTACATAGGCGATTTTGGCAGTATCACCAACAATGAATTCACCTTTATCTGGGGTTTCCTCACCCATAATCATTCTAAAAATGGTAGTCTTACCTGCACCATTCGGTCCAATAATTCCAACTATTCCTGCCTGCGGTAGTTTAAAATTTAAATCCTCGTAGAGTAATTTATCTACATAGCCTTTGCTTACACCAATGGCTTCAATCACGTTTGTACCCAAACGTGGACCATTGGGAATATAGATTTCCAACTTCTCATCGAGCTGTTTTTGATCTTGGCTCATGAGTTTGTCATAATTCTTTAAACGTGCCTTTTGTTTGGTCTGTCTTCCTTTAGCCCCTTGACGCACCCATTCCAACTCTCGCTCCAACGTTTTTTGATGTTTTGAAGCTGTTTTACTTTCCTGTGCCAATCGTTTGGACTTTTGGTCTAGCCAACTGGAATAATTCCCTTTCCAGGGAATTCCTTCCCCGCGATCTAATTCCAAAATCCATCCTGCAACATTATCCAAGAAGTATCGGTCGTGGGTTACAGCTATAACCGTACCTTTATATTGTGCCAAATGATGCTCTAGCCAATGTACCGATTCTGCATCTAAGTGGTTTGTTGGTTCATCCAACAATAAAATTTCAGGTTCTTGTAATAATAGCCTGCAAAGTGCAACACGTCTTCTTTCCCCACCAGAAAGTACTGCGATTTTCTTATCGGGCTCCGGTGTACGAAGGGCATCCATGGCTATTTCCAACTTGGTATCAAGTTCCCAAGCATTAGAGGCATCAATTTGATCTTGAAGAGTTGCTTGCCTATCCATAAGTTTCTGCATTTTATCTGCATCCTCATAAACTTCTGGTAGGCCGAACATATCGTTGATCTTGTTGTATTCGTCAAGGATTGCAACAGTTTCTGCAGCCCCTTCCTTAACGACTTCCAAAACGGTCTTGTCTTCATCCAGTTTGGGTTCCTGTTCCAAATAACCAACGTTGTAGCCCGGTGAAAAAACAACATCGCCTTGGTAATTCTTGTCTTCCCCAGCAATAATCCGTAATAAGGTAGATTTACCTGAACCGTTTAGACCTAAAATTCCAATTTTAGCGCCATAAAAAAAACTTAGATATATATTTTTAAGAACTGGAGTATTCGCATTCTTATAGGTCTTCGTTACTCCAGACATGGAGAAAATGACTTTCTTATCGTCAGACATAATATTAAAAAGATTAAATTAAAAAGAAGTGAACCTAGCTTAAACCCTGCCTTTTAAAGCATTGAAAACCCAGGCAATAGCGAAAAAACCGATGCCTACAGATGCAAAACCCCATCCCGCAACCTCATCATATCTAAAAGCACCTAGCGCGATTAAACCCAGACCTACTATTATCATTATAAAAGTGGCCCAAGCTAATACGGTATTCTTATTCATTCCCATTTTTCTTTGGTTTGGTTTTTGGTAATTTCAAATATCGGAATTTTTGAATGAAATCCTTGTAAAGGTCTTAAACTTTATTGTTCAAAAGGAAAAGTGATTCCGTTTTGAGTACGCACAGAATAGAGTAATTGGGCCAAATCTAAACTGTTTTGATGGCTCCAAAGATCACTTTGTAATTTACCCGACCTTATACAAGTATGAACCTCATCAATTTCATGTGTGTACCCCCTACCCTTTGCAGGTAGATCAAAATACTCTATTTCATTGTCCTTCTCTACTGAATATCCTTGGGCTTCATGCCATCTGCCAGGAAGATAAATTGACCCTTTACTTCCCGATATCTCAGCCTTCATCTCAGAATTTGATGTGAATCCACTGTAAAGAATGGCTTGAGCAGTTGCATAGTCGAATATCATTGAAGTCTGTATCTCTGTCCCAGTCTTATGAAACTTGGAAGACGACCATATTTTTTCTGGTTTACCCAATAATAAGTATGATAGAAAAATAGGATAAATACCAATATCAAGTAAGGATCCACCAGCAAGATTAGGATTGAGCACCCTTCCTTCTTGCGGTCTATCCAAGGCATAAAAGGCAAAATCGGCATGTAAATACCTAATATCACCAATGACACCTTCCTCAATTAACCTTTTGGTCCTTACAATCGCCGGATTAAATCTGGACCATAGTGCTTCCATCAAAAAGACTTTATTGCTTTTGGCCGCTATAATCATTTCTTCTACCTCTACCACATTAATTCCCATGGGTTTTTCACAAAGCACATGCTTACCATGATTCATTGCCTGTATACTCAATTCCTTATGAAAAGTATGGGGGGTAGCTATATAAACGACATCGACTTCATTACATTTAAACAATTCATCATAACTGCCAAAAGCGTATTTGGCTTGATACTGGTTTCCAAACTCCTTCGCCTTATCAATATTCCTCGAAGCGACAGCAAGTAGCTCCCCATCATCAACAATATCCAGGTCTGCTGCAAACTTATGTGCAATACCTCCCGGGCCCACAATTCCCCATCGTAACTTTTCTTGCATATTCATTTTAGTTGTTTCCAAATGTAATCAATTTTACTCCTTATCTTTAGCCTTGATTTTAGAAACCAGAAAGTATATGGACATCAAGTTCAATAAAAACGAAGATCAGAACAAGCTGCATTTATCCCAACTAAGAAAGAGACTGGCAAAAGTTAAATTAGGTGGCGGCAAATCACGGATTGAAAAACAGCATGCCCAGGGTAAAATGACCGCCCGTGAGCGAATTGCTTATTTATTGGATTCTGATGAAAAGAGTATAGAGATAGGCGCTTTGGTCGGTGAAGGAATGTATGAAGAACATGGAGGCTGCCCATCAGGTGGCGTAGTTATTAAAATAGGACATGTAAAGGGCAAACAGTGTATCGTTGTCGCCAATGATGCCACAGTAAAGGCTGGAGCTTGGTTTCCGATAACTGCAAAGAAAAACCTTCGTGCCCAAGAAATTGCCATTGAAAATCGATTACCTATAATTTACCTTGTTGATAGTGCTGGTGTTTTTCTACCAATGCAAGATGAAATATTTCCCGACAAAGAGCATTTTGGACGCATTTTTAGAAATAATGCCATTATGAGCAGCATGGGAATAACCCAGATTGCAGCGGTCATGGGAAGTTGTGTTGCAGGTGGGGCATATCTCCCAATAATGAGTGACGAAGCGCTTATTGTAGATAAGACGGGTAGCATCTTTTTGGCAGGTAGTTATTTGGTAAAAGCTGCCATTGGTGAAGAAGTCGATAATGAAACTTTAGGAGGAGCCACGACGCATTGTGAAATAAGTGGCGTTACCGATTACAAAGCGAAGGATGATAAGGACGCTTTAAACAAAATCAAAAATATCGTTGACAAAATCGGGGATTTTGACAAAGCAGGTTACAATCGTAGCAAACCTCAAAAACCCAAAGAAGAGGTTCAGGATATCTACGGAATTCTTCCCGGTTCTCGTACTGAGCAATATGATATGCAAGAAATCATAAATCGGTTGGTTGACAATTCGGAATTTGAAGAATATAAAGAAGGGTATGGCAAAACCATTCTCACAGGTTATGCCCGCATTGATGGATGGGCCGTTGGCATTGTAGCCAATCAGCGAAAAGTAGTTAAAACCGCTAAGGGCGAAATGCAATTCGGCGGAGTTATTTATTCGGACTCTGCAGATAAGGCAACACGGTTTATTGCGAATTGCAACCAAAAGAAAATCCCATTGGTTTTTTTGCAGGATGTTACCGGATTTATGGTAGGCAGTAAAAGTGAGCAAGGTGGAATCATAAAAGATGGTGCTAAAATGGTAAATGCCGTTAGTAATTCTGTAGTTCCCAAATTCACTGTAGTAGTTGGGAATAGTTATGGCGCAGGGAATTATGCCATGTGTGGAAAAGCCTATGATCCAAAATTGATTGTGGCCTGGCCAAGTGCAGAACTCGCGGTTATGAGTGGTAATTCTGCAGCGAAGGTTCTATTACAAATTGAAAAGGCATCATTAAAAAAGAAAGGTGAAACCATCACCAAGGCGAATGAAGAAGCACTCTTTAATAAAATAAAGCAACGCTATGACAATCAGGTATCTCCCTATTATGCTGCAGCGCGTTTATGGACAGATGCCATTATAGATCCCTTGGATACTCGAAAATGGATTTCAATGGGCATTGAAGCCGCTAACCACGCTCCCATTGAAAAACCTTTTAATATGGGTGTATTGCAAGTATAATATCCTGATTCACTGACAATTATTAATTGCTAGCTAAGTATTTATTGAAAGAACCAACTATGCGGATTCAAATTTTATTTCTTATTACCTTACTTTTTGCGTTCACCAATTGTAAAGATCGTAATAACGAGTCAAATACTAAATTGGAATTGAAAAACGATAAGGTGGTAGATGAAAGTCAGAATACTGTTTTGGAACCTACTCCCGATAAGGATAATGGTGGCCTATTTCTAGCCGACGGATTCGGGGCATTGGTGGTTGCTGACAGTGTAGGACCCTCAAGACATTTGGCCGTAAATGACAACGGGGACATTTATGTAAAACTAAAGATCACGACTGGGGATAAAGGCAATGTTGCATTAAGGGACAGCAACAATGATGGCAAAGCCGATATTATGGAGCGCTTTGGGGATTATCCCAATGATGGGGCGTTTGCCACAGAAATGCGAATACACAAAGGGTATTTATACTTTAGTTCAGAGCTCGTTGTTTATCGACAAAAATTAACGCCCAATAAACTAATTCCTGAAAGTGTCACTGAAACTATTGTTACAGACCCCTACCCAATTCGTTGGCACAATGCAAAATCAATAGCTTTTGACAGTAATAATGGTTTATACGTTACTTTTAGTGCTCCCACCAATGCATGTGAAGACAAGAACGCTACCAATCTAAATCCGAATGGTATTGTTATGGGCGAAAACCCTTGCTCGCAATTGGACATTCTGGGAGGTATCTGGAAATTTGATGCTAATAAATTAGGACAATCACAACTGGATGGGCAGCGATTTGCCACAGGAATCCGTAGCGTTGTTGCCCTATCTTGGAATGAAATGGACAATAAACTATATGCAATTAATCATGGCCGTGATTTTCTACACAATCACGCTCCTCAATATTATAGCCAATGGCAAAATGCCATTTTACCGGCGGAACAATTCATGATAGTCAATGAAGGGGATGATTATGGGTGGCCTTACACCTATTATGACCATTTCAAAAACAAAAGAATGCTGGCCCCAGAGTATGGCGGAGATGGTACAAAGGAGGCAAAGGGCTATGCGGACCCACTCATGGGTTTACCTGCGCATTGGGCCCCTAATGATATGTTGTTCTACAAAGGAGATTTATTCCCTTCAAGATACAAGAACGGTGCTTTTGTTGCATTCCATGGATCCACCAATAGAGCCCCATATCCACAAGCTGGTTATATCGTAGCATTTATTCCTTTTGAGAATGGAAAGCCAACAGGAAAATGGGAAGTATTCGCTGATGGTTTTGCCGGTGTAGATACCATCGTGCAAATGAAAGATGCCAAATATCGACCTATGGGTTTGGCAGAGGGACCTGATGGTTCGTTATATATTTCAGAATCCAAAAACGGAAAAATTTGGCGTGTTCTCTTTAATGGTGAAAAAGAAAATTTTGGCACTCCACATTTAGCGGAAATGGAAAAAATAAAGTCTAGATCCTATATCAAAGAACCTCATAAAACCAAGGACATTCTATCTATCCAATAAATAAGTTTACTTACTTACAGACAGCCTATTGATTAGGTTAAGTAACTCAAAATTGACGTTCTTTTCGGAAAGCGAAAAAACTTTTACCTCACTCCTTTCCATTGAAGTACCATAGTCATAATAAACAGTGGCTTTCATATAGGTTGGGTTGTACGCTTTATTACCAAAATATTTGATGTTTATTTTCCATTCGCCAAGAAGACTTTTATCAATCAAGAAGTGTTCACAGGAATACCCTTTTATTTTTTCATCATAGATTCGCTCAGATTCATTCTCCAAAGTATGGCTCCAAACGAAATATTGTTTATCGGGATTTACGAATTGCAGATCAAATTCTGCCTCGGTATTGTTCCATTCGATAAGAACTCGGGTGCCACCAATATCTGAATCACTGACATCCCCTTTTTCAATCTTTAGTTCTTCCCCTTTTCTCGCAATCAAATTCGTGGATTCCAACTCCAAGATGGCATCAATCCCATCAAACGTCAATGTTATGGAATCCAATTTTCTTAATTCGTGATATCTAGCGTGCAGACCTAATGCTTTTGTATACTCCTTATTAAGCACGTACATATTGGCAAGATCTCTATACGATTGGGCATATCTAGGTCTAAGCCTGAAAATGTCCTTATATACATTCAAAGCATCTGAATGTCTTTTTTCAGATTCAAGTACATATGCCAATGCCCTTAATGCTTCCGGATTCTTGGCATATAAAACTTTCATTTCATTCAATATGAAATCCGCTTTTTCCTGATTCTGATATTTATTCTTAATCGATTTTGCTACATCCAAGAAAAAGTACGGGGAACTGGAATAAAGCCTTTTTTGATTTTCATAGACGATTAAAGCTTCGTCAATCGTTGTTGTCTTTTCGATTTCCAGTAAATACTTTGGGACAACAGGTTTTAGTTTACGCAAAGCTGTTTTTTCATCGAACTTGTTGTTTCTTAGTTTTGCTTGATCATAGGGCTTATTGGTTCCTTCTTCACGCATAACAAAAGAACCATTGGTATTGATAATAATTACCCCTCCAGAGGCAATATTTCCATATTTTACCGTGGCACCAAGTCCTGGCAGGGTAGCTATCCGGTCTATATTGTCTATGGATAAAAAGTTGGGTACCGATGTGAAAATCTGGCCATCTACCTCAAAAATAGCGGGCTTAGGATAGAGTGCAGAACTTCGACCCCTAATAAAGGCCGCTCTTTCTGTACCTCCCCCTGCACTGTTAACTGTTTCAATGGTAAGACCGGGTAATCTACCCTGCAAGGCAGACAAAATATCGATAGCGCCGGGGTTCAAATTATCGCCATCTACAGTGGTCATGGAATATCCGGCATTTTCTGCATCTATAAAGCCGAAGGAGGTCCGCACTATATTTTTATTCACGGCATAGTCTAATTGCAAACCTTCCTGTCCTTTCTTTTTCTGTTGGCTTACAATGACTTCATCAAGTTCTTCCACTCTAGGGACCATATTAATATTTAATATTTTGGTAACATCTTCAACGATTATCAGTACATCATGCATACCTACATAACTAAAGACAAGTACATCCCTCGGTCTTGCCACAATTTCGTATTTTCCATTTTTATCTGTTTGTATTCCATCGGTAGTACCCTTGATCGATATGTTCACATTGGCTAATGGATAGCCCATATCTGATACCAAGCCACTGATTTTATTTATTTTTTCTTGGGAGAATCCTTGTAAGGAAAAAACAAGGAACAAAAGAGTAAACAATCTATTCATAAATTATTTTTGTGGTAAATATATTACAAAAAAGGCTTGCTTTTTTAAGCAATCCATTCTTTCAATGTAATTGCGTTCTACTTACGATTTTATTAGGTTGATTTTTAGTTGGAGACTATCCTCGCGGTATTGTTGACCTTAAATAGTTCTAGGTTCACATTTTTAAGTCCCAGTTTAAAGACCTTTATTTCTTTACGTTGGGTAGCACTACCGTAATCGTAATAGATGGTAGCCTTTAAATAAGAAGGTGTCAAACTCTTGTTACCCAAATATTTGGCATTTACCTGCCATGTTCCGGGAAGGGATTCGTCTATCAAAAACTCCTCGCATGAATATCCCAGCAATTTCTCGTCGCGTATGCGGTCCGAATCGGCTGCCAAGGAGTGCTCCGTCTTAAAATAGCGGCCCTCAGGGTTCACGAACTGCAATTCGAACTCAGCCTCGCTGTCATTCCATTCGAAAACAAGCCGGGTACCATTGAAATCCTCTTCTAAAACTGCCTTTTTAAAATCCCGTTTCGAAAGAATGTTCCTTCCGCTCACGGCAATCAAGTTATTAAGTTCGCGGTCCATGATTTTAGTAAATGCCGTGGAATCGTTCTCCAAAAACCCTTCGTTTACCAAATAATTATAGCGCATATATAAAGAAACTGCCTTCTTAACATCTCCCAATTCACGATAACTGTTCGCCAGATCCATATAGGATTGCCCATAGTTAGGGCGCTGGATAAATATTTCCTTATAAAATTCATTGGCCTTTTTGAAATCCCCTTTAGACTGGTATACATAGGCCAAGGTCTTGAGGGCTAATGGGTTTTCATTAAAGTGCGCTAATCCATCTTGAATTATTTTCTCTTCATATCCTTCGTCGTTCCAATTTCCGATAAAATATTCAAGAGCATCTACATAATAGTTATAACTGGAGCCATACCTCGGAGCATAGAATTCATGAATTTTTTTGGTTTCTTCCAGAGATTTGGCCTCATGCAATTCTTGAAGATAGGTCGGTTCACTACTCGAAAGTGATTTTGAAGACAAGGCATCCCCAAGATATTTATTGTTTCGAAGCCTTGCCTGGTCTACAATTTCTTTTGATTTTGGATAGGTGCTTCCCGAATTTGTATTTATAATAACTACTCCGCCTGAAGCAATAGACCCGTACTTGGTGGTTGCCGCAAAGCTTGACAACACAGCAACCCTCTTCATATTACTGGGCAATATCCATAAAGGAGTATCCGTTAGGACTTGTCCATCCACATCAAAAATAGCGGATTGATCATTGAATAAGGAGTTGGCACCCCTAACGTTGATGACCCCCCCTCCAATACAATCGCCCTTAACGGCAACCCCAGGGAACTCATTTCGCAATACATCTAAAATACATAAGTTCACACTACCGATATATTCTTCGGAGAGAATGCGGATTTGATAAGCCGCAGTTTCTGAATCAATTATGCCATAGGCTGTTTTTATAAGATTTGGATTCGAATTATAGTTCAATTCCAATTCTTCTTTAGACCGTCTTTTACTTTTTGTCACCACTACTTCGTCTAGTTCCTCTATATCCGGAAACATTTCAATATTCAAAATCCGGGTTACATCTTCGACTACAATTTCTATCGTTTTCATACCTGTATACGAATAGCGAATCGTATTTCCTGGCACTGTGTTCAAAGCATATCGACCCTGTGCATCAGTAAACAAAGTTGCATCCAAACCGTCAACAGCTATTTGTACATTTTCCAAAGGCGTGCGACCATCGCTTACAATGCCCGAAATAACTTTTGACTTATCCTGTGAAAAGGCAGCGTTGAGGGCCAAGAATAAAACTAAAACAATCTTTTTCATACTGAAGTTTTTTTGTTGTAGTATCCCACAAAAATCGAACCAAATATTAATTTCCTTGATGCGATTTTACCCTTGAAATTAATAGTTATTCAGTTTGTCTACAATTGACATATCTAAATCCATTTTCACTATAAATCCTAGTTCTTGCTGCATTGAAGCTCTTAACCACGGCCTCGTTATACACCTATTATTAGGCGTTTGCAGGTTTAACTGGAAATAGACTTTGAATCAGTATTTATCGTTAATAGATGCCTATTTACATTTTCCTTCTGTAATCGATACACTTTCAATTCCTTTCGTTGGGATGGTTTTCCATAGTCAAAATAAACGCTGACTTTTAGATAGGTAGGGTCAAAAGACTTATTGCCATGATACTTTAGGTTGAACCTCCAGGTGCCTCCTAAATCCTCGTTGATAAAGAACTGTTTGCTGGAATATCCCTTTGTTTTTTCGTCCACAATCCGTTCTGGGTCGCTTTCGTAGGTATGCTTCCATGTGTAGTACATAGGCGGATTCGTACCCTGCAATTCAAATTCGGCTTCTCCATTGTTCCATTCCAACAGTAATCGGATTGGGGAATAACCAAGGGCTTGTTCAATATCGATAACTTTGGAAGACAATTCAATTTTATTGAGCAATAAAAGATTATGCGATTCGATATTGATGATGGAATCAATGGCATTTTGGGGGGCGTCTACCCTATCCAACACCTGCCTTGCGTATAGCTTCAAGGCCTTTTTAGGTTTTCCCAATTCGTTGTTGATATAGGCCAAATCACGATAGGTTTGGGCATAGTTTGGGCGTAATGAAGAAATAGCCTGATAAAGCTGCATTACCGCAACTAAATCATCGTTTTTCTCATACGTATATGCCAAAGCTTTTAAAACTACCGCATTGTTTGAATACCTATTCTTAATCGAATTCCATATTTCTTCTGCCTTTTCCTTATTCTGCCACTCCTTCAAAAAATAATTGCCCGCCTCAATGGCATCGTAGGGAGAATTATTAAAATGTGCCTTTTTATTCTCAAAAATTTGCAAAGCCTCTTCCTCTGTTTTACAAAGGAATAAATCGTTCAATTGAATAGGGATTTCGGTTTCCCAATCTACCGTGGTAAATGCCTCTGCAGCCCTTTGCTTGCTATAGGTTAAGGAATCCTTGAAACGTTGGGTCACTTTGGGATCACTAAGTTCCGCTCTTTTGGTATTTATAACAATGACCCCACCATGGCCCCTTCTACCATAACGACCTGAAGCGCCAATTCCCCTTATCACTGCAATCCTATCTATTTCTTGAATCGATAAAAATAAAGGAGGTGTATCCATTATAACGCCATCAACATCATAAATTGCAGCCTTTTGTCCTCCTAACAAAGAAGAGGTTA
>RCND010000898.1_pt1 | contig 16933 bp, 8 predicted proteins | sample 2041351 | NCBI WGS metagenome assembly RCND01 (sample SAMN09708230, study PRJNA481090) | Marine sediment metagenome, whole genome shotgun sequencing project. | biome: marine sediment; feature: ocean; material: sediment; isolation source: Sewage treatment plant 12B marine sediment (STP12B) ... | reverse complement strand
TCATGGAACCGGTCATAGGAAAGTTCATTGATTACATAGAGGAAAATAAAGATACTGGTCGTCAGCCCAAGGGCAAGGCCAAAAATATTAATGGATGCATATCCCCTGTTTCTCCAGAGGTTTCTAAGTGCAACTCGAATGTAGCTTCTGATCATGATAAATTCAATTAACTGTTGGGTTAGAATTCTGTCTAAATAATCATGTCACAAGCGGAAAATACAGTAGTGGTTTATCGATAGGACGCAAAAACCGGCCAACATGTTTCAGACAATCAGAAAAATCTATTCATACCGCAGCTTGCTGATCCGGGTAGATTGTATTTAAAAGAACTATTTTTATCCTGGGTACTTAATTTCAAACAAATGAAAAATCGAAGGTGTATTCTACTGCTTTTTACCATACTCATACTTCTTATTTCAAGCTTTCAGGTTTTCTCTCAGTTAGAACACGATCACCACCAAAGGTATTACCCTGAGTCGGATCCACTCGTACTTGAGAAACTTGAACAATGGCAGGATCTGAAATTCGGATTGCTGATGCACTGGGGGACATACAGTCAGTGGGGGATTGTGGAATCCTGGTCTATATGTCCCGAAGACTACGGCTGGTGCAGAAGAGTATCGGGTGAAAATCCTCAAAACTATTACCAGTACAAACAGGAATACGAAAACCTGATAAGCACATTTAATCCACTAGCATTTAATCCCGGAAAATGGGCGAAAGCTGCAAAACAGGCCGGGATGAAATATGTCGTTTTCACCACCAAACATCACGATGGGTTTTGCATGTGGGACACCAAGGAGACAGACTATAAGATTACCGGAGAAACCTGCCCCTTTCACACCCACGCGAGGGCCGATATTACCGGGGAAATTTTTAACGCTTTCCGCGAGCAAGGTTTATGGGCAGGCGCATATTTTTCAAAACCTGACTGGCACAATGAAAACTACTGGTGGCCATATTTTCCGCCCTTAGACAGGAATGTAAATTATGACCCGGAGATTTATCCCGAGCGCTGGGAGAAATTCATCCAGTTTACACATAACCAGGTCATGGAATTAATGACCGGATACGGAAAGATCGATATTCTCTGGCTCGACGGTGGCTGGGTGAGAAAGAAGGATAAAAGCAGCCTTCAGGAATTTTATATGAATAGTGCCCAACATACTACTTCAGGATTTCTAAAGACAGGAATTGTGAACCAGGATATCCGCATGGATGAACTAGTTGAAAAGGCACGAAGAAAACAACCCGGGCTGATTGTGGTGGACCGGGCCGTTCCTGGCCCAAACCAGAATTACCTTACACCCGAAAATACGGTTCCCGATAAAGCGATCCCCTATCCATGGGAGTCCTGCATCATCTCCGGTGGAGGCTGGTCATGGGTCTCGCCGGAAAAAGCAAAGTATAAAACACCCCGTGAAACGATCCATATGCTTGTGGATATTGTTTCCAAGGGGGGGAACCTCTTGCTCAATATTGCCCCCGGGCCTCAGGGTAACTGGCATCCTGAAGCATATGAATTACTCACACGGATCGGGGACTGGATGGATGTAAATTCAGAAGCTATTTACGGATCCCGGGCTATTGCACCCTATAAAAACGGCAATGTCTGTCTGACACAGAATAAAGACAATCAAGCTGTCTATGCAGTTTATTTGGCCTCTGAAGATGAAAATAGGCCACCAACCAGGATATCAGTTGGGAGCATTCAGCCCGCCGGCGATGCGAAAATTACCATGCTGGGTGTCAAAGGCAGTTTAACATGGGAAAGTGCAAAGGAAGGATTTGTGGTTGAGGTCCCTGAGGCAGCACAGGAAAATCCTCCCTGTGATCACGCATGGGTGATAAAAATCGATAAAGTCAACTAGGAAAACTTTTCAAGATGAGGAAAAATATGAGAAAGACAGGTTTAATCATTGCGTTGTTCTGTTTCATTTTTGCTTCAGTTCCAGCCCAGTTAAACGACTCTTCATACCATAAGAAAATGGAATGGTTTAAAGATGCCAAACTGGGAATATTTATTCACTGGGGTATCTATTCAGTATATGGCATAGATGAATCCTGGTCCTTCTTTAACAACTACATTTCCCATGATGACTATTTGAAACAGCTGGATGGATTTACAGCAGATCGTTACGATCCGGAAATCTGGGCGGAAATGATAAAAAACAGCGGTGCAAAATATGCTGTGATCACCTCAAAACATCATGACGGTTTTGCACTCTGGAATACGCAGCATGGAAACTTAAATGCAGTGAAACACTCTGAAGCCGGAAGGGATTTATTAACTCCATTTATTGATGGGCTGCGCGATCACGGACTTAAAGTCGGAATATATTTTTCATTGCCTGACTGGTCCTATGGAGATTATACCCATCACACGAAGACGATCACTCGCTACAAACCTGACGAGGATCCCATCCGCTGGGAAAAATTTCTCAATTATTACCAGGGGCAGCTCATGGAACTATCAGAAAATTATAATCCTGATTTATGGTGGTTCGACGGGGACTGGGAACACAGTGGTGAGGAATGGCAGGTTGATAAGGTCCGATCAATGTTGATAAAGAAGAACCCGGGAGTTATCCTGAATTCACGGTTGCGGGGAAAGGGTGATTATGAAACTCCGGAGCAGGGGCCCCCGGTGGTGCACCTTGCCGCCAAGTACTGGGAGCTGTGCCTGACAATGAACGATTCCTGGGGATACCAGGCCAATGACACTAATTACAAAACTCCGCAGCAGATTATTGATATTTTCGTGGACTGTATCAGTATGGGTGGAAACCTGCTACTGGATATAGGGCCAAAAGCTGACGGAACGATCCCTGTGGAGCAGGAGCACATTTTAACGGAACTTGGCACATGGACGGATAAACATAAAGAGGCAATCTATGGAACGGAACGGGGAATCCCATATGATCATTTTTACGGTCCGACAGCACTTTCCCAGGACAGCACCATACTCTACCTGTTTGTGAAAGGTAATGCGAATGGTCAGATAACGCTGAAAGGGATCTCCAATAAGATCAACAGAATCTGGGTGGTTGGAAACGGCACCAAGTTGAATCATAAAATCATGAGTAAGGTGTTCTGGAATAAATATCCTGGCCTGATATATATTGACATGCCAGTAACTGCCCTCGACAAATATTGTACCGTATTGGCCATTCTGCTCGATGGTCCTGTGGATCTATACAGGGAAACTGCCGGTGCAATCGAAGTTAACTAAAATGTAAAGCTATTATTCGTACCTCAGGCAGCTCACCGGATTCTGAAGTGCTGCCTTGTAAACTTTGCCTGTTATAGTTATTAAAGTGGCCACAAGAATGATCAGAACCGAGTATATATAGATTCCCGGGGTAAAATCGAGCCAGTAGTCCCAGATACTATCAAGCATCATCAGTGAGAGGTAATAACCTCCTACACAGCCTAATACGCTGGAGATGACCAAATTTATCATAAATCCTTTACTAAGTACCAGCCAAATACGGGGTATTGGCGAGCCCATCACCTTTCGGATCCCTATCTCCTTGGTTCGGTTCAGAATACTCAGGGAGATCAGCGTATACAGTCCAATCATAGAGAGGACGGTGGCCGCAATGGCCAGGAAAACATAGAGCTGCTTAATACTTCGGTTAATGGCTTTCTCCTCCTCCAGGGTATCCTCCTGGTACATCCCCTCAAAGGGGTAGTTGGGAATCATTTTCACCCAGGTTTCTCTCAGGTACTCCAGGACCTCTGGCAGATCACTGCTCTGGGCCCTGACTGCCATGGTACGGTAAGAGTTTTCCGGGGGAAGTTTCATCATCATGGGTTCAATTTTCGTCCACATACCACCAGAAAAGAAGTCCTTGACCACTCCAATAATCCTGTACTGGATTGTGTCGTCCATGCGCACCTGTTTACCAACCGGGTTCTCCCAGCCAAAAGCATCTGCCATCATTTGATTCACCACGATCGATACGCCCCGGTCCGCCTCCACCCTATCCGGGTGAAAAATCCTCCCATCCAGCACGGTCAATCCCATGGTCTCAAGGTACCTGGGACCCACATCCATCACATTCACTTCCATCTCCTGATCCTCGTCTTCGATGGTTCGCTGGTACCAGCCATACCCGATATGTTCCTGGGTACCTGCCGCTGAGACGATTCGTGGATCCTGGACAATGGCCTCATAGTAAGAAGTGAAATCCTTGGGTTGAAGATCCACAACAATCAGCTCCTTGCGGGCATAACCCAGATCCAAGGTCTCCTGATAAATGGCATTCATTGAAAAGATAATCCCTGAGACGATGGAGAGTACGGAAATGGTGAACTGGAATCCAAGCAGCCCTTTGGCAAGCGGCCCCCCCTTTCCCAGCCTGGTTCTCGATTGCAGGATCTTTAAGGGCCTGAATGAGCTTATATAAAGCGCTGGATAAGCACCGGCTACAAAACCGGTAAACAGGAGCAGGATCACCAGAAATATCCAGAAACTGGGATACTGTGAAAAAGACAGAGTCAGATTCATATACTCCCACATACTGCCATAAGCAGGAACAAGTATGGTGGCTCCAGCGATGCCCACTAGAAGGGCCAGGAAACAAATGATGTAATTCTCAATAAGGAACTGAACCAAAAGCTGTTTTCTTTCGCCACCCGCCATCTTCCGGATCCCAATTTCCATGAGCCGCTTTCCGGCTGAGGCGATGGCTGTATTGGCGAAGTTAAAGCTGGCAATCAGCAACATGGTAAGGGCCATCATCATAGGTGCAAGCACAGCCGCCGGATGCAGGCCGGGATAGAGGGTGTTGTTCCAGGTCTCCCGGGATCGTTTATTGACCTCCACCATGGGAATCAGATTGAATCCCGTAATGGTAAAGCTCTCATTGGCTTCGTTCTGCACCGGGACATAACTATTCAGGCTCTCTTGTATACGGGGAAGAGCGTCCGGATCGCTTACCTGAAGAAACAGCAACCTGGCAAAGAGGCTCCAGTTGGTATCCTCGGCCTGCCACATGGTAAGGAAGTTTTCGATATGGGTCAGGATATCAATACGGAAGCTGGAGTTCTGTGGCAGGTCTTGGAATACACCTGCAATGGTATAGGTAAACTCCTGGCTCTCATCATTAAAAATAGTGATCGGCTGTCCCATAGGATCCTCCTCCCCATACAATGATGTAGCCATCTCATTGGAGATCAGTACATTGTTGGGATTCAAAAGGGCCTGCTTATTGCCTGCCAAAAGATGGAAGGTAAAGATATCCAGGAAGTCCGGGTCCGTATAAGTGATCCGGCGGCTGAAATTATCAATCCCTACCTTCACCGGTGAATAAGAACCCATCAGCCTGGCAGCTTTTTTCACAGCCGGAAGCTCCTTTAGAATCTCAGGACCCAGGGGGGCCGGTACAATGCCGAATTCCTGGTCACGATCCTGCATTTCCCGATTGGAGGTAACCCGGTAAATCTCTTCGAAGTTTTCATTTCCGCGATCAAAATCATAGCCAAACATATGATTGAAGTAGGCTACAATACAGATGGCCAAAGCTACACCCAGACCTAAAATATTGATCAGAGCATAGACTTTGTTTTTGTAAAGATTACGGAAGGTGACCAGTAGATAGTTTCTGAACATCTGCTGATGGATTAGAGCAGTTTATTTCTGGATGTAGCCCGTACCTTCCGCCATGCTTCATCGTCCGCAGGTGGCGGGGCCAGCTCTTCCGGACTTTTCTGAAGCAGTGACAAGGCATCCGTCTCACAGGCACTGATGCAAAGTCCGCATCCGTAGCATGCAATCCGGTCCACCTCACAAATTCCATCAACCATGGTCATGGCATTGAAAGCACAGCGTTCAATGCAGGCTTCACAGCCCGTGCACAGATCTTCATCCACCATTGCATAGAAATCGGAACGGGCAATGGAGTTTTCACTCCCATATTCCACCATTCCCCGCAATACTCCGCAGGAGCATGTGCAGCAATTACAGACATAATAGACCTCACTCTGGGCGTTGTTGACAGAGTGTACCAGTCCCTCCCTGTCCGCTTCAGCCAGGACCTCCATTGCCTGTTCCCTGCTTAGGGATTCAATCTCCTCAGATTTCTGGAAAGCACCAGGTTTGGGTGAGAAGACCAGGCAGTTTTTTACCGTATGATTACAGCCCTGTCCGATCAGATTCTTCTGTACCCGGCAGATGCAATCCAGCACACCCCACGATTGCGCCTGATCCAGGTAGGTGGAGGCCTTTTCGTAGGGCATCACATCAATATTTACCGGAATCGCTTTTTCCAGGGGGATGATCCGGTGGACCGAAGGCTGGGAAAGCATGGTTCCATGGAAGGCCTCATGATAATAAAGTTCGAAGAGCTCAGCAAATTCCTTATCAATTTTGGCATTCTGGCGTTCATAAAATCCCACAACGAAAGGGATCAGGTGAAACACAAAGCCCCTGCCCTCTTCACGCTTCAAATCAATAAGACCTTTTTTTACCATGCCGATCAATCTCGACTTGGCCTCTCTCTCTTCAATGCCATTCTCCTCAGCTATCTCAATCAAAGATTTGGGTTCCACGCTCAAGGTGGCTGCAAGGGCTGCATCGTCAGGAGAAAAAAGTTTGGCCAGCAACTTCAGTTCCACTCCGCTTTTGGTCCTAGGGAACCCATTGGGAATTCGATCAAGTTCATCGGCAAGCTTCTCATAGTTATTATTCATAGCGTAAAGATTTTACTGGATTGGCGGAAGCACTCTGGTAGACCCGGAAGAGAACAGTTGCCGCAGCAATAACAAAGGCCAAAAGCGAACTAAGTATGAAAACCACTGGTTCCATGGTAATCCGTGCGGGATAATCCTGCAACCAGTCTTTCATAAAGAAGTAACCCAGCGGCCACGCAGCCACGGTGGCCACAAGGATCAGCCAGATATACTCCTTTGAGAGTGCCAGCAGGACACTGGCAATGGATGCCCCCATGGCTTTTCGGATACCTATCTCCTTGGTTCGCTGTGCTGCGCTGAATGAGGCCAGTCCAAGCAATCCCAGGGCTGCAATAAAAATAGCCAGTACTGAGAAAATATTAAAAATAATAGCAGTTTTTTCTTCATTGTCATATAGTGCAGCCAGATCCTCCTCCAGAAAGGTCATATGTATAGGTTGCTGCTCCATGAATGAGTTCCAGATCGTCTCTATATACTCAAGTGTCAATCCTGTATTATTGCCACTGATCTTCACCGACATCTGGTAATTATCCTCCGTATTAAATTTTATAATCAGGGGCCTGATCTCCTGGTGCAGCGACTGAAAATGGAAATCTTTAACCACTCCTATGATGGGGCTTGGGTCACTTCTCTCTTCACCAAACTGTGTATACAGGCGTTTATTCAGAGGATCATCAAAGTTCAATGCCCTCACAGCCGATTCACTAATGATCAGTGCAAAGGAGTCAGTTGGATTCTCCTCCTGGAACCATCTTCCCTCTACCATCTCAAGTTCATAGGTGTCCTGAAAATACCAGTCGGCCCACATGTTATTGATGGCATGTGTTTCATTGGAGGCTGCCCCTTCAGGAAGATAGGCGTTGTCCCCAATTAATCCACCCGGTACTGCACTGGAGATAGTAACCTGCCGGATGGAAGGATTCTTCAATAACTCCTGGCGAAATGCCTCCATCTGATCACCCAGCACATAGATCCTGTCAATCACCACCATGTTTTCCTTGGAAAATCCCAGGTCCTTGGCCCGCAAATAATTCATCTGTCTATTTACCAATATGGTACAGATGAAAAGCACTATGGTAACCACAAACTGGAAAATCACCAGGATCCTTCTAAGTGTTGCCCCCCTTGCCCCACGCATGGCCCCGCTCTTTAGAACATCTGTCGGTTTGAACGAGGACAGAAAAAAAGCAGGATAAGAACCAGAGGCAAAGCCAACAAACAAGCCAATAACCAGTAGGCCAACGATCAGGCGCAGGGTGCCCAGGGAGTCCAGCCGAAGTCCCTTCCCTGCAATATTGTTAAATCCGGGTATAAACAGCTCCACAAGCACTACAGCAAGAATCAGTGCCATTACAGTTATCAGGAAGGATTCTGCAAGAAACTGCTGAATAAGCCTGTTTTTCTCTGCACCGGCCACTTTCCTTATCCCAACCTCTGTAGCTCTTTTGGCACCACTGGCGGTGGAGAGGTTCATAAAATTGATGGAGGCTATCAGAATCAAAAACAAGGCAATAACTGAAAAAATGATCACCGAAGAGCGGCTCCCGCCAGGATTGATTTCAAATTGGAGATCTGATTGCAGATGAATATCCTTCAAGGGTTGAAGATGATAACCGAAAGAATTACCGCTTGCTAAAAATTCCTCCATGCTTAGACCAAGAGACTCCTCAAGCTCTGTTCCCATATGCTGTGCGATCAGTTCAGGAAACTTTGCTTCAAGCTGTTGAGGATCAAAATCCTTTCGTAAACGAATATAGGTATAGCTATTATTTCCCATCCACTGGTTCCAGGAGGCCAGGTATATGGAAGTCATGGATCCCAGCATATTAAACTGGAAGTGAGAACTCTCTGGAAAACCTTTTACAACCCCTGTCACTTCAAAATTAGTCTCCTCCTGACCCACCTGTAGAAGCATTCCCACAGGATCCTCATTTCCAAAGTATTTTTGTGCAATCTCTTCCGTCAGGACCACTGTATTGGGCCTGCTTAGCATATCATCCGGATTCCCATAGACAACCGGGGCCGTAAAGACATTGAAAAAGGTAGAATCGGCATAATAAAAGTTCTCTTCGATAAACACCTTCTCTTCGAACCTGACCTTGGGATCGCCATCAAAAGTGTAGAGGCGTGTAAAATCCACTACTTCCGGGAAATCGCTTTTCAGGGTTGCACCCATGGGCGCATTGGAGAGAGCAGCCTCAATCTCATTGCCCTGTATCTTTCCCTTGACGTAGATTCTGTATATTTCTTTGAAATGCTCATTGTGCCTGTCATAGCTCAGCTCATCCACCACAAATAGCAGGATCATAAGAGAACTGGCGATACCAATGGCCAGTCCAATCAGATTTATAATCGTGTAAGCCTTATTCCGTCGGGCATTGCGAAATGCAATCAGCAGATAATTCTTTATCATGACAGCTCAGTTTGCTTACGGGCCATCTTCTTAGGGTGAGTGGTTATTCAGGAATGTTTCCTAAATTGGGTTTCAATTTAAACAAATTCACCAAATAAGATGATAATTAAGCGGGTTTCTTTGAAGAATTTAACATTGATTTTGGCCATATTACTAGCTTCCACTCAGGTATATCCATGCACCATTATTGCAGTTGGCAAAAAGGTTTCGGCCGATGGATCGGTAATTATTTCACATACGGATTGCGGGCCCGATAACCGAATCCGGGTGGTCCATGGAAGGAGCTATAAGAAAGGCGAGATGGCACCGGTATACTTTGGGATACAGGATATCCACCGATCCCTGGACGATTATGGTGATGTTCTGGGTCATATCCCGCAAGTGGAGAAGACCTACACCTATTTCCACTCAGCCTATCCCCATATGAATGAGCACCAGCTGGCCATTGCTGAAAGTACTACCAGTCAGCGTAAAGAGCTTAAGGTGGATATGGCTGTCTGCAAGCAGATTATGACAGTAGAGCAGGCACAGGCCTTTGCCCTGCAACGCTATACTTCGGCCCGTGAAGCCACTGCTTTTATTGGTCAGCTCATGAGCCAGTACGGCTTCCTCCCTTCCTGTGTTGGAGAATCAGAAACCCTGGTTATTGGAGATACCGAAGAGATCTGGATCATCGATATATTCAGTGTGGGACCGGATTGGGATCCTGAGAGCGGGGAACCTGGTGCCATCTGGGTGGCTCAGCGGGTACCCGACGACCATGCGCTGGTGGTGGCCAACTGGAGCATAATCAAGGAAGTGGATGAAACGGATTCTGAAAACTTCATTTTCTCGACCAACTACAAGCACTTTGCCATTGATAAGGGGTGGTACAATCCCGAAGGAAGCAAGCCCTTTATCCTTCAAGAAGTCTATGCCCCCATGTTCCGTGAGTGGGCCGCCAATCGTATGTGGCTATTTTACAGCACCTATGCACCCGGATACGCCGAGTGGCCAGAGCGCAATCTGGAGGACGGACATATGCATGGATACAACCAGTATATCCAGTATGTGGAGCCCCTTTCCATCTATCCCACATCAGTGAAACCCGAACGGAAGATTTCCATACAGGATGTAATGGCCTTCCAGCGATCAACCTTCGAAGGAACCATTTATGATAAGACAGAGGATTACGACTGGTATGTACCCGATGGCGAAGGAGGAATTAAGAAGAGTCCGCTGGCCACCCCCTTCCCCAGCAAGGATATGCGGGAACTGCTGGATATTAACAACCGACGGAATGTGGCGCGTCCGCAAGGTTTTTACGGTATGATAGCCCAGCTGAGAGGCTGGTTGCCCGATCCCATTGGTGGCATCTACTGGGTCTTCCTCGATAACGCTTATACCAGTCCCTACGTACCCATTTACGCCGGTACCCAGGAGACGGCCGATTGTTACAAGAACTTCGACCCCACCACCTATAGTAACAAGTCGGCTTGCTGGGCCATTGATTTTGTGGACAATTTGCTCTACTTAAAGTGGCAAGATGCGGTCCAGGATGTCTGGAAGGTTCGTGACCCCTATGAGGAACAACTCTTCTCAGAACGTGATCATGTGGACCAGGAAGCGCTTGCATTGTATGAAAAGAATCCAGAAAAAGCCCTGGAATACCTAACCTCATATTCCAAAGGAAAAATGGAAACAGTGCTTGAAATGTATAATGGGCTGCACGATACCCTGATTGTCAAATACAGCAATAGCAGGTAAGCTTATTTTTACTAATCCTCAACCGTAAAAGCAGGATGTTCGGGCCAGCTCCTGGGTTCTTCCTCAATCTTTTTCATAACTACCTCTACGGCCTTCATAAGCTGTGCATCATGTCCTTCCTTCATTTCTTTCGGACGATTGTCAATGATTATGTCCGGAATTACTCCTTCATTTTCCACAATCCATTCTCCCTTTTCATTATAAATCCTGTAATCGGGCGCAGATAATCCGCCCCCATCAATCAAGGGGATAAACATGGATACGCCAACTAAACCGCCCCATGTCCGGGTACCAATTACCGGGCCCATATTGAAAAGCTGGAATTCATCGGGAAGCATATCTCCGCCCGAACCTGCCTGTCTGTTTGTTAAGCATGCCATATGTGCCCGGACACTCAGGTGTGGAGAGGTCTGGTCATGTGAATACCTGCGCGTCCAGTAAGCATGAGGTTGTCGTTTAAGTCTTCTGAAGAAAATTTCAGGATCCAGTCCGCCACCATTCCCCCGTCCGTCAATGATTAAGCCTTCTTTCTGTGTTTGTGAGAAGAAGTATTTAGGAAATTCAACGGCCGAACCCATATAGGTGTCAGGCATATGGAGATATCCAATCTTGCCATTGGAGGCCTTCTCAACTTTTAACCTGTTTGTTTCCATCCAATCCATATACTTGATTCGGTTCTCACTGGCAAGGGTTTCTACCGTGATATCCCTGGCTCCATTCATCGAAGGGGAACTGTTTACCGTAAGGATAAGCTCTTTGCCATTCATATTCAGGAAGTAAGAATAAATATTCCTGGCTGTGGAAATCTTCTCTCCGTTTACTGCCAGAAGATAATCTCCCTCTTTCACATTTAAACCGGGTTTGGCAAGGGGTGGTGTGATTCCGTTTGACCAATCGGATATGGTGTATATCTTCTCAAACCTATAAAAGCCTGAGGATACATCGGCCATATAATCTGCTCCCAGTAAGCCCGTACCAATACCCTTAGATTTTCTCTTGCTCTCACCTCCGAATACATACGTATGTGATGTATTGAGCTCCCCTATCATTTCCCCAATAATAAACCGAATATCCTCCCGGCAGGATGCCAATTCAATTAGTTTGCCATATTTCTCCTTTACTGCGGGCCAGTCCTGTCCATGCATACCGGGCTCATAGAAAAAATCTCTCTCAAAGCGCCATGCCTCATTAAAGATTTGCTTCCATTCTGCACGGGGATCAAAATGCATATTCAAAGCTGACAGATCCAGGACTTCACCCTTTGCTTCAGGATTTTCCGTACTGATCTTTACGACCTGCTCCCCTTTTAAATAGACAATAGTGGACCCATCGACTGAGAGGTCATATTTCTTTATCCCCTTTACAAGTTCTTTTGATTCCCTGGATTTGAAGTCGTAGCTGAACATATCCATTTCTGTTGGCACACGGAACTCAAATCGATTAAAGTCGCCCTTATCCTTGTTCAAAAAATAGAGCTGATCCTCTCCTGCAGCCAGATACCTGTAATTGCCCGGCTCCACAGGCAACGCTTCAATTCTCTTGCTTATATTAGTAAAGTCAATGATCCCATTGCCCTTTGTTGACTCTGCTTCATGATCAGAAAGCAATGAAGGAACATCCGGTCTGAGCGTTACATAATAGATACCTGCCACATTTTTATAGACCATCTCCCACTCGAAATCACAAAAAGTGGGATTGAATATCCTGTTTGAAATAAAGAAAAGGTAGTTTCCATCTTTTGAAAACTGCGGATGGAAATCATAAAAAATGGTACTGATGGGATGCGACTTTGCCTCATCGAGTGCGTAGATATATACTTTGTTCAGAAGTGTTTCATCCATTTTTGAGTAGGCAATGTATTTGCTGTTCGGCGACCAGTTATAATCGTATATGGGCTTTACATCCATGGATACATCTATGTTTTCATATTCAGCCCTGTCAACCTTGGTTATTTTTTTGCTTGCAATATCCAGAATATAGAGCGTCAATGTCTGATCGGTGAAAGCAAGTTTTTTTCCATCGGGCGACCATTGTAAGGAGTGTCTGTAACCATCCTGATGTGTGGTCAGTTTTACAGCTTCGTTCTTGCCGATAGAATCTGTGATATAGACTTCATATTCTCCACTCTTATCTGATAGATATGCCAGCTGTTTTCCATCAGGCGACCATACTGCATATTTATCGTTAGCACCCGAATTTTTTGAGATATTGCGGGTAATGCCCTTTTTAGCTGGCACGGTAAATACTTCTCCCCTGGCTACAACAATTGCATGACTGCCATCCGGAGAGGACTTTACATCCGAAATGAATTCTTTAACATTCTTAATATAGGGTCTGGCTTCCGGTGCATCACTCATAATCTTTATCTCTACCGGATGGCTGGTTTTGGTGTTTATATCAAGTACCATCAAAAGGGCGCCTGATTCATAGATAATTTTGTCTTTACCCATTGAGGGCCTGCGGACATCATATTCCTTATGATCGCTTAGTTGCTCAATATCACCTGTGACAGGGTCTACAGAATAAATATTCAAATGGCGGTCACGGTCAGAGCTAAAATAGATTTTATCTCCCATCCACATTGGTATGCGATCGGTACCTTCAAACTGAGACAGATTTATTTCCTCATCTGTTTCAAAATTGTACAGATAAACTTCCTGGGCAGTTCCTCCTTTATAGCGCTTCCATGTTCTGAACTCCCTGCTCACTTTATTGTAAGCCATCTTCTTTCCATCGGGAGAAAAGCTACCTTGAGAAGCTTCATGAAAAATTAATTGTTCCAGGCCCGAACCATCCGGGGAAATCATATACAACTGCGATAATCTTGGGAAACTGTTCCTGCTGGCCCTGAAAATGATCTTATTCTTTAAGGCGTGCCATCCAACCACTTCATCATAACCGGGATGAAAAGTAACTCGTGTGATCTCTCCGCCATATCTGTTCATCACATAGACATCTGAATTACCATCGTACTCACCTGTGAATGCAATAAGTGATCCATTGGGAGAAAATTTCGGATGGCGCTCCATTCCATCATGAATAGTAAGTCTTTGCGCTATACCCCCCTGAGAAGGGACCGTCCATAGATCTTCGCCATGGGCAAAAACAATAAGATCGTCGTGAATATCCGGAAAGCGCATAAGCCCGGATTGAGCATCCAGCATATTTGGTACTGTAAAGACCAAAAGAATGATTAAAAGAAAAGAACTTCTAATTTTTTGATATAAGTTCATAACAGGCTTATTTAGATATTTTTGTTTAACTATTATAAGTAAGACAAGTTATAAAAAATGCATGTAACAAATTGGTTTAATATTCGTCTTCAGTGTGGACAAACTGATTAAAATAATTCTTTGTCATAACTGTGGAACTTCCATAGAGAGGGATCTCTCCTACCGCACCTGCGCCAACTGCTTTGCCTGTACTGGCTGTGAGATCTATATCTGCCCGGAGTGTGCCACCGAATTAGTAGTAAAACCCAAAAAGCAAATCCCTTGACCCTCAGGAATATATTTCGAATAGTCAGACGCGATTCTTTAACCCTGCTCACCAACGTTATCGGCCTTTCATTAGGACTTGCCGCTACCATTCTGCTTACCGTTTTCATCCAGTTCGAACTCAGTTTCGACCGGCATTTTACCCATGGTGACCGGATCTACCGGATGAATTCCATCTGGATCAGCCAGGGAAGTACGAATGAAATGGCTATCAACCTTCGGCAGGCCTATACCGAAATTCCTGAAAAGGTTGCCGGGATTGAAACTGCCATCCAGCTCTACAGGGGATTCAATGTGGAAGTAGCAGAAGGAGAAAACAGGCATAAGGAGCTTGCACTTCTCTATTCGGATCCGGATTTCTTTAGGATCTTCGATCTGAAGATGCTCGCCGGAAGCCCCGAATCGGCCCTTTCGGAACCCAATACTGTGGTTTTAACTGAAAAGACAGCCATGCGGATCTTCGGACAACTGGATACAGTGGGACAGACACTGACCATGGAGGATGTTCTTTATACAGTTTCGGGAATCGTTGAAGACATTCCGCCCAATACTCATTTCAGTTTCGATATGTTGATGCCAATGGAAGCGGTCAGCTATCTGGATGAGATGGGTGGACTTGAATTCTTCACTTATTACCTGATCGAAGAAGGAGTAGATCCAGGTCCGGTGCTTGAAACCATTGGCAAAGAGAACTCCAGGACACTTTCTGAACGGTTTTCCAGCTTCGAAGGGTCCACCTTTGATTCACGGCTCGAAGCTCTGAAACAGCTGCATCTGCACACTGCAGTATCGTGGGACCTCACTCCGCCGGGTAGCATGAAGACCATCTACATCATGTTGTTCATCACCATTGCTGTGATGGGGCTGGCCCTCTCGAACTTTATTAACCTTTATATTCTGAACGGAGCGAAACGATCCAAGGAGATCGGAATCAGAAAAGTGAATGGAGCCAGCCGTAAACAAATGATCAGACAATTCTACCAGGAAACCACCCTGGTGGTCTCCATTGCCTTTGTTGTGGGAACCGTACTCTCCATACTCCTTCTTCCTGCCTTTGCTAACATTATGCAGCGTGATTCCTTTGCAGAGCTTAGCGGCACTCCGGCCCTTTACCTGGTTATGCTCACCATTTTTATTGTGACCATCCTGTTCTCCGGATTTTACCCGGCCCTGTTGCTAAGCCGGGAAGCCCCCGTAGCTCTAATTCGTGGCGCTGTGAATCCGGCGGGGGACAAAAGAATCCTTTTAAGAATGGTAAGCGTGGTTCAGATCTGCATTGCTGTATGCCTTCTCACCATTCTACTTGGAATCAATACCCAGATTCGATTTCTGAAAAACCATCCTTTGGGCTACAATCCAGAGAATGTGGTGATGATTTCCAACCTGAACCAGGAACTGACCGGCAACTATCCCGCCCTCAGAGATAAACTGCTGAATTTGAATGGGATTGAAGAAGTTGCGGCTTCCAGTCACACCATTGGTGCTGGGAACAGCGGACAATCAATCAGGATGCATAGCGATGACCCCGACCAGGTTAAGGGAATCAATGAGTACCGCATTTGGCCGGGGATATGTCAGCTATACCAGTTCAAGCTGGTGGCCGGAAGACTCCTGGATCCAGAAAGGGCTCCTGATCGCTCGGGCGTGATCCTGAATGTGGAAGCTGCAAACATGCTGGGCGTATCACCTCAGGAACTGATTGGTGAATCGGTTGTGATGTTCGCCGATCCCATGGAAGTAATTGGTGTGGTGGAGGATTTCAATTACCAGAGTGCAGCCCGCAAGGTTACCCCGCTGGTCCTGACCGCCTACTCAGATGGGATCAGGAACATTGTTATACGGACCTCCCCCGGTACAGATCCGCAGGAGATCCGCGGTGCCATCGATGAGACCATCCAAAGTTTTGATCCCGACTATGTGATGATATACCGTTTAGCCACGGATCTTATTGAAGGGTATTATGTCAGTGAAGAGCGCCTGCAGAAGATCCTACTCTCAGGATCACTATTGTCAATACTGATTGTACTGCTTGGGATCTATGCCCTTGTCTCCCACAATATGGTGAGACGTACCAAGGAGATAGGAATACGAAAGGTGATGGGAGGAAACACCCGTGAAATGATGATCCTGGTCTACACATCTACCCTCAAATGGACACTGATCGGATCGGTTCTTGCCATCCCCCTCTCCCTGCTATACCTGAGAGCATGGCTCAGCGACTATGCCGTCCGGATCCCTGTATTCTGGTGGATTTTTGTCATCAGTATCGTCATTGTAGTCCTGTTTCAGACCATTATCACCCTGGGGAAGACACGAAGAACAGCCCGCAGGAATCCGGTGGAGGCATTACGTTACGAATAGCTATCTTTGGCCCCTTTCTAAACTCAATTACCCATGCAACAATACCTGGGTGAAATAGCAGCCCTGCTTACGGCTGCCTGCTGGACCGTAACTGCCATGGCCTTTGAATCGGCCGGGAAGCGTGTAGGTGCGCTCTCGTTGAATTTGATACGGCTGGTGATCGGCCTGGGTTTCCTGGTCATCTACAATGCCATTTTCAATGACGGATTCCTACCCATAG
>RCND010000897.1_pt1 | contig 16942 bp, 15 predicted proteins | sample 2041351 | NCBI WGS metagenome assembly RCND01 (sample SAMN09708230, study PRJNA481090) | Marine sediment metagenome, whole genome shotgun sequencing project. | biome: marine sediment; feature: ocean; material: sediment; isolation source: Sewage treatment plant 12B marine sediment (STP12B) ... | reverse complement strand
ATCCAAAAACCCATTGTAAATACAGTTAAGAATACTAAAAAACCTAAAAATTGACCAATTTCCATAATGTTGTTTGATATTAAATTATGGCTCAAAAATAATACATATTTTTCATTTGGCAATTAATTCCTAAAGTATTTTACATTAACAAATATTTAACTAAACCAAGATTAAACTATGGTCCATATTTCTGGTCTTAAAATCTTACAGTCAAATTTACGCATGAGAATAATCACAATATTATTCATATTTTTAATTTTACCCTTCACGATGCAATCTCAACAAGGCAAAAAACCGAATGGGGGAGCTCAGCAAAAAAGAGAAATGCTGGAATTAAAAGGCCGTGTATTAGAAAAAGATGGTCGTATTCCTCTTGAATTTGCAACCATTATTTTTAGGCCTTTGGAAGGTGACAAAGTTTTTGGAGGTATGAGTGATTCTAAGGGTAAATTTTTAATAGAAGTTCCCAAAGGGAGATATAACATTAGTTTTGAATTTCTATCATTTAAAACAATAGGTATTGAAGATGTTGTGATAAGCGCCAATATGGATTTAGGTGACATATTTATGGAAGAAGATACTCAATCACTAGATGAAGTTGAAATCATAGCAGAAAAAAGCACCTTAGAAATAAAGCTAGATAAAAAAATCTACAATGTAGGAAAGGATATGACAGTAAAGGGAGGGACAGCAAGTGATGTACTTGACAATGTACCTTCTGTTACTGTGGATGCAGAAGGGGTTGTGAGTTTAAGAGGTAACGAGAATGTCAGAATCCTAATTAATGGGAAGCCAAGTGGATTGGTTGGTCTTAATGATACTGAGGCACTCAGGCAATTTCCTGCGGATGCTATTGCAAAGGTTGAAGTGATTACAAGCCCTTCAGCGCGTTATGATGCTGAAGGAACGGCAGGTATATTGAATATTATCTTGAGAAGAGATAAGATAACCGGTTTTAATGGAGTCGGTACAATTAACCTTGGATCTCCTGATTATTATGGGTTTTCGACAAGTCTTAATTACAGACTTAAGGATGTCAATTTTTTCACCAATATCGGCTATTCTGATCGAGAATCTCCGGGCAACTCAAGCAATGAAACCACATACTTTTCTCCTGATGCAAATTATGCATCTACTAATCAACAGGTCGACTATCTCAGAAGTGGTGACAATCTAAACCTCAATTTTGGTATTGAATACTATATCGCAAAAGAAACTTCCATTACGGCCAGCTTTTTATATAGAAATTCAGATAGGGACCGCACATCAGAAAATATGACAGATGCTTTTGATGAATTCGACGATTTAGCCAATGCCACCTTAAGGGTAGAAAATGAAGTTTCGAATGACAAGGTCTATCAATATGATTTCAACTTTCTGCATATATTTAAAAAAGAAGGCCATCAAATTGATCTAGACCTACAATACCAAGACAACACAGATGTGGAAAACAGTCTTATCACCAATCAGGAAACTTTTCCAGATATGAATGAGCAACTCTCAGAAAAGATCGATTCAGACGAAATGCAAAAGAGATTTTTGATTCAAAGTGACTATGTTTTGCCAATTGGTGACAACCAGCAAGTAGAATTAGGATTTAGAATTAATAAGGATGATCGAAGTACTGATTACAAATTTTATAACGAAAATGATAACGGGGATTTCATACTTAATGATAGCCTAACCAATATTTTTAAATATGATGAAATGGTCAGTGCCGTTTATGGGCAATATGGTAATAAATTTGGAAAATTCTCAGCGCTTCTAGGTCTTAGAATGGAAGGAACCGATATAGACATACGTTCTACCGGAAAGGAATTAGATTCAGTGAACCAAAAAAATTACATCAATGTCTTTCCTACTGCAAATTTAGTTTATGAATTTACCGAAAGTGAAAACCTGACTTTAGGTTATAACAGCAGAATCAGAAGGCCTAGATCAAGATATATAAACCCATTCCCATCTCAATCCAGTCAAACCACTATATTTCAAGGTAATCCCGATTTAGATCCTTCTATATCACATGGAGTAGACCTGGGTTATTATAAAAGATGGCAAAAAGTAACTTTTAACACATCTGTTTACTACAGTCATGCTACAGATGTATTTCAATTCATAAGAACTGATACAGGTGAAACTACTGAAGATGGCATCCCTATTATCCGTTTAACGCCAATTAATTTAAGTACTGACGACAGATATGGAATGGAATTTTCAGCCTCTTATACACCAAAAAAGAACTGGAGGTTCAATACGAGTTTTAACTTCTACAATTCAACCATTGATGGCGAATATGAAGGGGTAGATTTCGGTTCGAGTTTCAATAGCTGGTTTGCACGTGGCACTTCAAAAATACCCTTACCTGCCAAAATAGATTGGCAAACTACTTTGATGTTTAGGGGACCTAGACAAAATGCTCAAACCAAAAGCGAGGGTATGTTTATGGCAAATATGGCCTTTAGCAAAGATATTATCAAAGGAAACGGAACTTTAGTATTTAATGTAGACGATATATTCAATACTAGAAAAAGAATATCTAAAACCACAACCGACTCTTTCGTTCAAAACAGTGAATATCAAAGGAGAGAAAGACAGTTTAGGTTGTCGTTCACTTATAGATTCAATCAAAAGAAAGAGCGTCAACAACAGCGCAATGAATCAGGTGATGATCAGGATGGAGAACAATTTGGCTCATAACAAGTATTCAAGCTTTTAGCCCTTAATAACAACCACTTTTAACAGCTAAAATTCAAGGTCATATCAAATCGATTTTCCTAGCTATTTTGTATCTTTATACCTTAATAGAAGTACAAATATTTTACTTATGAAATACAGAATAGAGCACGATACAATTGGTGAAGTCCAGGTCCCCTCAGAAAAATATTGGGGAGCTCAAACCGAAAGATCAAGAAACAACTTTAAAATTGGAGCAGAGGCTTCAATGCCTAAAGAAATCATCGAAGGATTTGCATATTTAAAAAAGGCTGCCGCCTATACAAATCATGATCTTGGAGTTCTTCCAATAGAAAAAAGAGACGCCATCTCAACTGTTTGTGATGAAATTCTCGCTGGAGAACTTTTTGATCAATTCCCACTGGTCATATGGCAAACAGGTTCGGGTACTCAAAGCAATATGAATTGTAATGAAGTAATTGCAAATAAGGCCCATGTAAATAATGGAGGTGACCTTACCGATGAGGACCGTTTTATTCACCCCAATGATGACGTGAATAAATCTCAGTCATCTAATGATACTTTCCCTACAGGAATGCACATTGCTATTTATAAAAAGATTGTGGAAACAACCATACCAGGAGTTGAGCAATTGAGAAATACTTTGCAACAAAAGTCTATTGAATTTTCCAATGTTGTAAAAATTGGTAGAACTCATTTAATGGATGCAACTCCTTTAACCTTAGGTCAAGAGTTTTCTGGTTATGTTTCGCAGCTAGATCACGGATTAAAAGCCTTGAACAACACCTTGGATCATTTAGGTGAGCTTGCTTTAGGCGGAACTGCTGTAGGAACAGGAATCAACACTCCTGAAGGCTATTCAGAATTAGTAGCTAAATATATAGCTGATTTCACTGACTTGCCTTTTATAACAGCTGAAAATAAATTTGAGGCACTTGCCGCTCATGATGCAATTGTTGAAACGCATGGAGCTTTAAAACAATTAGCTGTTTCATTGATGAAAATTGCTAATGACGTCAGGATGCTTGCTTCAGGACCAAGAAGTGGAATTGGGGAAATTATTATTCCAGCTAACGAACCTGGTTCTTCAATTATGCCTGGAAAAGTTAATCCTACCCAAGCAGAAGCATTGACAATGGTTTGTGCCCAAGTGATAGGAAACGACGTAGCTGTAACTGTTGGTGGCATGACGGGTCATTATGAATTGAATGTTTTTAAACCTGTCATGGCAGCAAACACTATTCAATCAGCTCAATTGATTGGAGATGCCTGTGCTTCATTTGAAGAAAATTGTGCTGCTGGAATTGAACCTAATTATCCTCAAATTAAACAATTATTGAATAATTCACTGATGTTGGTTACTGCATTGAATACCAAAATTGGTTATGAAAATTCTGCTAAAATTGCCAAAACGGCTCATAAAAACGGAACTACTCTTAGAGAAGAGGCTGTCAATCTTGGCTTTGTAACTGGGGAAGAATTTGACGAATGGGTTCGACCAGAAGATATGGTTGGTAGCTTAAAAGTATAAATTATAATATTGGAATAGAAGACATAGGTTGTTTTAAATCTATGCTTCTTTCCTTTAATTAATCAGAAAAGATTTATGTGCAACAGTTTTAATAAAAAATTTTTGGATGAGGCGGCAAAAGCGCTGGATGAAAGAAATGATGATCCCATCATAAGCGATGAAAATTTTATGGATCAGGCAATTGAAGCTGCTATAAAAGGAGTTCTTTCTAATGACGGTGGCCCTTTTGGTTGTGTTATCATCAAAAATGGAGAGATTATTGGAACCGGTAACAATAAGGTTACATCAACAAATGACCCTACGGCTCATGCTGAAATCATGGCAATAAGGGAAGCTTGTAATAACTTGAAGTCATTTCAATTAGACGACTGTATTCTTTATACAAGTTGTGAGCCATGCCCTATGTGTTTTGGAGCAATTTATTGGGCCAGACCTAAAAAAGTGTTTTATGGTTGTAATAAAACAGATGCGGCCGCAATTGGTTTTGATGACGAGTTCATATATAAAGAGTTAGATCTGGAGCTCTCTAAAAGAAGTATTCCGTTTAAACAGATCAACAGAAAAAATGCTATCAAGGTTTTTGAAGCCTGGAAAGAAAAAGACGATAAAATAGAGTATTAACTTAATTGTTCTATTATGCGCAAGGTTGGAATTTGGATTGATCAAAAAGAAGCAAATATTATCACCTTGAATAAGGGTGCCATTCACTCAAAAACAATTTATTCTGAGATTGAAACCAGGATTAGGATTGAAGGAGAAAAAAAACAATTCGGAAGGTTCGGTGATCAATTCCTGGTTGATGAAAAGGGAAAAGAAAATCGTATCAAAGAATATACTCAAAAATACTTAGTTCGAGTTCTAAAGGAACTTTCTAAGGCAGATGAAATATTTCTTTTTGGACCTGCCCAAACAAAGTTTCGACTTGAAAAACTTATTTTTGAGATACCTGAGATGGCGATCAAGATGAAAGATACCAAAACATCAGCAAACATGACACATAACCAAAAATTGGCTTATGTGAGAGATTTCTATAAGAATAAGTGATCAAAGACCACGACTTAATTGCCTGATTCTGTTATAGTAGTCTTCGTATTCCTTTTCTGCTAATCTTTGCGCCTTACTGTTAAAGATTTCCTTTTGGCTGCGCTTTTTATTATCAGAACCTTTAGAGATTCCAAGTCTGTCATTTTTCATTTTTACGCAATTTTTTATTTAAGAACGTAAAAACTAGACCTTTTATTATAAAAGCTATTGATTCAATTGATTTATTAAATGCCTGATTTCATAAAAAACTACTATATATAAAACAGTAATAATTAGCCTATTATCACCATTTTGTGTGATAATAACCTCCACTTGCATCATCAATACGCTGGTAAGTGTGGGCACCGAAAAAATCTCTCTGAGCCTGAATAAGGTTTGCAGGTAGTCGCTCAGCCGTCATATCTATCCAATAATGATATGCCGCAGAGAAACAATGTAAGGAAATTCTAGAATTCAATCCGTATTTTAAGACCTCTCGCAAAGCTACCTCATCATCTAACAAATCTGCAATAACCATATCCATCTTAAATAAATCATTTTCTGACTTAAACCCTTCATGCAGTTTGTTCATTAAATGAGATTTTATGATACAACCATTTGACCAGATTCTAGCTATATCTGAAAAATTAAGTTCCCAACCATAGTTTTCAGAAGCAAACTCCATAAGCTTAAAGCCTTGTTGATGATTAACTAATCGAGCCATCCTATAGGCCTTTTTAATTACATTCTCGTCTGGTAGCACACTATCAATTAAGGGTAAGTTAACATGAATTGACATTTCCTTTCTCCGTTCATTGAACGACGAAATATACCTTGCAAACACTGCTGATGACATCATTGTATTAGGTATTCCCAAATCAAAGGCTGCTTTACTAGACCACGAGCCCGTACCTTTATTTCCGGCCTTATCTAAAATTTTATCAAGCAAATAGTCATCTCCATCTTTTTTACGAAGAATCAGTATGGTAATATCAAGTAAATAACTCGACATTTCTTCCCCATTCCAAGATTCAAAAATATTGGCAATAACTTCGTTCGAATTATTGACAGACATCATAGCATATAATTCGGCCAATAACTGCATTTCAACATATTCAATACCATTGTGAACCATTTTTATAAAATGGCCCGATCCTTCCGGGCCTATATAGGTACAACAGGTTTTTCCAAAATCATCCTTTGCCGAAATTGACTCCAATATCGATGATACAATGGTGTAAGTCTCTTTTTTACCGCCTGGCATAATTGAAGGGCCTTTTCTAGCCCCTTCCTCACCTCCTGAGATGCCTGCACCAATAAATTCAATACCCTTCCCCTGGCAAAGCTCAAACCTTCTTTTAGTATTGATATAATGAGAATTTCCACCATCAATGATAACATCTCCCTTTGAAAGCTTTGGAATCAAATTATTTAGCACCAGATCAACGGTGGGTCCGGCCTTTATCATCATCAAAATCTTTCTCGGCCTTTCCATCGATTCTATAAAAGCATCGAGATCTGTAAATCCATGAATATTATTTAAATGAGAATTTGCCTTCATGAAATCATTAACGACCTCTTCTTCAACTCCTTCAGCTCTATTAAACACCGATAATTCATAGCCTTTGTCTGCAATATTCAAACTAATACTACTACCCATTACACCTAGGCCAAATACCCCAAATTCACTTTTCATGCCACTCATAGACCTGATTTAATTATGTTTACGATCTCCTCTGGAGATTTATTTATGTCAATATGTATACCATAGGAAGGAACCTCAAGAGAATCAAACTGAGATTTTAACATCTTATGGCTCATATAATGCCCTTTCCTACTACTCATCCTTCCATAGATCAAATCATAATCTCCAGAAAGGAATACCCAATGGCAATCTTTTAAACCTTGTGATAAAACTTCTCTATATTTCTCTTTAAGGGCTGAACAGGCTAATATAGCCCCCTCTTCCTTTTCCCATTTTTTCAAATGCTTTGATAAAGAATCTAACCAAGAAGAACGATCAGAGTCATTAAGGGCATGCCCGTTTCTCATTTTTTCAACATTCTCCTTTGGATGAAAATCATCAGCATCATAATAAGGAATTCCCATTGCCTTTGAAAGATTTCTCGCAATCGTCGTCTTTCCGCAGCCACTAACACCTATAACTTGAATAATCATATTGTCCAGGCGTTTCCGACCTCAGAAACTGGAATACAGGGATCATAACGACCAGGAATAGGGTCAAAACTAAGAACTTCTTTGCCAATTTTTTCTGAAGTAAAAAAACCAAACAGAGACAGTTTTCGAACTTGAATCAGACAATAATACATTTTGTAATCATCTATCTCAGATTCGCTAATATCACTAAGTCTCATTTCTTGTCTTTGTAAGACTTTTGACTGATCTTCAGTTACCAAATTAAAATAATCTGCAAAAATTTGAGCCATTTCATCTCTGTTAGAAAACCCTATTTCTTTTTTAAACTTATCTTGAAATCTTTGAGAAAAAATGTCACTTCCATCTCTGAAAAGCTCTTTTTCATCAGGCTTAAACATGTCCTGAATCATCATATCAATAAATTGAGGTAAATTAACCTCAAGACCTCCAGGTGTATCAGTGACAGGCAAAATGATATCTACCAAATGCTTTGTATAATGTTTCTCTTTGTCGTTCAAAAAAACAGATTCCCATACCAACTCTTTACCACTGCAAGATTCCAACATGCCTAGCACTGAAGGAGCTGCAACAGCATATCCAAAAGTTAAACCCAATCCTTTTATAACATCTCTCCTTTTCATATTCTATTTTCTCTGTTTTTCTTAAACTCTTTTACAGCGTGATTTGCAGCTCTTGCCGTAATTGCCATATAGGTCAATGAAGGGTTCTGACATCCAGCAGAGGTCATACACGCCCCATCGGTTACGTATACATTTGTCACGTTATGCACTTGATTATATTTGTTCAGCACTGATGTTTTAGGATCTCGTCCCATTCTTGCCCCGCCCATTTCATGTATACCCAATCCAGGAGCAAATTGACTCCGGTCATCATAACCTCTAACATTTTCGTACCCTGCAGCTTCTAACATCGCAACGGCCTGATCCTGAATATCTTTTCGCATGATTTCTTCATTTTCTTTAAACTCAACGTCAAAATCTATTGTAGGCAAGCCCCATTGGTCAACTTTATCATAATCTAAGGACATCTTATTATCATGATAAGGAAGACATTCACCAAAGCCACCCATGCCAATTACCCAAGGTCCAGGTTTAACAAGTTCATCTTTTAAATCTTTTCCATAACTGAGTTCTGCCACAGCCCGTCTCCAATCCTGTCGGCTAGCAGAACCCTGATAACCATATCCCCTTTTAAAGTTTGGATGCTGTGTATCGTTGTCTAAATTTCTGAATCTTGGAACGTAAAAACCCGCAGGCTTTCTTCCTTTATAATATTTATCTTCATGCTCATTTACATCAGCATAGGCTCCAACACCCAGTTGGTGATCCATTATATTATGACCTAACTCGCCACTGTCATTTCCTAAACCATTAGGAAACCTTTCTGATTTTGATTGCATTAAAATTGATGTTGACGCGATGGCAGAAGCGCAACAAAATATAATCTCAGCCTCAAAAAACAACTTTTCTTTTGTTTCAGTATCGATTACTTTTACTCCTAATGCCTTTTTTGTGCTCTCATCGTAAACAATCTCGTACGCTATAGAATTGGGTCTGAGCGTCATATTTCCTGTTCTTTCAGCCGCCGGTAAAGTTGAAGCATTACTGCTAAAATACCCACCAAAAGGGCAACCTCTTATACATCGATTTCTAAATTGACACTTTGCTCTTCCTTGATGACTATTATCTCCTGTAATATGAGCCACTCTCCCTTGGGTGACAACTCTACCATCCATTTTATCAGCTACTCTTTCAGCAAAATCAGCTTCTACGCAATTGAATGGCATTGCCTCAGTTAGCTTTCCATCAGGCAATTGTTTTAGTCCTAAATTGGTTCCGCAGACTCCAATGTATTCTTCTACCTTATCGTACCATGGTGCAATATCTTTATATCGAATGGGCCAGTCAACTCCGTAACCGTCTTTTTTATTCGCTTCAAAATCCATCTCACTTAACCTGTAAGATTGCCTTCCCCAGGTGATAGATCTTCCTCCAACATGGTATCCTCTCATCCAATCAAATCTTTTCGTTTCTGAATAAGGATGCTCGACATCATCCACAAACCAATGTTTACTCACTTCAGCTGTAGTATATCCAGTTCTTGACTGCTTCTCTTGTCTGGCTTTTTCTTCTGGTGTTATTCTATTCCTATGTTTAAAGTCCCAATTTTCATCATTCATTGTCGGATAGTCTTTTATATGTTTTACCATCCTACCTCTCTCAAGAACAAGGGTTTTTAATCCATTCTCACAAAGCTCCTTAGCTGCCCATCCACCGGATATCCCAGTACCAATAACTATGGCATTAAAGTTATTTTCCATTTTCTACAACTCTTGTTTGTTAATTAACTTTCTTAAACGTCTGTTTATAAATCTATTTTCGGGCAAAATATAAAATTGTAAAATAATTAGTTTAGCGATATCAATTGTTCAATTAAAATTAATTGACTAACCCTATCTGCTCTGAATTAAACAATTAAAATAATACCCGGCTAAAGGTATCTTTCCTGGATTATTTTTAAATGATGTAAAACATGACCAGAGCAAATAAATCCGATGGCCCTCACCGAAATCGACAAGCCTTCAACAGTCCCTTCGCAATCGAGTTCTTTTTCACTAAAATCTTTAAACATTAGGATATTTGATCTTCTAAGAAGGCAAAACTCATCTAATAAGGTCGTAAAATCACGATTATTACTGTCATAGTTTGACACATAAGAATTCTCATCAAATCCCGAAAGGGGTTTTGCATCTAGTCTAGAAAACCGCAGCGCCCTATAAACAAATACTCTTTCAGCGTCAATCATATGTTGAACTAACTGCTTTATTGTCCATTTCCCTTCAGCATATCGGAACTCTTGTTTTTCATCATCTATGTCATATAATACTTGCTCGAATTGTTCAAGAGAAATTTCAAGGGAATCAACCAATCCGGTTTGCCCATCTAAAACATCAATATAGGGTTGATAAAAAGGTGGATATTCTTGTTTTTGAGGAATTGACATTTAAATAAATTATAAATTGAAACGCCTAATTTAATTAATTCCTATCAATCTAATAGAAAGACTAAAAAAAAATGGCAGAATTAACCCTTACTTTAACTAATTCTTTACAAGTTCATATGATTGTTTGGCAATCTCAATCTCTTCATTAGTTGGAATCACTAAAATTTTAACAGTCGCTGATTCTTTTTGAATTTCCCTAATCTCCTTAGCCCTAACACTATTTTTGTCAGCATCTAATTGAATTCCTAAAAAGTCAAGATCAGAACAAATCAATTTTCTCATGGTATCCGAATTCTCACCAATTCCTGCTGTAAATACAATAGCATCTGCACCATTCAAAACTGCAATGTAAGCACCAATATATTTTTTTACCCTATAAGCGTTCATTTTTAAGGCAAGATTACAGGTGACGTCTCCCTGTTCAGCATTGGTTTCGATTTCACGAAGATCGCTAAATCCTGTAAGCCCATTCATCCCACTCTCCTCTTGTAGGATTTTTTTAACCTCATTTGAACTATAACCTAGTTCATCCATCATGTAAAAAATAACTGATTGATCAATGTCTCCACTTCTTGTTCCCATTACAAGGCCATTCATCGGTCCAAACCCCAAAGAATGCTCAATACTTTGTCCATTTTTTATAGCTGTAATGCTACATCCATTTCCTAGGTGGATTGTGATTATTTTTGAATTTTCCTTATTTAAATAGGTAATCGCCTCCATTGAAACATACTTATGACTAGTGCCATGAAAACCATATGCTCTTATCTGATGATCCGAATAAAACCTTTCTGGAATCGCATATCGAAATGCTTCTTCAGGCATGCTTTGATGAAATGCAGTATCAAATACAGCAATTTGAGAGGCTCTTTTGAAGATTTTTTCTGAAACTTCAATTCCCTTTAAATTATGTGGATTATGCAAAGGTGCTAAACTAAATAGGTCTTTAATTTTTTCCTTTACTTCTTGATCTATCAAAACGGTTTTTGAAAAAGAACTACCCCCATGAACCACCCTATGTCCAACCGCATCAATTTCATCAGCATTTTTGAGTAATCCGACAGTTGGCTCCAATAAAAGACTGGCGACCATTTCAAGACCCTGTTCATGATTTTGTATATCACGAACCTCCTCATACTCCTTGCCATCTATGTTTAATTCAATTTTAGATCCAACTAAGCCAATTCTTTCAACCATACCATTTGCCAAAATTCGCTTTTCAGGCATCTCTATCAACTGAAATTTAATCGAAGAACTTCCTGAATTGATAACTAATATTTTCATGTATTAATCTATTTCTAATTGATATTATTCCTTCAAGATCACTGCTTATTCTACTGTGCCTGAATCGCCGTAATAATCACCGTATTAAATATATCATCTACAGTACATCCACGACTAAGATCATTTACTGGCTTATTCAACCCTTGTAACATAGGCCCTATTGCAATAGCGCCAGTTTCTCTTTGAACTGCTTTATAGGTATTATTTCCTGTATTCAAATCAGGAAATATTAAAACACTTGCTTCACCAGCCACCTCTGAATCTGGTAACTTTTTCTTCCCAATTTTACTATCAACAGCTGCATCATACTGAATTGGGCCTTCAATTTTAATGTCAGGTCTCAATTCTTTCACAATCTCAGTTGCTCTTCTAACTTTTTCTACGTCAGCTCCTTGACCAGAAAAACCAGATGAGTAAGACAGCATTGCTACCTTTGGTTCAATACCGAATGCCGCACTTGAATCTGCAGAAGATATAGCTATTTCAGCCAACTGTTCCGCCGTTGGATTTGGATTAATAGCACAATCCCCAAAAACAGAAACCCTGTCTTCAAGACACATAAAGAATACCGATGATACTACAGTTACATTGGGCTTGGTTTTAATAAACTGTAGCGCTGGTCTGATCGTATGCTGGGTTGTATTTACTGCTCCAGAAACCATTCCATCTGCATCACCCTTGTATACCATCATAGTTCCAAAAAAAGATACATCCTGCATAAGATCCTGGGCCATACTCATATTAATATTTTTATGCTTTCTCAAGTCATAAAATGTCTTCACATAGTCATCAAAATGAGGCGATTTTACCGGGTCCACTATTTTTACACGATCAAAATTCATACTGATTCCCAGTTCCTTGATTTTCTCCTCGATACTGAGTTTAGTTCCCAACAAAGTAATTTCAACTATGTCAAGAACCGTTAATCTTGCCGCAGCCATCAATATCCTTTCGTCTGTCCCCTCAGGAAGTACAATGTGCTTTTTAACTTTTTGAGCTTTTTTCAATAAATCATACTGGAACATTCTTGGCGTTAAGCCTTTTGGCTTAAAGGTTAAGTAGGTTCTCGTTAAATCACTTATGTTAACGTATTTATCAAAAGTATTTAATGAGGTATAGATTCTTTGATCATTCGTAGGGTAGATATGTGACCTTATTGCGCCTATCTCGTTTGCTACTTCAAAAGTTCCTTTCTCAATAGCGAGTATGGGTACTATTTCTTTCAACCCTTGAATCAATTGCATAATGGGTTTTTCAGGTTTCAATCCTCCGGTAAGTAGTATTCCAGAAATTTTAGGATAATTATCCGAAATACTTGCCTGTAATGAACTTAAAATTACATCCGCTCTGTCACCAGGCGTTATAACAAGGCAATTCGCTTTTAAATGTTGTAAGAAGTTTCTTAATTGCATCGCACCCACTGCTGAATTTTCGACCTGATTGTCAAGTTGGGCCTCACCGATCAAAACATCCGCTTTTAATTCATCAACAATTTCTTTGATCGTAGGGTTATTCAAACTCCTTATCATCGGAATCACTCCAATAAATATCTCTTCATTAATAGCATTCTTAAGTGATTGAGCAATGGCATCAACTTGATCCTCATTTACCTTATTCGCTACTATACCTAAGACTTTAACTTCTTTATCCATGAAAGAATCATAGGCCAGATGAAGGTTAGTAACCAATTCATCGATACTTTTTTCCTTCCCAGAACCTACCAAAATAACAGGTATTCCAAGGTTCTTGGCTATGACTGTATTGACATCTAATTCAAAGAATCCAGCCTCTCCAGAGAAATCAGTTCCTTCAACAAGAATAAAGTCAAATCTATCTTCTAAGGCTTTATATTTCTTTATAATGGCGTCCAATATATCTCCGTCATTACCCGTTGTTTTTTTATGAATCACTTCTGCCCCCGTCAAGGCATAACATTCTTCATATTCCATTTCAAGATTAAAATGTGTTAATATAGTTTCAATATGATTGTCCTTCTTTGATGGATCGTGCATTTCAATAATTGGTCTGAAATACCCCACTTTTCTGGTTCTACCCAAAAGAATACGCATCAACCCTAAAGCAAGGATTGATTTTCCGCTTTCTGCCTCACCAGTGGCGATATAAATGGCTCTACTCATTTTAAAAAATTTAAACAAAGATACTTATATGGATAATTTTATGCTGCTTTTATGCAGAACAATTATTACTTTATTAACAATATTTAATGACTAAATTAGCCTTGATATAAAATCATTGAAACACAATCATGAAAACGCTAATCTTCAACATCAAAGAACTTGTGCAAATAAGGGGTGAAAGCATCAGGAAAGTATCAGGAGCTGAAATGAATGAGCTTCCTTCAATTAAAAATGCCTTTCTGCGTGTTGATGGTGAAAAAATAGAAGATTTCGGGTCTATGGACGATTTAACAGATTTTAATGCAGATCATCTCATTGATGTTCGGGGTCAGATCATTCTACCAGCTTGGTGCGATTCACATACACATCTTGTTTTTGCCGGGCATAGAGAAGGAGAATTTGTTGACAGAATTAATGGCCTTAGTTATGAGGAGATTGCTTCTAAAGGTGGTGGCATTCTGAATTCTGCTAAAAAATTACAGGATAGCTCTGAACAGGAACTATTTGAACAATCTTCACAACGTCTGCAAGAGGTCATGAATTTAGGAACAGGTGCTATAGAAATCAAATCAGGTTATGGATTAACTCCAGAAGCAGAGATTAAAATGTTACAAGTGATCAGAACCTTGGCTAATTCATATCCAATTTCGATTAAAGCGACATTTTTAGGGGCTCATGCCTTTCCTGAAATTTTTAAAAATAACCCTGATGCCTATGTTGATCTCATATGTGAAACCATGATACCCAAAATTGCTGTTAACAAACTAGCCGATTTTATAGATGTATTCTGTGAACTAGGGTACTTTAACGTTAAACAAACTGAGCGGATTCTAAAAGTTGGAGCGAAATATGGTTTGAAGCCTAAAATTCATGTGAATCAATTTAATAGCATTGGAGGAGTTCAAAGTGGTGTGAAATATAAAGCCCTTAGTGTAGATCATTTAGAAGTCATGAAGCCAAAAGACATTGAGAGTTTAAAGGAAACTGATGTTATGCCTGTAGCTCTTCCATCTTGTTCTTATTTTTTAAGTATCCCTTACACACCTGCAAGAAAAATGATTGACCAAGGGCTTCCTTTGGCTCTCGCAACTGATTTCAACCCGGGATCAACACCAAGCGGTAATATGAATTTTGTAATTGCAACAGCCTGCATCAAAATGAGGATGACACCTGAAGAGGCTTTAAATGCGGCCACTATTAATGGTGCATATGCTATGGGAATTAGTGATTCTCATGGTAGTATTACCCGTGGAAAATTTGCGAACCTCATTATTACTAAAGACATCCCATCTTATCATTTTATCCCATATGCCTTTGGCAGTAATTTAATACATAAGGTGATGATTAAAGGTGCCTTTGTGTAAAATTCGAACATCAATATTTCAATTTATCATGAAATTTGATTTATGAAGGATCAATATAATTCTCAGTCACAAAGTCATAATTACGATTTAAATCTATTTCAACATGAGCTTAATAATAGATCACATAATCGCTCAACTTATTCAAATTCAAAGAGGTAAAAACTGGATTGGTGTTAGTTTTGAGCAAAAAATAAACTCTCTAACTGAAGACCAATTTTTTTTTCAGCCAAATCACTTACATAGTATTGCAGAAATTGTTTCACATCTTACGACCTGGAGAAAAGAAACGATTATAAAACTTGAAACAGGCAAAGGAACTATCACAGATGATCATCCTTCAAATTGGCAATCAGTTGGAGCATTAAAAGCAGTTGGAAAACATCAATTGGTCCGAAAGTATGAAGAAAGCTTGGTCCAACTTATTAGGCAACTCAAAAACAAAAACGACACTTTTCTTAACGAATCCTATTTTGACACTGATTTTAAAGCTTACTATCCTTATTCATTTGTTGTAAATGGTATGTTGCAACATGATTTGTACCACTTAGGGCAAATAGGACTATTAATAAAATTACAGGAAGTTAATATTCATTAAAAATGCCTGCAGAAAAAAACATGTATGACCTTTAAAATCGACTACCTGTTTAATATTATTCTTTGTAAATTTGCTAACTCAAAACGATAAAAATATGTCGGATAATTCGGTTATCACACCTAGAACGAAAAAACCAGATTGGTTACGGGTTAAACTTCCTGTTGGCAAAAAATATACTGACCTTAGAGGTTTGGTTGATAAGTATAAACTGAATACTATTTGCACTAGCGGTAGTTGTCCGAATATGGGTGAATGTTGGGGAGAAGGAACTGCAACCTTCATGATCCTCGGAAACATTTGTACGCGTTCCTGTGGATTTTGCGGGGTTAAAACGGGTAAACCAGAAACCGTTGAATGGGACGAACCTGAAAAAGTTGCTCGCTCCATTTATCTGATGAAAATAAAACATGCAGTAATCACTTCTGTAGATAGAGATGACCTCAAAGATGGTGGTTCTATAATTTGGGCGGAAACCGTAGAAGCTATTAGAAGAACAAATCCTAATACCACCTTAGAAACTTTAATACCTGACTTTAGAGGCAATAAAAATAACATTGACCGCATCCTGCAAGTTAGCCCTGAAGTTATTTCTCATAATCTTGAAACTGTTAGGCGTCTTACGCGTGAAGTTAGAATTCAGGCTCAATATGATCGTAGCCTCGAGGTCTTGGCCTATTTAAAAGATTCAGGACAAAAGAGAACCAAGTCAGGTATCATGCTAGGTCTTGGTGAAAAAGAAGATGAAGTTATAGAAACGCTTAATGATTTGCATAAAGCAAAAGTTGATATAATTACGATAGGCCAGTACTTACAACCTAGTAAGCAGCATTTACCAGTTCACGAATTCATTCCTCCTGCGCAATTTGATAAATATAAAGAAATAGGTCTTAAACTAGGATTCAAATATGTTGAAAGCGGCGCTCTGGTTCGCTCTTCTTATAGGGCAGAAAAACATTTAATATAAGTTAATTCTCAAATTAACATATGATTAACAGCATAAATAATTTTTTGGTATAGATTTTGATGTTATGGTAGGGAAGCAGAATTCCCCATTAATTTTGACTTCATATGATTAATTTTGAGTTAGTAAGTTAAAAGCACCTCTAAAAGAGGTGCTTTTATATTTATATAC
>RCND010000896.1_pt1 | contig 16956 bp, 17 predicted proteins | sample 2041351 | NCBI WGS metagenome assembly RCND01 (sample SAMN09708230, study PRJNA481090) | Marine sediment metagenome, whole genome shotgun sequencing project. | biome: marine sediment; feature: ocean; material: sediment; isolation source: Sewage treatment plant 12B marine sediment (STP12B) ... | reverse complement strand
TGCCATTTTATACATATTAGTAATCATAAGAAGTAGTCCTTGTGAAGCCGTGAAAGTTGTGGTTAGCGCGCCAGCCTGTAAAGAACCGTGAACAGTTCCTGCGGCACCTCCTTCACTCTGCAGTTCAACAATTCTTGGAATATTATCCCAAATATTTTTTTCGCCATTAGAGCTGAATACATCTACATGCTCACCCATGGGAGATGCCGGAGTTATTGGATATATAGCACAAACTTCATTTGTCTTATGGGCTACTCTCGCAACAGCTTCGTTGGCGTCGCAAATCAGTTTTGGAAATACTTTTTTCATCTTACGATTATTTAATAAAAGTCAGTTTTTTTAATAATTGGGATGAAATTAATCAGAGTTACGCAGTAATTCTATGACTTATATCAGATATGGAAGTTTTGTAATTATTTCACTTGGGAGAAAGACACTGTTTTGATAAACCATGAAAAATGATTTAAATAAAAAATCACTCTTAATAAAATCGTGTATTAAGAGTGATTAATAATAATGTTAACGGGGGCACTATTTTTTAACTAAAAGCTTATTCGCCATGCATCCAGACTTTTTTCTCTAAAAGAGTTTCTTCAGATTCAACATGGTCTTCGTCAGGCACACAACAATCTACCGGACAAACTGAGGCACATTGCGGTTCATCATGAAACCCTTTACATTCCGTACACTTTTCTGTTACAATGAAATAAAATTCATCGGATACCGGTTCATTTTCAGCATCGGCATCTACTTCACCTCCTTGTGGAAGGGTTACCTTACCACTTAAAGCGGTTTCGTCCGCATATGCCCATGCCTGATCAGGTTCGTAAATTGCATTATTAGGACATTCTGCAACACAAGCGTCACAATTAATGCATTCATCTGTTATTATAATCGCCATAATTTTGCTATTTTTAATAAACTTAATAAGTGTAAAAGTAAATTTCAATTAGCATTATAAACCTGACAAATATCATATTCAATGGCTAAAAGTGCAATATCTTTGATACTTATTCAAAAAAGTATCATTATTATATAAATTTACTTAATTTTTTCAAATTATCATAAATTATGGTTACATCTGAATTAAATCAACCACCCGAAGTTATAGAGGCCGTTATCATCAGGTTCGTTGGTGATTCGGGAGATGGGATGCAATTAACAGGGTCTCAATTTTCCGATACTTCCGCGATGTTTGGAAATGATATAGCTACTTTTCCAAATTATCCCGCCGAAATAAGAGCACCTCAAGGCAGTTTATATGGGGTTTCCGGTTATCAAGTTCATATTGGTAGTGTTGAAATTAGCACTCCTGGAGACGAAGTAGATTTATTGGTTGCAATGAATCCTGCAGGGTTAAAAACCAACTTACATGCAGTAAAGCCGGGTCATACAATCATTGTGGATACTGATTCCTTTACGAAGAAGAACCTTCAAAAAGCCCATTATGAATCAAATCCATTAGAAGATGGAAGCCTTGATAACTATCGCGTTATTGAAGTAACAATGACATCATTGACCAAGGAAGCGTTAAAAGATATTGAAGGACTGGATAATAAAAGTATAACTCGAAGTAAAAATATGTTTGCTTTAGGGATGGTTTATTGGATGTATGATCGTTCTACGGAACATACGATTGAGTTTTTTAAGAATAAGTTTAAAACCAAACCGAGTATTATTGAAGCTAACACCAAGGTTTTAAATACGGGTTTTTACTTTGCGGAGACTTTAGAGTTAATTCCAAATGCATACACCATTTCTCCAGCTAAAATGGCACCGGGGACTTACCGAATAATAATGGGTAATACCGCCACAGCATGGGGGTTTTTGGCGGCAGCTGAAAAATCAGGTTTAGAATTATTTTTAGGGTCTTACCCCATAACACCAGCATCCGATATTCTACATGAATTGGTAAAGCATAAGCATTTTGGTGTAAAGACACTCCAGGCCGAAGATGAAATTGCTGGTATAACCTCTGCAATTGGAGCTTCATTTGCCGGTGATTTGGCCCTTACTACAACTTCCGGGCCGGGTTTAGCTTTAAAAGGAGAAGCCATAGGTCTCGCTATGATCATTGAAACGCCTTTAGTCATTGTAAATGTGCAACGCGGAGGTCCTTCAACAGGATTACCTACAAAAACGGAACAATCCGATTTACTGCAGGCATTATATGGTAGAAATGGGGAAAGCCCAGTAATCGTTATTGCCGCAAGTACGCCTGCCAACTGTTTTGATTATGCTTACGAGGCAGCGAAACTAACTATAGAACATATGACACCGGTTATCTTATTAACTGATGGTTATATTGCCAATGGTTCTGCTCCTTGGAAAATAAAATCGGTTGATGACATGCCGGTAATTAAAAACAACATTATTAAAAAGGCCGATGAAAATTGGCATCCTTATGATAGAGATGAGAACACGCTTGCTCGTAAATGGCCGATTCCCGGAACAATAGGATTAGAACATAGGGTCGGAGGCTTAGAAAAAGATCGCGTAAGCGGCAATGTATCATATGTTCCTGAAAATCATGAGTATATGACGAAAATTAGAGCTGAAAAGATTAAACGTGTCCAAAATTACATCCCTGATCTAACCACGGAATTTGCTGATAGTGGAGATTTGCTTGTAATTGGCTGGGGAGGTACTTATGGTTCTATACATTCCGCGGTTAAGCACATAAATGAAGAAGGGTATGAAAATATAGGTTATGCCCATTTCAATTACATAAACCCACTTCCAAAAAATACAGAAACAGTTTTGAGACAATTCAAAAAAATAGTGGTTTGCGAATTGAATAGTGGGCAGTTCGCCAAAGTATTAAAAATGAATTTTGATGGATTGCAATTATCACAGTTTAATAAAATACAAGGTCTGCCATTTGGAAATAGAGAATTAACGGAAAAATTTAAACAATTAGTAAAATAATATGGAAACGACGGCTGAAAAAAAATACACCTATAAGGATTTTGAGAGTGATCAAGAAGTCAGATGGTGTCCAGGATGTGATGACTATGTAATTTTACGTGCCATGCAAAAAGCACTTCCTGAGATGAATGTAAATAAAGAAGATGTCGTGTTTGTTTCAGGCATTGGCTGTTCTTCCCGATTCCCATATTATATGGATACCTATGGTATTCATAGTATTCATGGAAGAGCGCCTGCCATAGCCACTGGTGTTAAATTAGCAAATCCTAATTTGAGCGTCTGGGTTATTACAGGAGATGGAGATTCCATGGCCATTGGCGGGAACCATTTTATTCATGTACTGCGAAGAAATATTGATTTGAATATCATTTTATTCAATAATGAAATTTATGGATTGACCAAAGGTCAATTTTCGCCCACTTCGTTGGTAGGACAGAAAACAAAATCATCGCCGTATGGCAATACACAGCCTCCTTTTTTACCTGGGGAATTGGCAATAGGCGCACAAGCGCGCTTCTTCGCTCGAATTGGTGGAAATACACCAAAAGAAATGACGGCGCTGTTTATTGAAGCGGAAAAGTTTAAAGGCACATCTTTAATTGAGGTTTTGCAGAATTGCCCAATTTTTAATGACAACTGTTTTAGTGAATTTACAGACAAAGCCGTTCGGGCAGATAAACAATTATTTGTTGAACATGGTAAACCCATGATTTTTGGAAAAGAAAGGGATAAGGGGGTAGTCTTAAATAGATTAAAATTAGAAGTAGTCACCATTGGTGAAAACGGAATTACCCAGGAAGACCTTTTAGTGCACAATGCGAAAGACGAAGATCCTACATTGCATCAAATGCTTGTTAGATTAAAATATCCTCTGGTAACAGGAATCATTAGAAGTTATGATGATACGACTTTTGAAGAAAGGGTAATAAAACAAACACAGGAGGTCAAATCAAATTCAAATTTCACAAAAACAAAGGATTTATTCTTTTCGGGTGACATATACAAAGTTGAATAATAGACTATAAATAAATGGGGTCAGAAGCCATCATCGTATTTTTTATTGCAGGAGTCGTTATGGTTGCTGGGGCGAATTTTTTGTCGAATTTAATTTCACCTAAATCAGATAACCCTCAAAAACGCCAGCCCTACGAAAGTGGGATGGTAACCAAAGGTCCTACTTGGGTTCAATTTAAAGTGGGCTATTATTTATTTGCAATATTATTTTTAGTCTTTGATGTTGAAGTTGCCTTTTTGGTTCCCTGGGCTGTAGTTTTTCAAGACGTTGGCGGTGTTGCCTTTATCGAGATACTTATATTTCTAGTTATTTTGGGATTAGGTTTATTATATGCATGGAAAAAAGGAGCATTAAAATGGGAATAGATAACACATATCAATTTGACGGACCATCGGGTAAAACACCTGAAGATTTTCCTGGGAAAGTCATTCCCGCTGGGAATGGCGCTAATGTTGTAGTAACCTCATTAGATAAAATAATTAATTGGGGCCGCTCAAATTCACTTTGGTCCCTTTATTTTGGCACGAGTTGTTGCGCTATAGAAATGATGCAAACAGGGGCTTCTCGCCACGATTATTCGAGATTTGGATTTGAAGTCGCCAGACCTTCGCCCAGACAAGCAGATTTAATAATTATTGCAGGCACTATTGTTAATAAAATGGCACCGGTCTTACGCCGATTATACGATCAAATGGCAGAACCTAAATATGTAATTGCTATGGGCGCATGTGCTATATCCGGCGGTCCATTCTTTTATAACACGTACTCCGTTGTAAAAGGGGCAGACCACGTTATTCCTGTTGATGTATATGTTCCTGGCTGTCCGCCAAGACCTGAAGCCCTTTTGGAAGGGATGTTGATGCTTCAGGATAAAATACGCACAGAAAATATGAAGCATAAAAAAAATCCAATAGAAGGATTTGATGAAGGTCAATAAACGGAATGTTATGACAAATGAAGCACTACAAAATCTAATTGGCAGCTGGTTTCCAAACCCAGAAGCAGAAACCATATTGGAGGCTAAAGAGCAACCAGAGACTGAAATCGAATCCGATGAAGAGGTAGAAGCTTCCAAACCAGTTAATAAGAGTCTTCTGGAATTTACTGAGGAAGAGACACAGTTTTTAAATATTTTGGTAACACCGGAATGCCTTTACCAATTAATGTCACAACTAAAAAATAATGATGACACAAAGTTCGATTATCTTTTTTGTTTAAGTGGGGTTGATTGGGGGTTAGAACTTGGCGTAGTTTATCATTTGGAATCAACAACACATAGGCATAGTATAGTTGTAAAAGTTAAAACTGATGACAGAGAAAACCCTGTGTTAGATTCAGTTTATGATATTTGGGCTACCGCAGAGTTTCATGAACGTGAGGTGTTTGATTTCTTCGGAATTAAATTCAATAATCACCCAAATTTAAAACGGCTTTTTTTAACTGAGAACTGGGAAGGCTTTCCATTGCGAAAAGATTATGTAGATGAAATTAACATGGTTATTAAATAAGCAATTATGAAAACGCCAACAATTGATGCTAATTTTAAAACAGAAGAGTATCAGATTAATATGGGGCCTCAACATCCTGCAACCCATGGTGTTTTAAATCTTCTTTTAACAATTGATGGTGAAATAATTAAAAAGGTCGAACCGGATCTAGGATATATTCATCGCTCTATTGAAAAAATGTGCGAGCGTGACAGCTATCAGCAAATTGTACATTTAACGGATAGGATGGATTATTTGTCATCAAATATTAATAACGAAGCAGTCTGTTTGACTGTGGAAAATGCCTTGCAGCTGGAAATTCCAGAACGGGTGAAAGTTATCAGAACCATTATTGGTGAGCTCACAAGAATTTCTTCACATTGTTTATGGTGGGGTGTTATGGGGATGGATGTAGGGGCTTTAACCACTTATTTCTATGGTTTTAGAGACCGGGAAATGATCAACGATATTTTTGAGGAAACCTGTGGAGCACGCCTTACAATGAACTATAGTGTACCAGGGGGCCTAATGCTTGATATTCATCCAAATTTCGTAAATCGCGTTAAGAAATTTGTAGCTCATTTTAAAACAAAAATCCCTGAATACGACCGGCTTTTAACGGATAATGTAATTTTTCAGAAAAGAACAAAAGGTGTCGGTATTTTATCCAAGGAAGATGCTATTTCCTTCGGCGTATCAGGACCAGTTGGCCGTGCTTCAGGATATTCTTGCGATGTCAGAAAATATCATCCTTACAGTGCTTTGGATAGAGTGACATTTAAAGAATGCTTAAAAACTGAAGGAGATACTTTTGCACGTTATCAAGTTAGAATAATGGAATTGTGGGAATCCTTATCTATAATAGAACAACTAATAGATGTTATTCCAGAAGGAGAGCATCGCGTAAAAACAAATGCGGTAATTAAATTACCGAAAGGAGAATATTATCAAAAAGTTGAAACAGCACGGGGTGAATTTGGTGTTTATGTCATAAGTAAAGGGACTAAAAGCCCCTATAGACTTAAATTCCGTTCTCCTGGATTTTCGAATTTATCCGTATTAAATCATATTGCTGTTGGTGGTAAAATTGGAGATTTAGTTGCGACAATGGCAACATTGGACCTTGTAATTCCAGATATAGACAGATGAAATTAGAGCTATGAATATATCCTTAAGTATCTTAGACAGCATTCATGATTGGCTTTTTAGCGTTATGCCAGATGGTGTGGCAAGCATTGTGGAAATGATACTTATTGGCGTGGCATATTTAGGTTTCTTTGCGTTAGCAGGATTGTTTTTAGTATTAATGGAAAGACGTGTAGCTGCCTGGTTTCAATTACGAATTGGACCTAATAGAGTCGGTTATCAAGGGTTGTTGCAGACCATTGCAGATGCACTTAAACTGGTCTCTAAAGAATTGACAGGAACTGATAAGGCTGATAAGCTTTTGTACAATTTGGCACCTTATTTTGTGATTATTTCAGCATTAATGGCTTTAGCCGTAATACCTTTTTCTTCAGAACTTCAGGCCTTTGATATCAATATCGGAATTTTCTTTTTAATTGCCATTTCTTCAGTAGGGGTTATAGGTATTTTATTAGCTGGTTGGAGTAGCAACAATAAATTTGCCTTAATAGGTGCTATGCGCAGCGGTGTTCAAACTATTAGTTATGAACTTTCAATTGGGTTGTCCCTATTAACGATGATATTGATCACCGGATCTTTACAACTTTCAGAAATAGTTGAAGTACAAAAAAGTGGTTGGCTCATTATACAAGGTCATATTCCCGCTGTTATAGCATTTATGATCTATATGATTGCAGGTACAGCAGAAACAAATAGGGCTCCTTTTGATATGGCTGAAGCAGAATCTGAATTAGGGGCAGGGTTTCATACGGAATACTCAGGGATGAAGTTTGCATATTTCTTTTTAGCGGAATTCATCAATATGTTTATCATAGCAGCGATTGCCACTACTATATTTTTTGGCGCTTGGTTGTCGCCTTTCGGCATCACAGAATCTTTGCCTTGGTTGGGCGGATTTTGGTTTTTAGGAAAAGCAATGGTTCTCGTATTTTTAATGATGTGGTTTAGATGGACCTTTCCCAGATTAAGGATTGACCAGCTATTAACATTGGAGTGGAAATATCTACTTCCAATAAACCTTGTAAATATTATAATAATGGCCTTTTTAGTATGGCAGAAATTAACAATTCAATTTTAAAGACAAATGAGCTATTTTTCAGATATCTATAAAGGGATAAAGACACTTCTTACAGGCATGAGTGTTACTGGAAAGTACTTTTTACATTCAAGAAAAGGTGCTATTACCCAGCAATATCCTGACAATAGAGAAACTTTAAAAATGTTCGAACGTTTTCGTGGCGAAGTAATAATGCCACATGACGAAAATAACGAACACCGCTGTACCGGTTGCCAAAAATGTGAAATCGCATGCCCCAATGGTACTATTGAAATTATTTGGGATAGAGGAATTGATGAGGTCACAGGTAAAAAGAAAAAGAAAATAGACCAGTTTGTGTACCATTTAAGTATGTGTACAATGTGTGCCCTGTGTATTGATGTTTGCCCTACAGATGCTATTGAATGGGGGCAAAACTTTGAAAATTCGGTGTATGACAGAACAAAACTTACCAGAGTTTTAAATGTACCTGGATCTAAATTACAACCCGGCGTGGAAGACTAAATTTATGGAAAGATATATATTTTACATAGTGGCATTGATGATGATCGGTTTTGCAATTGCTTCGGTAAGTAGTCGTAAAATGCTTCGGTCTGTTATCTACTTACTGTTCGTGTTGATTGGCGTTGCGAGTATATTTTTTCTAATTGATTATAATTTTCTAGCGGCTATTCAACTTACCGTTTATGCCGGCGGAATTGTTGTTCTTATGATTTTTTCGGTATTACTTGTTCATCATATTGAAATGGAGTTGGAAATAGCGAAAATCTCAAAGCGTATACTAACGGCCATAGTGTCTTTAATAGGAATAGCAGTCGTTCTGGTTACGATTTATTCATATGATTTTAAAGTCGCTGAAATTGCCACAACCACCACCACTGAACAAATTGGTAAAGGATTATTAAGCTATGGAGCGGGTGGGTTTATTTTGCCTTTTGAAGTTATTAGTGTGCTTTTATTAGCCGCTATGATAGGAGCCATTATTATTGCCAAAGGAAAGAAGCTGGAAGGCAGTAATTGGGAATCGGAAGTTGAAAGTGAAAAATGAAAAATGAAAAGTGAAAAGTTGAAAGTTGAAAGTTGAAAGTTGAAAGTTGAAAGTGAGAAGTTAAACTAATTTGAAAAATAAAGGTAGAAACATATTTATAGTATTTAAAGCATGTATCAAATAATGAGAAACAAACGTCAAACTGCAGTCTTCGGACTTCAAAAAGTCAATATTGTATGATTGAAGGCATTAGCATATATGAAATTCTAAGTCTGACGACGATCATATTTTTTATCGGGATCTATGGGTTTATTACAAGAAAAAACCTGATTTCGATCTTAATTTCATCTGAGTTAATATTGAATGCCTCTATTGTAAATTTTGTTGTGATTAACAAATACATCTATCCGGATGTATTGCAAGGCGTATTCGTGTCAATTTTTATTATAGCGGTTGCAGCTGCCGAAACAGCATTGGCGGTTTCAATTATAATTAATCTATACCGACAAATTAGTTCTGTAGAAGTGAAAGACACTGAAACAATGAAGTATTAAAGGAAACATATATAAACATTTAAACACATATGAATCTTAGTTACATTCTATTGATCCCTTTAATGCCTCTGGTACTGTTTTTACTATTGGGGATTTTTCGTGAAAAAATTAAACCTGCTATTTCGGGATATATTGGCGTGTTTGGGTTATTAATTTCGACTTTAGTATCATTTTACACAGCCTATCAATACTTTTTTGTAAGTGGCAAAGTAGATGGTGTTTATCAGACATTTGTAGATAAAACCGTATGGATGAAATTTACGGAGACCTTACAAATCGATATGGGGATCTTGATCGATCCTATTTCTGTAATGATGCTTATAGTGGTTTCAATTGTGACCTTGATGGTAAACATCTATAGTAGAGGTTACATGAAAGGGGATGATGGCTACACGAAATTTTTTGCCTTCTTAGGATTATTTGCTTTTTCCATGTATGGATTGGTTTTAGCGACAAATCTTTTTCAAATTTATATTTTCTGGGAATTAGTTGGTGTTTCTTCCTATTTGCTCATCGGTTATTACTATACCAAACCTTCCGCTGTAGCCGCCGCAAAAAAAGCATTTATTGTAACACGTTTTGCAGACTTGGGCTTCTTGATCGGGATCTTAATAGTAGGCTATTATAGCGGCACATTCGATTTCGAAACATTGAATAACCCTGAAGGAAGCGCGATTCTAAATTGGGCGTCGACGTCCTTTATGGGATTATCTGTTATTACCTGGGCATTAATATTGATTTTTATTGGTGGTGCGGGTAAGTCAGCAATGTTCCCATTTCATATTTGGTTACCGGATGCTATGGAGGGTCCAACGCCAGTTTCAGCATTAATTCATGCAGCTACTATGGTAGTGGCTGGTGTTTATTTAGTGGCGCGTCTATTCCCCATGTACTACTTTGTAGAGGACGGCTTTGCTCTTAATATTGTTGCCTATGTAGGGGCGTTTTCTGCTTTGTTTGCAGCGATAATAGCCATTACTCAAACAGATATTAAGCGTGTACTCGCATATTCAACCATGTCACAACTGGGGTATATGATGTTGGCTTTAGGAGTTTCTGGTTATGACGGACATGAAGGTGTTGGTTATATGGCGTCAATGTTCCATCTGTTTACACATGCCATGTTTAAAGCCCTGTTATTCCTCGGAGCAGGTTCGGTTATACATGCAGTACATAGTAACTATTTAAAGGATATGGGTGGATTAAGAAAATATATGCCCGTTACCAACATTACATTTTTAATTGCAGCTTTAGCCATTTCCGGAATGCCTCCTTTTGCAGGTTTCTGGAGTAAAGATGAAATTCTAGTGGCAGCTTTCGAGCATAATAAGCTCATTTATTATATAGGCATATTTGTTGCAGGACTTACCGCTTTTTATATGTTTAGAATATATTTCGGCATATTTTGGGGTAAGGACCCAACCTACGAGCACAAACCTAAGGAGTCACCAATATCAATGACGTTTCCCCTGCTTGTTTTAGCGTTTTTAAGTATTACCGCTGGGTTTATTCCATTTAGTGAATTCGTGACGCCCGATAGATCAGGATTTGAAGCACATTTAAATTATCCCTTAGCGTTTATTGCCATTGGCGTTGGACTCACTGGAATTGTTCTAGCCTGGCTCTTCTATAAAAAAGAAAATGATCTAGCCGATAAATTTGCGAATGGTTTTGGCGTATTCTATAAATGGACCTATCATAAATTCTATTTTGATGAAATCTATTTGTTTATCACCAAAAAAATAATTTTTAAGCGTATAGCAGCACCCATAGCTCGATTCGACAAAAAATACGTAGACGGAACCATGGTTGGCATAGGGGAAAAAACAGTGCTTGCTTCTGAAAAAATAAAAGGTGTTCAATCCGGTAAAGTACAGGATTATGCTTTTGCATTTATTGCTGGTGCGGTGTCGCTGGCCATAGTGTTTATTTATTTATGGACTAACTAAAAGGAATGACCAAGGCTAAAAAAGCAGTATTGAAATCAAGGGATTATAAGATCTTTTGTTATCTGATTTTTAAAAAGCATTTAGAATAATAGTATATGGATATATTATCACTATTTATCATAATACCTATAATAACCATTTTGGGATTAGTTTTCTCAAAAGGATTAAAACAGGCGCGCCTAATTTCAATGATTGGCAGTCTCATTCAGCTTGGGATGGGGATTAATCTTGTGATTGCTTATTTTAATGAAAGAGCTGTTAACGATGCGATAATGGTTTTTACGAAAGATATTGTTTGGTACGAACAATTCAATATACATTACAATATTGGCGTTGACGGGATTTCCGTGGCATTGCTGCTATTAACAAATATCGTCGTGCTGGCAGGAGTTTTCATATCCTGGAAAATGAAAGATCTACCTAAAGAATTTTTCATTTCACTTATCGTACTTTCCGTTGGTGTTTATGGGTTCTTTATTTCTTTGGATTTGTTCACCATGTTTCTTTTCTTTGAAATAGCGGTGATTCCAATGTATTTGTTAATTGGTATTTGGGGCTCAGGCCCTAAAGAATATTCGGCGATGAAATTAACTTTAATGTTGATGGGAGCATCGGCAGTTTTATTGGTAGGTATTTTAGGGATCTATTTTAATTCCAATGCAGATGGAGGCCCCTTGACTTTTAGTATTTTAGAAATTGCTCAGGTAAATATCCCTATTGAAGCTCAGAAATTATTTTTCCCAATTACTTTTATAGGCTTTGCAGTTATAGGAGCCTTGTTTCCATTCCATACGTGGTCCCCGGATGGTCATGCGTCTGCACCAACGGCAGTTTCAATGCTACATGCGGGTGTTTTAATGAAATTAGGAGGTTATGGCGTTTTTAGAGTTGCCATGTACTTGTTGCCTCTAGGCGCCCTTCATTGGTCTTGGTTCTTTATTATTCTGGCGGCTATTGGGGTTATTTACGGCGCATTCGCGGCTCTTAGACAAACCGATTTAAAATATATCAATGCCTATTCATCAGTGAGCCATTTGGGTTTGGTGCTATTTGCACTATTGATGTTGAATAAAACGGCATGGAATGGAGCGATATTACAATCGCTTTCGCATGGTTTTATGACGGCATTATTCTTTGCTTTAATTGGAATGATCTACGAAAGAACACATACGAGAGATGTTACTAAACTAGGAGGCTTATTAAAAGTAATCCCTTTCATATCAGTAGTCTATGTAATTGCCGGACTAGCATCATTAGGCTTGCCAGGATTTAGCGGCTTTGTTGCCGAGATGAACATTTTTGTTGGGGCATTTCAACATGACAATATGTTTTATAGGGTAGCAACAATTATTTCGATTTCAGCCATTGTTGTCACTGCGGTCTATATTTTGCGTGTCGTTGCAATTATGCTCATGGGACCGGTAAAAAATGAAGCTTATTTAGTTTTGGATAAAGTGACTTGGTATGAAAAAACGGGGATATTATTGCTTCTAATTCCAATTATTGGCATTGGTGTCGCACCGCTTTGGTTAAGTAATATGATTATGGAAAGTATACAACCCTTTATTCAGGGTTTATTATAATATTAATGTAGAGACCTAAAATGGAGATTAGTAATTTTATAATAATGAGACAAGAAATTCTGCTTTTAGCAATTATGCTCTTACTGCTTGTTGTTGAAATATTCATATCTCAAAGCAAGAAAAGCAACATAGTACATTTGGCTATAATGCTATTTGGTATTCATACAATAGTGGGCTTTTTTGCTATTGAAGATAGCAATTTATTCGGTGGTATGTTTCGTACCAACACATTGATCCACTTCTTTAAGAATGTGCTCAATGTCGGTGTGTTTATTTTATTATTACAATCGGCAGATTGGTTGCAAGAAAAAATTGTAAAGCATAATACAGGGTCGGAATTCTTCATTTTATTATTCTCTTCTTTACTGGGAATGTATTTTATGATTTCAGCAGGCGATTTTCTTATGTTCTATTTAGGACTGGAATTATCAACACTTCCCGTAGCGGCATTAGCGGCTTATGAAACCACTAAACGAAAATCAAGTGAAGCAGGAATAAAATTAATATTATCGGCTGCTTTGGCTTCTGGAGTTGCCTTATTTGGAATTTCTTTGTTGTATGCAACTACGGGATCCATTTATTTTGAGGAGATAACCGAAGTAATATCCGCTTCAAACTTGACGATTTTAGGATTCATTTTCTTTTTTGCAGGACTTTCCTTCAAAATATCTTTGGTGCCATTCCATTTTTGGACGGCTGATGTGTATGAAGGAGCGCCCATTAGTATTGCCTCCTATTTATCAGTCATTTCAAAAGGCGCAGCGGTATTTATATTAATGATTTTATTATTTACGGTGCTAAAACCCTTAATGCATATCTGGGAAAATATGCTGTATGTGATTGCTGTAGCTACGATGTTTATAGGAAATCTTTTTGCTTTACGCCAACATAATATGAAGCGTTTTCTGGCATTCTCATCCATTGCCCAGGCCGGTTTTATTTTATTGGGGCTTATCGTAGGAAACCAATTAGGAACAGCAACGGTTGTATATTTCGTAGTGATTTATATCTTTTCAAATTTAGCCGCTTTTGGTGTGGTACAGGCGATTTCGTTAAAAACAGGTAAAGAAAACATGAGTGATTATGAAGGGTTGTATAGGACGAATCCTAAATTAAGTTTGGTACTCATGCTAGCATTATTTTCTTTGGCAGGAATCCCTCCTGTAGCAGGATTCTTTGGCAAGTTTTTCTTATTTACGGCGGCAGCCAGTGAGGGGTATTATCTGCTTGTATTTATAGCTGTTGTTAATGTCACTATTTCATTATACTATTATTTATTAGTTGTGAGAGCAATGTTCTTAAGAAAAAGCGACACAGCGATTCCATTTTTCAAGAATAAACTATATATGCGATTGGGTCTTCTTATTACGGTGCTCGGTATCTTAATACTTGGATTATATAGCCCTCTTTATGAATATATTTATGAACTAAGCAGCATTTTTAATTAGAACCTATGGCATTAGGAGGTAAACATACATTTGGAAGCATCGGGGAAACAAGAGTCACTTTTGTTGAAAAAAAAGTTGCCGAAAACCGCAAAAATTTCTTAAAGAAATTATTAGAGCATAATGGCTTTGAGGTAATCATTGAAGACATTGAAAGAAAAACAGAAGAGGAACCTCAATTATATACCGTTGGTGTAACCGACATGGTTTTTAACCCAACCATTTGGGTGTATCAGCGTAAGCTAATAACCTTTGATGGTCATAAAGTAACTCAAGATTATTGGGAGCAACGCACGGAAGATGCAAATCCTTCATACTGGAATAATGGAGAAGAAGAGAACGTATCGTAAATTTAGTTTCTTGTCATTCCGGTGAAAGTAGTAATGACAGGACTATTCCGTTATATAGTCTTTTAGCTTTTGCGGGCCTTCTAATAGCACCCTAACAATTTGTAATGTACCATCATCTCGAGTTGCGATTTGCCACTTAATAAGGGATATTTTGCCATTTTCAATTTCAATACCTGTAATGCTTCGAGGATGCACGCAGCTGCCGTCGTTAAAGAAGGCCAAATCCCCTGGTTCAGGGAATCGTGGTCTATGTGTATGACCCACAATGGTCATTCTGTTCTTGTTCTCGGCTATCCATTTCTTGATACGGCGCTCTACTTTTATGAGCTCTTTGTAATTCTTTGCAGGGCTCGTTGGATCGGCAATGCCCATCACATTCAAGGGTTTCCAAAGTACACGCACCATAAAACGACTCCATTTCCAGAACAGGTAATTCCACCAATCACCTTGATGCCCATGCGTCAGGAAGATCTCTTGGCCTGTATCGCAGTGTTTCAAGATGACACCTTCATGATAAACGATGCCAGGAAACAGTGGCATGTCTTCACCAGACTTAGGGTCAAAATAGGTATATAGATACTTCTCCACATAGCTTTGTTTGCGATACACCATGTCATGGTTTCCCCACATCATATGCAAGCGGTCCTGATTAAAGAACAGACGCAATAATTCATAAACATTCTTGTGCGCATTCAGGATAGATTCAAACGAGAGGTTTTCCCAAAGCTCATCACCATCACCAATTTCGCAATAACTAAAACCTTCAGTATAGTAATACTTCAATGCGTGAAAATAGATATTTCGGTTATTGGCAAAGTCGTCAGCAAAACTATTGTCACCACGATGACAATCACTAAAAAGAATGAATTTAGAAGTGTCATCGAAGTCGACAACCTTGGCGTTCTTGTAAGCGTGATCTAATCGTTTTTTGGCTGATAGCATGAATCAAATTTACTTTAAAAATAGCAACTATGCTTTCGCGAAATATTTACTGTAGTTTTTCTATTGCGATTGGAAGAATTAAGTCTACGAATCTTGTATACGCCAATTCCGATGGATGTAGTTGATCGTTGGCCACTAGATCTGGGTTCTCAAGACCTTCTCTCGATATTGGTGTGATATTGACAAAGGATATATCATTATCAAGGCAGTAATTCTTTGCAAAGGCATTGTATTGGTCTATTTCTCTAGAAATGGTTTGAGGGTCGGTACCCTTATTTTGTCCAAAAGGGGTATACGCATAATCTGGAATCGATATGACTATTACTTTGGATTTGTCCCCTTTAGCTAAACGTATTGCTTTGTTTACTAATTCCGGAAATTCATCTTCATAGAGTGCAAAGGATTTACTTTGATATTGGTTGTTCACCCCAATCAAGAGTGTTACAAGGTCTTGGTCATTAGTCGGTTCAACTTGATCAATGCTCGAGAGTAAGTCTCTCGTAGTCCAACCAGTTCTTGCAATGATGTCTAAAGTAACAACATCGTTGATGCTTAGATTGTTTTTTACACGTTGCTTTAGTTGCTCTGGAAATCTACAGGTCTCACAAACACTTTCACCGATCGTATAGCTATCACCAAGGGACAATATCTTGATAGTTCTTGACGTATTGGAATTTTGTTCTTCAATACCGGTACTATCAATTTTACTGTCGTTAAACCCAATGATCAATAATGGTAAAACATAGATATAGAATAGGATTTTCATAAATGTAATTTTACAGAATATACTAGTAAATGTAATCAAAACTGCATAAAAAAAAGACCGCTTATAAAAAGCAGTCTTTATGTGATTATGTGTCGGAGTGAAATAATTAGATGTGGCTAACAGTTATACCGATTACGCCCGAGTTCGATAATCAAATGTCGCTTAGCGACCTATTTGAAGGCGTTCAGGCCAGTGATATCGAAACCTGTGATCAGTAAGTGAATATCGTGTGTGCCTTCGTATGTGATTACGCTTTCTAGGTTCATCGAGTGGCGCATGATACTATATTCACCAGTAATACCCATACCACCGAGCATCTGTCGCGCGTCACGTGCGATGGTGATAGCCATGTCCACATTGTTGCGTTTGGCCATGGAAATCTGTGCGGAGGTTGCTGTGCCATTTTCTCTCATCACGCCCAATCGCCAAGCCAGTAATTGCGCTTTGGTGATTTCGGTGATCATCTCTGCCAGTTTCTTTTGTTGTAATTGGAACTGACCGATCGGCTTCCCGAATTGAATGCGTTCCTTACTATATCTTAAAGCGGTGTCATAGCAATCCATGGCTGCCCCGATGGCGCCCCAAGCAATACCAAAACGCGCAGAATCCAGACATCCTAGAGGAGCTCCTAATCCTGATTTGTTAGGTAACAGATTTTCTTTTGGTATTTTAACATTGTCAAATATGAGCTCACCTGTTGCACTGGCACGAAGTGACCATTTGCCATGTGTTTCAGGAGTTGAAAA
>RCND010001149.1_pt1 | contig 16960 bp, 15 predicted proteins | sample 2041351 | NCBI WGS metagenome assembly RCND01 (sample SAMN09708230, study PRJNA481090) | Marine sediment metagenome, whole genome shotgun sequencing project. | biome: marine sediment; feature: ocean; material: sediment; isolation source: Sewage treatment plant 12B marine sediment (STP12B) ... | reverse complement strand
CCGCCAAAGGCGTCCAAGTCTATTACGGCGACAACCATGCAATCAAAGACGTCGATGTCGAGATCGAGGATAAGACAGTAACGGCCTTTATCGGTCCGTCTGGATGCGGGAAGTCTACCTTCCTGCGCTGTATCAACCGGATGAACGACACGATTGATATCTGCCGTGTGCAGGGTCAAATCCTCATCGACGGCGAGGATATCTCTGATCCCTCCGTCGATCCGGTCCAACTGCGCGCCAAGGTAGGTATGGTGTTCCAAAAACCTAACCCTTTCCCGAAGTCTATCTATGACAATGTAGCCTACGGCCCCCGCATCCACGGCATGTCGCGCAACAAGGCAGAGCTGGACGAGATTGTGGAGCGTGCGTTGCGCCGCGGGGCAATCTGGGACGAGGTGAAGGACCGCCTTCAAGCGCCCGGCACAGGACTGTCAGGTGGCCAGCAGCAGCGTCTGTGTATTGCGCGTGCGATCGCCACGGAACCCGAAGTGTTGTTGATGGATGAACCATGTTCGGCCCTTGACCCCATTGCCACAGCGCAAGTGGAAGAGTTGATCGACGAACTGCGCCAGAGCTATTCGGTGGTGATCGTCACGCACTCCATGCAACAGGCTGCACGGGTGAGCCAGCGCACCGCATTTTTCCACCTCGGCAGCCTTGTGGAATTTGGCGATACGGATAAAATTTTCACCACGCCCGAAGACCCACGCACTGAAAGCTACATCACCGGAAGGATTGGGTAGACCCATGGAAGAGACAAGCCACATCGCCTCCGCATTCGACCGCGACCTTGAAAAGGTACAGGCCCAAATCATGAAGATGGGCGGGTTGGTAGAGGATGCCATTCGCCTCGCCGCAAAGAGCCTTGAGACACGCGACGAGCCTTTGGCCGAACAAGTGCGTGCGGCGGACAAACAGATCGACATTCTGGAGGCAGAGATTAACGAGAACGCCGCCCGCGTGATCGCCCTGCGCGCGCCCACGGCGATTGATCTGCGTATGATCCTCAGCGTGATGAAAATCTCAAGCAATCTGGAGCGGATTGGCGACTATGCCAAGAACATGGCAAAGCGGACCAGCGTATTGTCCCAGATGCCGCCCGTGAACGACAGCACCGCCGCGATCCGTCGCATGGCGCGGCTGGCCGAAGAAATGCTCAAGGACTCGCTTGATGCCTACATTCGCCGCGACGCAGAACTGGCAGCAGATGTTATCGCGCGCGATGAAGAGTTGGACCAGATGTATGACGGGCTGTTTCGCGAATTCCTCACATTTATGATGGAAGACCCGCGTAACATCACTGCCTGTATGCACATGCATTTCATCGCTAAGAACGTTGAGCGTATGGGTGATCATTGTACCTCTATGGCAGAGCAGGTGATCTATTTGGTCACGGGCGCAGCGCCGGAGGAGGCACGGCCAAAGGCTGATGAAACATCCGTGAATATACCGGAGTAAGGCCATGTCTGCTCCTCAAATTCAGGTGCTTGTGGTCGAGGACGAGCCCGCGCAACGTGAAGTGCTGACCTATAACCTTGAGGCCGAAGGATACGCTGTGCGCAGTGCTGAAAACGGCGAGGAGGCGATGCTGCTCATTGACGAGGCGGCACCGGATTTGATCATTCTCGATTGGATGATGCCGCTCATGTCGGGCATCGAGGTGTGCCGTCGTGTGAAGACGCGCCCAGAGACGCGAGCGATCCCCGTGATCATGCTCAGCGCGCGCTCCGAGGAAGTGGACGCTGTGCGTGGCCTCGATACAGGTGCCGATGATTACGTGATCAAACCCTATAACTTGCGCGAGTTGATGGCGCGGGTCCGCAACCAGTTGCGCCGCGCCCATCCTGCGACCGCTGGCGCTGTTCTGAGCTTTGACGATATCACGCTGAACGCTGAGACCCACCGTGTGATGCGCGGGGCGGATGAGGTAAAACTTGGCCCGACGGAATACCGGCTGTTGGTGACATTCATGGCATGGAAAAACCGGGGCGAGTGCTCAGCCGTGACCAGCTTTTGGATTTGGTCTGGGGACGTGATATCTACGTAGATACGCGGACGGTTGATGTCCACATCGCACGGCTGCGCAAAGTGCTCACAAGGCAGGGTGGTGCGGACCCGATCCGAACGGTGCGGGGCACAGGGTACTCGCTAGGATAGACCTAGGCGTACGTGGTTTATTCGGGAAATGAGTTCAGAGCGCCAATGCCCGTTGGTCTGCGCGGCCCATGCTGATAACGAGTGGATCGTTTGACTGACGGGCCTGAAACGCGGCCTTGCTATTGATTCCCTGCCATTTGATGCTGATGAGCGCTTGGGCAACCGCGCTGCCCAGGGTGGTGCCGGGGCCAGTGATGATGAAACGCTCCGGCGCGAAATTATGGGCGGCCGAGATGACGGCGGCGGTAAAGTTGTAGGTCTGCGTAACCTGATGCCCGAGGGTATATTCGCGCAGCTTCTTCAGGTCAGTTGCCCTCGGATGCCATACCGCGCCGCGCCCGTCGATGAGGGCAGTTTTGGGGTCCGTGACCAAGGATTGGGGCAGGGAGCCTTGGCCCATATCTGCAACATCCTGCATCAGCGAAGTGTGAAACGCGGCATGGTTGGGAAGGCGCAGGGGCTTGCGATCAGGATCGTCGCTTGTGGCTTGCTCGAACGCTGTGAGCCCCAGATCATTTCCCGCAACGACCAACATGCCGCCCAGATGGATCGAGAGGGCCAATGCGTGATCCAGCCGCGTATCTATTGATCTGATGAGGGCCATCAGGCGTGCTTCTTCATCGGGGATCGGTTGCCAATTCTCGTCTACAAAGGGATAGAGAATTTGACCGCCTGTGCCGTGCTCGTGCATGAAGGTGCCCATGGTATTCACGATCTTCATACCGTCTTGGGCACTCGAGGCGCCACCTGCTGCCAGTGCGATGTACCAGCCGAGCGAATTGCCGGTCACAGCAACGACATCATGGTTTGCATGGGCTGCCTGAGCGTCGAGATAGCTGCAGGCATAGATCAGCGGCGAGGCGTTATCACCTGTTGTGTGGCGCGCGCTGGAAAAATGAGCGGCATTGTCGAGATCCGTGAGCGATGGCTGTCCGTTCTGCAGGCGAAACGCATCCCATTCAGCAATGAGTGGGTTACCTCCATGGGTACGGGTGAGCGTGCCAAGCTCTGCCTTGTTATAGGTTCCGCGACCGGGGCAGATGAGGACAGCGCTGGGGCGGCTCATGAGGCCACCAATGCGGTTGCCGCCGCGATGATGCTATCAGTGGAGGGCAGGGTGGCTGCATAGGCAGGGCCGGTGGCGATAAAACTATCCTCCGCTGTGACGCGGGCCACGCGCGTGCGTCCGGCCTCCACGAAGTGCGCAATGAGCGCTTCGGACTGGCTGCCTGTGGTTCTGCATTCATCGACAATGAGGATATTCTTGCAGCCTTTTGTGGCCTCCAGGATCGCCTCCATCGGCAATGGTGCAAGCCAGCGCATGTCGATTACGCGGGCGTTGATCCCATTATCGCCGAGCGTCTTGTTTGCCTTCGTCGAGAGGTAATAACCGTTTGCATAGCTGACAATCGCCAAGTCTGTGCCGCCGCCGTCAATTCCGATTTCGCCAGCTGCAATCCGTTGGTCAGGCGCGGGATAGGTCGTGAGCCAGCCTGCATCGCCTTCCTCATGTAGATCGCGCATGGGGTAGAGTACGATAGGCTCTATAAAGACCACCACGCGCTGCTCCTCGCGGGCGAGGCGTACGCATTCGCGCAGCATCATGGCGGCGTCTGCACCATTGGACGGGCATGCAATGATAAGACCTGGAATATCGCGCAGCACGGCGAGCGAGTTGTCATTGTGAAAATGCCCGCCGAACCCTTTCTGATACCCCAAGCCCGCAATGCGCAGGACCATCGGATTGGTATATTGTCCGTCTGAGAAAAAGCTCAGTGTGGCAGCCTCACCCCGCAGCTGGTCCTCAGCGTTGTGGAGATAGGCCAGAAACTGGATTTCGGGGATGGGGACAAAACCGTTGTGACCCATGCCAATAGCAAGGCCGAGGATGGATTGCTCGTCCAGCAACGTGTCGATGACACGGTCGGGTCCAAAGCGGTTTTGTAGCTTTTGGGTGATGCCATACACACCACCTTTGCGGCCCACATCTTCGCCTGCGACAATAATCTCGCCATGCTCCAACATCAGATCGGTCAGCGCCCAGCCGATCAAACGGTTAAGCGGTTGTGGTTCGCTCATCTGCTTGATGTCGTTGCCGAAGATTTGTGCGCGGGCTTCTGGCGTGGGGCCGTTGGAGGGGGTGCAGTTGCGGGCGGGGGGAATGATGCTGGCCATCACGCCGACAGCATCTGTGAGGGTTTCCTGTTGCATGACTTGGGCGGCGACACGGGTGCAGGTTCTCTCTACTTCGTGATATATTTCAATGCATTGTTCGGGTGTGCTAATGTCGGCATCGCGCAAGATGCGAGCGGAGTGGAGCAAAGGGTCGTTTGCTTCGGATGCCTCAATCGCGGATTTGTCGCGGTACGTCATTTCAACGTCTGATCCCGCATGCCCATAAAGCCGCACAGTGCTCACATGCAAAAACGCAGGTTTGCGGGTGCGCCGGACATAATCAGCAGCCGCTTGGGACACACGTAGGGTTTGGGCCATGTCCAAGCCGTTGCAGGCGAAATAGCGCAGGCCGGGGCGGTTGGCATAATTTGCAGCGACCCAGCCGCGCGGCGTGGGAACGGAGATTCCTATGCCATTGTCTTCACACACAAAAAGCAATGGCATCGGCACGGATTGAAAGCTGGTCCAGCAGGCCGTGTTTATGGCACCTTGCGCAGTAGAGTGGTTCGAGGAAGCATCGCCGAAACTACACATAATGATGCTGTCATCGGGCAGACACTGATGCTCCGGTGGGCAGCGACGGCCAAGGCCGATTGAGTACGCCGCGCCAACTGCCTTGGGTAAATGACTAGCGATTGTAGAGGTTTGCGGGGGGATATTCAGGCTGCGGGAGCCCAAGACTTTGTGACGACCGCCAGAGATCGGATCAGCGGAGGCCGCGCGAAAACTGAGCAGCATGTCCCAGACCGGACTTTGGCCCGGCACTTGTGCTGCGCGTTGGATTTGGAATGCCGCATCGCGGTAGTGCAGGAACGCCATATCCGTGGGACGCAGCGCCTCGGCGACCGCTGCCATGCCTTCATGCCCGGACGAGCCGATGGTATAGAACCCTTTACCTTGCGACTGCATCACACGGCTGGTGCGGTCAAGTTGACGGCTGAGCGTTTGGCTGCGGAAAATTCCCATTAGCGTCTCGGGTGGGATCGTCGGGTCAGCAGCAGCGCCATCGGGCAGATCATTGGCGGCAAGCCGTCTCAGGAAGTTCTGGTGGACGATAGCGGCGCGATCCATAGTGGTCTCCGGCAGTAAATTTGACTAACCGCAGGTTTCATAACACCTCTGGCAAGGTCAATGGCCATTTGTCGATCTGTAGCACAGGATGGGCGGCACCTTGGTTACCGACCTGCCGCATTTACAAATAAACCCACGCGCCCGATTGCACATCCTCAAGATCCGAAAAATGCAGTTTGAGCGGTTCATGCGTGTCCATGAACGACGCCGCATACCCTCGCTCTGGTAAAGACCGGCGAACAAAGAAACCCGCAATCCAGACACCGATCAATAGGCCATTCTTTTCCCGGAGTTCGATGCGATGTCCCTGCATATCGCCTTGGTCCAGCCTGCTGCTTGTATTGGACATGCGCGCATCAAAGCACACCAACCCGTTGCTGTAGAACCGCCAACGCACTTCACCCCATGCGCATTCATCGATTGTTGCTGGTCCGGTCCAGATGAAATCCCGCCAGCGCAAATCTGGGTCACCCTCTGGTCCCATGCTGCCCGAGGCAATACCGTCGCTGTTTTGTGCCTCCCAGCGCAAGAAACTTCCAGATTCGTCTTCCCTTCCGATTGCGATGGAAGAGGCTGTGCCAAACATGTTTTTGATGCCCTGACCGTCTTCCCTGCTTTTTTTCCCAGTGTCCCCAGTCAATTTGGAAACCAGTGTTTTTGCAGCTGCCAAAAGCATCGTTTGTCCTTTCAGAGGGGAATTTGTCTCTCCTCGGCCCTATATTTTATGCGTTCGCTGATTGGCACGCACTTGAAAGTCACGATCACTTGATTTTGCCGGTTGTTCAAGTGTTTCGCGCACCCTGCACCGTACGACACCTGTGATCTTGATGAAACGAAGCCTGTACGAAGGCAGATTTCGGCAAGGGGCTTTGACTTACGGCCTCACAGGGACCCAAAGGGTGACGATGAACGCCGCGAACACAGCGGCAAAAGTGGGCCAGTTGGTTATGCGCGCTTTGGTTTCGGCGCAACTAACAAGGCACCGTAAACCACAACAAAGGCTGAAAAAGCCGCGATCCAGAGAACAGCAGACACCGCATAAAGCTGGCTAGCTGCTTGGGGCCAAATGCCCGCCGCAATCCGGCCGAAAACGGAGCCAATCAGACACATGAACATCGCAAGATCACCCGGCCCTGCGGTTAGCGATTGTCCGGTATGCCCTAACGTGGCGCGCGCCATCACAGATAAGGTCATCAATCCGAACGCGCCCGCCATCCATATGTGTTGTGCTACCCCCGGTGACAACCAGTCGGGAAACCAAATGGCCGCCCCCTCGACTAGGGCACCAAGCGGTACAAACAGATATCCGACATGCAGAACCCACAGCAACGGCTCCGCCAATGCGCGATAGCCTTTCCACCTGATCAGCCGGACAAGATGCGAAATTCCCATGATCAGCAAGGCGACACCAGTAATGCCTGCTTCCGGCCGAAGTACCCAAAGGATCAGCGCCAGGGCCGTCACCAAAAGCGTGACCCGATCAAATATTTGCATTGGCGGTGTTGGTAAATCTGTCTGGCCTACTTTGACCAGCCAATTCCGCGTGAAAGACGGAATAATCCGGCCACCGATCAATGAGATCATCATCAATGCCGCTGCCACGCCAATGCGCAGGCCGGTGCCTTGAGCCGCGATTGCGCCCTGTGCAGCTTCGATATGGAACAGCAAATTGGCAAGTGTGAAGACCGTGAGCAGGACCAGAACGACCAAATTGCGCCAGTTCTTTCCGGCGATGATCTCGCGTAAAATCACGGCCCCCAGAAGAATTGGAAACAGCAAATCAACCGCTTCGGCAAAACCAAGGGGCAATAGACTGGAGAACATAATCAAAACGCGGCCCGCTACCCAAACAGCAAATAGCGCCGCCAGATGCCAACCGACAACAGGGAGCCGCCCCGTCCAGTTTGGCACCGCCGTCAGCAGGAAACCCGCAATGATTGCGCTCAGATATCCGAACAGGAACTCGTGTGCGTGCCATGAAATGTGATCAAGACGTGTGGGCAGTGTCAAGAAGCCACTCAGCATTAGTATCCAAAGTATCATCGCCACAGCAGCCCATGCTGCGCCGAACAGAAAGAACGGGCGAAAACCATATGAAAGGAGTGCCGGACCGGTCCACAAACGCATTTGTTCTGATGATGTCATGGCTAATTCTCCCGATTTGACCTGCTCCGCTGACAGATTGAATGTGCGCGCAAGGTCGATGGCTTCGATAACAGATTTAGGAGGGCTGAGATCACACTTTATTGTTCGTCCTTATCCATAAGGCTGCGGATGTGTCGCGCGAACGCCAAAGTGGCGGGTATACCGATCAACGCTCCGAGCAGGACAGACCACCAAGAAGATACCACAGGCAGGCCGACCCAGCTTCCGATAAGGGATGCGAAGAACACGTTCGTCGCCATTGCCCCCGCCGCAAAAGGGTACAGCACTATTGCAATGGTCCGAGTGGGCCAACCGCGTGTTGTCACCGTCGTGCTACCAACCGTGCGACGACGAAAAGAGCTGCGATTAATGCGATTGATGCAATAGCGAACCAGAATTCCGCCGTTGCGGATTGGGCCTGTGGGACGGGCCGGTTGTAGGCCTCGGCCAAGACTGGAAAGGGAAGGGCGGTGAGCAAAAGGAAAGTAAGGCGTTGCATATCAGGTCTCCTGTGTGAGCTGTCGGTAAATATCAGGAAGCGCGCGGGTAAGGCGCGCGGGATTGGGCAGTAGAGTAAAGCCGCCGCGTCCGAAGATGCGGGCGAACCAGTCTTGTCCGTCCTCGTCGATGATGACCCCGTGTAAGGTAAGCCCTGCGCGCCGCGCTTCTCGAACCGCCATATGACTGTCCTCGATCCCGTGCTGGCCCTCGTAGTGGTCCAGATCGTTGGGCTTGCCGTCGGTCAAAACGATGAGCAGTTTGCGCGCTGCGGTCTCGGCGGCCAGATGCGCGGTGACATGACGGATGGCAGTGCCGAGCCGCGTGTAGTGGCGGGGCCGCAGCGCGCCGATGTTTTGGATCACTTCCGCTGACATCGGTGCATCAAAACTCTTGCACCGGGTGACAAAGACGCGGTCGCGCTTGAGCGATGAAAACCCCCATATACCAAAGCGATCCCCCGCCGCGTCAATCCCCCCAGCAAGTGCTGCGAGTGTCTCGCGCGCCACGTCTATCACCGAAGTCTCACCTACGGCGGCCTCGGTTGAGCGTGACGTATCGATGAGGAATGCAACGGCCAGATCACGCTCAATCTGCCGCGAAGCCTGCCAGATACGATCACTCCCCTGACCGGTCGCTTGAATCTCTGCGCGACTGGCGATCAGCGCATCAAGGTCCAACTCGGGGCCGTCAATCTGGCGGGGGCGCAGAACACGGCGGGGATGCAGCGCCTCGAACTGGCGGCGCACCTCGCGGATGAGGCGTGGATCTGGCGTAAAGGGGGTGCTTGTCTCTTGCGGTGGCGCTTCCAATACGCGGCAATGATCCGGCATGTAGCTGCGGCTCTGCTGGTTCCATTCGGGATAGGTGAACTCCCCGGCCAGTGCCTCATGATCGGCATCGGCGGGCGACAGATCAAGGTGTAGACGCAGGCGGGTTGCGGCGCGTTTGTCGACCTTTGACAGGGTGATTTCATCCTGATCGTCGGCAGCCTTCTGAGCGTTTTCGTCGTCATCATCATCCACGGAACGGTTGAGATTCATGGATTCGACCCATGACAGGATCGACTCGAACCGGTGCAGGATAAAGCTGTCCTTGCGGTTTGCTTCACCGCGATCTTTTCGCACGCCCAGTTTGCGTTTGGTCAGTGATGCGGTGGGCGGCGGCGCGTCAGCCTCGGTGGCCTCGACAGCGGCATCGCCTGCGGTGGGGGCAAAAAAGTGCAGCCAGATCGGGACGGGCTGGAAGGGAGTATAATTACGTGGATTCACTGCGGGTGCGGGTGCGGGTGCGGGTGTCACAGTGGAGACACCGTTCAGTTGGTTGCGGATGGCGCATTCCATCGCGGCCTCGGCTGCGGGCAGGGTTTGCGCGGGGCGCGCTGCGACCACTAAATCTACCATCTTGTAGTAAGCAGTGCGCAGACCTGCGCAGCGCGCGTGGGCACGATCAGCAGCTTGCGCATTGAGTGCGATTTGGACGGCATCAAACGCTTGGCGACCGCCATCAAGATGGGGCAGGGAGATGGCCTCCAGATCGGTGCAGGCGGCTATAGCGGTCAGCCAAAAGTATGCAGCGCGGTTGAGGGAGGTTTCAGGAAAATAGTCGACCAGCGGCGGCAGGCGCAGGCCGCTGCCATCAAAGCTGGCGATGTAGGTTTTATCACGCTCGACCGCCACGCGGCGGCGCAGGGTGCGACGGTGCTGGACCAGTTGCGCAGGCGCTTCCAACAGCTCGACCCCCACCGGACCGCCCAATGCGCGGAAGAGCACTGCAAGGCTGGTGCGCACCTCGCGCAACGTTACAGCGGCCTCGGGGTAGGACCGATCCGCCCCCATGCCCTCAGCCATATCGTGCCACAGTTTGCCAACTGTCTCCTCCGGCTCCATCAGATCAAGGGGATGCAATTCCATGGCCTTTATCCGAAAGTTGCGGCGACAAGATCGCGTAGGGCTTGTTGGATGTCCACATCATCGCTGAGTGGTTCAATCACTGCAGCCTCAATCGCGGGGTCAAAGGGCATGCCTGCGTTTATGAGCGTCGCGGCATAGATCAGCAGGCGGGTAGAGACGCCTTCCTCAAGATCCATTCCCGACAGGCGGCGGATAGCACCGCCCAAACGCACAAGGCCTGCGGCACGCTCAAGGCTGATACCGCTTTCCTCAGCCACAACTTTGGTTTCAATCTCTGCCTGTGGGAAATCAAAACTCAGCGATAAAAACCGCTGGCGTGTGGACGGTTTCAGCCGTTTGAGTACATTCTGGTAGCCGGGGTTATAGGAAGCCACCAGCATGAAACCATCGGGGGCTTGCAGCTCCTCTCCGGTACGGTCGATCATTAGCGTGCGGCGGTTGTCGGTGAGCGGGTGTAGCACCACGGTCACGTCCTTGCGGGCTTCTACAACTTCATCAAGATAGCAGATCGCACCCTCGCGCACAGCGCGTGTGAGAGGACCATCAACCCATTCGGTCTCGCCGCCTTTGAGCAGGTAGCGCCCGATCAGATCGGCAGCGGACAGATCATCATGGCACGCCACGGTATAGAGCTTGCGACCTGTCTTAGCGGCCATATGTTCGATGAAACGGGTTTTCCCGCAGCCCGTAGGCCCCTTCAAAAGAAGGGGCAAACGGTTGGCTTGGGCCATCTCGAACAGGGTACATTCCTGTCCGGTCTGGTGGTAGTTTGGCACGGATGTGCGGGGGGACATGTCGTTCATCGCTTATTTCCCTGCGACCGGTTGGGACGGTCCCGGCTCGATGATCTCGTCCTTGCGGATCACCAACTGGGAATAGATGAACAGCAGCGCACCGATCACCACAGCAATGCCCGCACCAAAGCGCATGATGTAGAAGATCGAAAGACTTTCCTGCACTTCCATGTAGTAGTCACCGACTACGCGCTGCATATGGGTTTGGATGGTACCCGCAAAAGTCAGCACGAAGGTCATGAACGCCATGCCACCCGTCATCAGCCAGAAACTCGCCATGTTGAGCACCTGATTATAGGGTGCGCGCTGGCGCAAGATCGGCATCGCGTAGGTAAAGATCGCGAGGTTCAGAGCCACATAAGCACCGTAGAAAGAGAGGTGGCCGTGGGCTGCTGTGATTTGTGTACCGTGGCTGTAGAAGTTGACACCGTGCAGCGTATGCAGGAAGCCCCAGACCCCTGCACCAAAGAAGGCAACAGTGCTGGACCCCAGCGACCACAGTAAGGCGGCCTTGTTGGGGTGGTTACGACGGCCCTTCCAGACCATGACAAAAGCAAAGGACATCATCAGGAAGAAGGGGATCACCTCGAAGGTCGAGAAGATCGAGCCTACCCACTGCCAATAGCCCGGCAAGCCAATCCAGTAGAAGTGGTGACCCGTGCCGAGGATGCCCGAGAAGAGGGCAGTCGCCACGATCACGTAGAGCCATTTCTCCACAACTTCACGGTCCACGCCTGTAAGCTTCAGCAGCAAGAAGGCGAGGATTGCGGCCATGACCAACTCCCATGTGGCCTCTACCCAGAGGTGAACGACAAACCACCAGTACATTTTATCAAGTGACAGGTTGTCAGGATTGATAAAGGCAAAGATCCACAGCAGCGACAAGAGCCACAGACCCATCAGCAACACGTTGGTGATGGCGGTTTTCTTGCCTGCAAGAACGGTCATCGAGATGTTGAAAAGGAAGATCAGAGCGGCGACGAGGATGCCGAATTTAACCCAAAGCGGTTGCTCTAAGAATTCTCGCCCACCGTGGATGCCGACAAGGTAGCTGCCAACAGCGCCCAACGTGCCGACCATCAGGATAGCAAGCTGGATATAAGCAAGTTTAACCGAGTAAATCTCACACTCCGACTCCTCGGGAACGAGGAAATAGGCGGCGCCAAAGAATCCCAGTAGCAGCCATACAATCAATGCATTGGTGTGGATCATACGGATGATGTTGAACGGCAGAAGCTCCGACAGAAAGTTGGGAGAGATGTATATCCACCCAGCGAGCAGACCGCCGATCACCTGAATGGCGAACAGGGCCATGGCGCATATAAAGTAGGCGTAGGCGACTTTTTGTGTTTCATATTTCATGGGTTTTATCCTCCTCAACCTGCTTCATTGGGCGGCCAGCCCTGCGTGTCGGTTTGATCAGCCCACCGCAAAAATTCCGCCAATCCGCGGATTTCTTCGTCGGTGAGGTTAAAGTTTGGCATCTGGCGGCGGCCCTCGATGCCGCTCGGCTGCGAGTTCATCCATCCCTGCAACGTTTCGAAGGCAGCTTCGGGATCGTCCATCACGCCCCAACGGGTCATGACATTGCCAACCTCGGGCGCGAAATACGCGCCTTCGCCGTGCAGCGTATGACAGTTGATGCAGGAATTGCGCTCCCAAGTGTGTTTGCCCAAGATGACTTCTTCGCTCAGCGGCATGCCGGCTGTTGATACGTTCACAACGTATCGGTGCGACTGCACAGTGAGCACGATAAATATCACAACGAAGAAAAGTGACCCCGCATAGAAGATATTTCGTGCCCGTGATTTCGTAAGGATTTCGGCCATCCCTCAGCCCTCCAATTGCCTACATTAGGGCGACACATAACAGCGTGATTTGATCCGCTGTTTGCGCTGGCACAACGTTTGAACCGATTGGGGCCGTTATAAAGAAGACGGAATAGGAGGAGCTTGTCATATGAAACAGCACAGCATCGACGATCCTGATATGCCTCTCGATATGCTGATGTCTTTATGGCCCGAGACAATAACTGTTTTTCTACGCCACAAAATGCTATGTGTAGGCTGCATGATCAGTGCGTTTCATACAGTGATTGATGCCTGCCTAGAATATGATTTGGATGAATTGGTCTTTCGCGCAGAACTGCATGCGGCGGCGGGCATCTAGCTTAAGACGCTGCCCAGCAAGACCAGACGGTGCGGATCGCAAACGACAATTTTTTTGCGTTTGCTGTTTACCAGTCCGTCTTTCTCCCATGCACTCAGCATGCGGCTCACAGTATGGAGCGTCGTGCCTGTCATCTCCGAGATGTCCTGACGGGTGATCGGGAAATCGATCTCGATTCCAATATCTGTTTTCTTGCCTGACTGCCTGACCAGACGAAGTAAGGCGCGCGCGATGCGCTGCTCTACGTGTTGTGTCGACATCTCAACGATGCGGTTGTTCATCTCGGCCACCCGATCGCCGACAGTCTTATAAGTTTCGGTTGCGAAGCCAGGGTAGTCGGCAACGAAGGAGTGCCAGAGTCCGGCAGGCCAGCACAGCGTCAACAACTCGGAAGCAGCAACAGCGCTGGCGGGATAGGTGTCACGTCCTAATGCGGGGGCGATTCCAAAAAGCTGTCCTGCAGGTATGTGCAGTGAGGTAACTTGTTCTCCGTTCGGCGTAACCTTGATCACGCGGATGGTGCCATCCAACAGCAAAAAGAAACTGCCCGCCGGAGCACCTTCCTCAAACACTGTCGTACCTGCGTCAAACCGGCGACCGGTTGCACGGTCCAAGATCGTCCTGATCTGTTGCGGCTCCAGCAGGGAGAACGGGGGCAGCGGGGCCAATAGGCTTTCGTCTAGTCTATGCACAGCTATTTTCCCGTTCCCGCAATACCTCAGCTCTAAGGGCAATCGGCATAGATAGCCAGCAGATGCACAGTTTTCAAACACCGCTCCAAAGGTTGCTCTAGCACAACGTTTGAATGCCAAGCGGCACCTACAGCTGTTGCCAACACCTAACCTCGCAAAAGGAAATTGAAAATGTTTCGCACCTTAGTGACATCCGCCGCATTGATAGTCGCACTAGGCGGTATGGCCACCGCAGAGACCTTTGAGGTCAAAATGCTGAACAAGGGTGAGGGGGGCCGGATGATATTCGAACCCTCCGCCCTGCGCATCGCCGCTGGTGACACGGTCATATTCTTGGCAACCGACAAGGGACACAACGCCGAGTCCATTAAGGGTATGACGCCCGACGGGGCCGCAGAATTTGCGGGTAAGATCAACGAAGAGATTGAAGTCACCCTGACTGAACCCGGTTTTTACGGCGTTCAATGCAAGCCGCACTTTGCCATGGGCATGGTGATGGTTATCGCCGTTGGTGATGAGCCAACAGCTCCAGACAGCTTTCTCGAAGGGCGTCTGCCCAAAAAAGCCAAAGCTCGACTTGAAGAGAGTTTGAGTGGCCTTTGAGCGCAGGACGTAGGGTGGCAATGAAATTTCATTCTTACAAAAACCAAGGTCTATCGCTCGTTCTTTGCGATAGCACAACGACGTCGTTTGATACGGAGTTAGCTTTTTCGCTATGAGGAATGCACTTACCATCTTTTTCGGCCTTTTGCTGGCAGTGTGCCTTACTCTGTATGGCCCTGTTAGCATGGCTAAGGCCGGAGGAGGTGCAGTCTTCTCGATGGAGATTTGCGCTGATGGTGTTGCAAAGACCGTGCTGTTTGATGCGGATGGCAACCCTGTTGAACCAGCACAGAGCTGCCCTGAGTGCTTGACATGTTGTCAGGCCATTAGCGCCCTTGCTCCTCCAAACTGTTCAGCGCTCCCATCCTTCGTGTTGTTGAACATGGAAGCAGACAGTCCCTCCGCCCAAGACCCCGTCTTGCCCATACGTAATATTTTTCCCGCCCCGCGCGGCCCACCGGCTGTGCAAATCTCTATGCAGAATGCGACGGAACTGGCGCTATTTTATCATCCAGCTACCGAAACCAATACGCGCAGCGACGGGCGACCTCTCGTTAAGGACGCTGACGCATGAAAACTCTCCGGTTCTCATTTAAAATCATGGCCACGCTGGTGGTGATGCTCTTCTTCGGACCTCCCGTTGCGGCCGAAACGATCCTCTCCAAGCTGTTGCCGGATATCAATGCCGCAGAGTTGGTCGAGGGTGCCGATGCCTTTGGCGCAACCCATCCCGACATCCCCGTTGTTCAGGTACTTAAAAGCGGCGAGCGTATCGGCTGGGCCTATCTCACATCTGATTTCGTCTCGACCACCGGCTATTCAGGCAAACCCATTCACACGATGGTAGCTATTGATGACGCCGCGCAGGTGATCGGGGTCGAACTGGTCAAACACTCCGAGCCGATTGTGCTGATCGGCATTCCCGACAAAAAGGTAAAGGCATTGGTGGCGGGCTACCGCGGTCTTGATCTTGTGGCCGAAGCAGAATCGGGCGGCACAGCACACCAGCTTGAGATCATTTCGGGCGCAACAGTGACGATCATGGTGATCGACGATTCCATTGTGCGTGCCGGATTGAAAGTTGCCCGTCAACTTGGGCTGGGAGGCTTGGCTGTTGAGGAACCCGATACAGGGCCACAATTCGAGATTAATCCCGACGCGGAAGCACCCACTGACTGGATGACATTGGAAGGGGATGGAACGCTGCGCCGACTGTCGCTGGATGTAGGCCAGATCAATGCTGCCTTTGCCGCCATGGAAGACGAGCGCGCCGCCAAGCGCGCCTTGACCGAGACCCCCGAGACGACGTTTATCGAAATGCAGGCGGCGCTTGTCTCGGTTCCGACAATTGGTCGTGCCATCTTGGGCGATGCGGTTGCTGCCAATTTAGAGGACTGGCTGGACGAAGGTGATCATGCCGTCGCGATCGTCGGGCGCGGTCTCTATTCCTTTAAGGGTTCAGGGTACGTACGGGGCGGCATTTTTGACCGGATATTCCTGATCCAAGATGATGTGTCGGTCCGGTTTCGTGACCGGATGCACAAGCGGATCAACACCATCGCGGCCGAGGGTGCACCGGTCTTTGCCGAAGCAGACCTGTTCAAAATCCCTGCCGATAGCGGCTTTGATCCGACAAAATCCTTTCGCATCCAGCTTTTGGTACAACGCGAAGTGGGGGCGATCGAAAAGGTCTATACGACCTTCGATCTGGGCTATCAGCTGCCCTCCCAATACATCCGCACCATCGCGGCATCCCCCGCAGCCGAGGTGCCCGCCAGCGTCGCGGCCGTGACATCGCAATCCGAGGCGGACGCGCATGAGGCGCTGTGGAAGCGGATCTGGGCGGGCAAGCAGGTCGAGATCGTCGTGCTGGGTATCATGCTGACGATCCTCACAGGTGTGTTTTTCTTTCAGCATTTCGCTGTGCGCAACGAGCGTGGATTTTACTGGTTCCGCATCGGATTTCTCACAGTTACGTTGGTCTACTTGGGCTGGATGTCGAATGCGCAACTGTCTGTCGTAAACCTGATGGCGCTCTTTGGCTCGCTGATGACCGGCTTTAGCTGGCAGGCGTTTATGCTTGATCCGTTGACCTTCATCTTGTGGTTCTCGGTGGCGGCGGCGCTGCTGTTCTGGGGCCGCGGTGCCTATTGCGGCTGGTTGTGCCCGTTTGGCGCCTTGCAAGAGTTGCTCAATCAGGTCGCGCGCAAGCTGCGGATCCCACAATGGACACTGCCATGGGGGCTGCATGAGCGTCTGTGGCCGCTGAAGTACATGATTTTCTTGGGTCTTTTTGGTGTCTCCCTTACCAGCATCGAACAGGCCGAGCGTTTGGCGGAAGTTGAACCGTTCAAGACCGCGATCATCCTGAACTTTGTACGTGCATGGCCATTTGTGGCCTATGTCGGGGCGCTATTGGTCGCGGGCTTGTTCGTCGAGCGCTTCTTCTGCCGCTATCTGTGCCCGCTGGGGGCAGCACTGGCGATCCCTGCGCGTCTGCGGATGTTTGACTGGCTCAAGCGTTACAAGGAGTGCGGCAACCCCTGCCAGACCTGCGCCCACCAATGCCCTGTTCAGGCGATCCATCCCACCGGAGAGATCAACCCGAACGAATGCATCAACTGCCTGCATTGTCAGGTGCTTTACCAATCCGAGACAACCTGTCCCGTCGTGATCAAAAAGATCAAACGTCGCGAGAAAGTTGGCGTAGCCCCCGATCTGGGACGCGGCAATCTGGGACATC
>RCND010000895.1_pt1 | contig 16967 bp, 17 predicted proteins | sample 2041351 | NCBI WGS metagenome assembly RCND01 (sample SAMN09708230, study PRJNA481090) | Marine sediment metagenome, whole genome shotgun sequencing project. | biome: marine sediment; feature: ocean; material: sediment; isolation source: Sewage treatment plant 12B marine sediment (STP12B) ... | reverse complement strand
CAAAATTACGATTTATTATTTAATCAATAATTATCTGTTAAAAATTAAGTGCTTGGCCTTAAATTTGACATAAATTAAACAATTTGCTAATTAACAATGCATGAAGCCCAATACATAGGCAATTAATTAGCATATTTACAGCTTCAAAATTGAAGAATTTAAATTTAATAATATGAAAATTGCAGTAGTAGGAGCTACCGGAATGGTAGGAAACGTCATGTTAGAGGTACTTGAAGAAAGAAATTTTCCGGTAACTGAATTATTATTGGTTGCCTCCGAGAGATCAGTAGGTAAGAAAATTACATACAAAGGTGTCGAGCATACTGTAATAGGCCTTCAAGATGCAGTTGATCAGAAGCCAGATATCGCATTATTTTCAGCTGGTGGAGCAACATCTATAGAATGGGCTCCAATATTTGCAGCTGCAGGCACAACTGTTGTTGATAATTCATCAGCTTGGAGAATGGATCCAAATAAAAAACTAGTTGTTCCTGAAATAAATGCTGAAGAATTAACTCCAGAGGATAAAATAATTGCCAATCCTAACTGCTCGACCATTCAAATGGTTGTTGCCCTGGCACCTCTGCACAAGAAATACGGAATTAAAAGACTTGTAATTTCAACTTATCAATCTATTTCAGGAACAGGTGTTAAAGCTGTTCAACAACTTGAGAACGAATATAAGGGCATAAAAGGCGAAATGGCCTATCCCTATCCTATCCACAGAAATGCATTACCACACTGTGACGTATTTGAAGAGAACGGGTATACCAAAGAAGAAATGAAATTGGTTAATGAAACAAGAAAAATATTAAATGACGATAGCATCGCAGTGACAGCTACTGCTGTTAGGATTCCAGTGGCTGGTGGGCATTCTGAGAGTATCAATATCGAGTTTGAAAAAGATTTTGATGTGAATGAAGTAAGAAAACTACTCCATGAAACAGAGGGTGTTGTTGTTAAAGATAATTTAGAGACCAACACCTATCCAATGCCCATTTATGCTGAAGGTAAAGATGATGTATTTGTTGGTAGAATCAGAAGAGATGAGTCTCAAAAAAATTCATTAAACATCTGGGTTGTGAGTGATAACCTAAGAAAAGGTGCCGCTACAAACACCATTCAAATCGCAGAATATCTTATCGCAAAAGAGTTGGTTTAAATTTATTTTAAAAGTATAAAAAAAGCTGTTTTCTTACGAAAACAGCTTTTTTTATTTGGTATTAAACATTCTATTTTTCAACTTTAAGAACGTCCTTAATAATTTCCTCAAGATTGTGTTTTGGTATAGCTCCCTGAGCCATTTGAGGTTGCTCACCTGCCGGGCAGAATAACATAGACGGTATACTTTTAATTCCAAAAGCAGTAGACAATTCTGTTTCTGCTTCTGTATCAACCTTATAAATATCAATTTTACCTTTATACTCTTCTGACAATTCTTCTAAAATTGGTGCCACCATTTTGCAAGGCCCACACCAATCAGCATAAAAATCTATGATACAAGGCTTATCCCCTTCAAACTTCCATTCTTTATTGTCTGCGAAATTAAAGACTTTCTTCAAAAACGTTTCCTTGGTTAACAACTCTGTCATAATACTTATTATTTACGTTATATCTTTTTTTTTTAATTTAAAGGCAATTAATGTACCACTTTAAATATAAGTACAAAGTGACGAATATTTTGACATTATGTCGGTGACTAATGTTACAATGGTTTAGAGAAACTAGGTTTGAATCATATCAAAAATAGATAGGGAAGTCAATAAGCAATTAAAGCATAAAAAAATCCGGCCTTACGACCGGATTAGATTTTTTAAGATTTACATCTTAATATTTGCCTTTTTCATACTGAAATGAAACTCCTGATACAATTCCAACAGATTCATAATCGCTGAAATCAAATCTTTTGTTTCTAATAAATTTCCAAAATATAAGGTTGTGTTTTTGGCACTGGATTCTTCTGATCGTATCCTGGTGATTTGTTTTTCAATTGATTTTGAAACATGATCATAAAGCTCTTGCTTTTCATCTACAACTTTCGAGATTTCTGCAAATTTTCTATCCTGGAAGATTAGGGAAATATCCTTTAACATAGACGACAATTGATTATCAATGACCTTCAGATCCTTTATCTGCCCTTTCTTTAATTGCCTATGGTTATTATGAACATGCTTATAACTAGCTTTAGAAATATAACTGATTGACTGCGAAATATCCTGAAGATAACCCAGAACTAACAAATAGAATCTACTAGCCTCTACCGAAGAATCATCCAAAGATTTAATAAAATAAAAGGCCTCATCTTTCAAAGCATCCACCTCAGAATTCAATTTAACAACGTGTTTGTCAGTTTTTTTCAATTTACTCAGATCCTGTACTGAAAGGTTATTTACCACATTGGTATACAATTTATCCACTCTGGTAATTACCTCAGAAATATGGTCAGAAGTCTCTTCTATCACTTCCTTTGCAGTTATCAATTCAGCTCTTTTAATAACCCTTTTGTTAGCTACTTCTTTTTCTTCTTTTTTGTGCTTTACAAAATTTCTGACAAGAATGAAAAGAACAAGTAGTAACAATAAGCTTACTGCGGTAATACTACCTAAATGAATTAAATAGGTGAAAATACCCGCGGTTACAAATGCAATAAAAGCTGTGAAAAACCATCCTCCAATGACGTTTAACACTCCCGCGACTCTATATACTGCACTTTCTCTGTCCCAAGCTCTATCTGCTAGTGAAGTTCCCATAGCCACCATAAAAGTAACATAAGTTGTAGATAATGGCAATTTATACGAAGTTGCTATTGAAATCAAAACACCTGCTACCATTAAATTTGTCGAAGCCCTTACGGCATCAAAGGCAGGTAATTCATAAACTTTGTTCTTTGGTAAATTTACAACCGGCTTTTCAAACCTTTTACCAATGTTTTGCTGCATATTTTTTGGCAGCACATAATTAATACCATTTATCATTCCAATAGTAGACCTTACGATAACTCTAGATAATGAATTAGGTTGAAATCTTTCATGTCCTTCACTCTGTCTGGCCAAATTCACCTCGGTAGCAGCAACCTTTTTGGCTTTAGATGAAAACCAAAGGGTAGCCACCATAATCATACCCGCTACGAAAAGAAAAATTGATGGGGTTGGCACCTTTCCGGCCAACACTCCCATATTAAATTCATTGGCCGCCACACCTGAACCACTCCAAGCTTCGTAAGAGTTCCATGCCGCCATTGGGACTCCAATAAAATTGACCAAGTCATTTCCTGCAAAAGCCAATGCCAATGCAAAGGTTCCAACGGTGATGATGATTTTATATAAGTTAAATTTCAAATACTTAGTAAGAACAAATGACAAAGATGTCCAAATGAAAAAGACAATAATTATGATCACAAATTCATTTCCTTCTAATACACCCTTTATATCCTTATAGTACGAAGTTCCTTTGAGACCCTTCATAAAAATAAAATAGGTAATTGAAGTCAGTGCTATTCCACTGAATAGTGCACCATATATTTTTGGCTTTTGTTCAAAGTTAAAGGTCAAAAATAATCTCGAAAGATACTGGACCAGAGCACCAATAGAAAATGCCACTATAACTGACAAGAATATTCCGGAAATGATTAAGACGGCTTTTTCAGTATTGATATATTGTGATAAATTGGCCAATGTTTCGGTATCAGAAACAGCAATCTTAATCAATGCCATCGCTACGGCAGCTCCGAGCAATTCAAACACAATGGATACTGTTGTTGAAGTTGGCATTCCTAAGGTATTAAAAAAGTCAAGCAATAAAACATCAGTAATCATCACAGCCATAAAAATAATCATGATCTCATTGAAATAGAATTCGCCAGGATTAAAGATTCCCTTTCTAGCAACTTCCATCATACCACTTGAAAAAATAGCTCCTACTGCTATCCCTAAACTTGCTACAATCATTATGGTTCTCATAGAAACCACTTTAGATCCGATAGCAGAATTTAAAAAATTAACCGCATCATTACTTACCCCAACAACCAGGTCAATAGCGGCAAGTGCAACTAGTGCAATCAACATTAAAATATAGATATTCTCCATGATTTCAAGCTTATTATTTTGTGGCAAAGCTATAATACAAATCAGGTTTAAATGTTAACTTAATGTTACGTTTTTAAAAATATAAATAACATTTACTTAACTTTTAATTTACCCTTTTGGCTGCATTTGCTGAAGAAAAAAAATGTGAGCCTGGTGAGCTACACATGGCTGAGCTCAGGTTTCAAGTTGAATCTAAAAACAATCTTTATTTTTTGCTTTCTATGACTCTTATGAGAGTTTAATTTTAACAAATAATATCCCATAAATGGTGTTATATTTGTGAAAATTTGTTTTATGTATAAGACCATTTTTCTGTTACTATCATTTATTTTAGTGACGAACTGTAAAATAAATAAAGACCAACCAATGGAAAAGGACCATCAATTTACCAATGACCTTATCAATGAAACAAGCCCCTATCTTTTGCAACATGCACATAATCCTGTAGATTGGCATGCCTGGAATGATGAGACCCTCGATCTTGCCAAAAAAGAGAATAAACTACTCTTAATTTCAGTAGGCTACTCAGCTTGCCATTGGTGTCATGTCATGGAACATGAAAGTTTCGAAGATTCAACTGTTGCAGCCCTAATGAATAAAAACTTTATCAATGTAAAAGTTGACAGAGAAGAAAGACCCGATGTAGATCAGGTTTATATGAATGCCGTTCAGTTACTTACCGGAAGTGGAGGCTGGCCATTAAATTGTGTTGCCTTACCTGATGGGAGACCCATTTGGGGAGGTACTTATTTTCCTAAGGATAAATGGACCAATGCCTTGGCTCAATTAGCTGATCTCTATAAAAATGAACCCGAAAAAGCCGAAGAATACGCATCCAAACTTACTGAAGGGATTAAACAAAGTGGATTAATCACTTTGAACGAAGAAGAAGCGGTTTTTGTCAAAGAAGAACTTCAGGGAGCTATAGATGCTTGGCTGCCTACTATGGATCTTAAAAATGGAGGTAGAAAAGGTGCTCCAAAATTTCCAATGCCAGGAAATCTACAATTTTTACTGCGTTATGCTGTTCAAAGCCAGAACAAAGAAATCATGGAATATGTGAATACATCATTGACCCAGATTGCTTATGGAGGAATTTTTGATCATGTTGGAGGTGGATTTGCTAGATATTCTGTGGATGACCATTGGCATATACCACATTTTGAAAAGATGTTATACGATAATGCGCAAATGGTTTCCTTATATTCAAATGCTTATTTAGTGACTAAAAACCCTCTTTATAAAGAAGTTGTTTTTGAAACCATCAAGTTTGTAGAAACTGAATTATATAAAGATATTGGAGCTTTTTATTCTTCTCTGGATGCAGACAGTGAGAACGAAGAAGGTGAGTTAGAAGAAGGCGCCTATTACGTTTGGAATAAGGAGGTCATTACATCTCTTATTGGAGAGGATTATAAACTTTTCGCGAACTTTTATAATATAAATGGTTACGGCAAGTGGGAAGAAGATAAATACCATTTAATCAGATCTTCTTCAAAAACTGAATTCTGCAAAGAAAATAATATCAGTGAAGAAAATCTGGAGTCGAAAATTAAAAATTGGAAAGCTTTATTACTAGACGAAAGAAACAAAAGAGATAGACCAAGGCTAGATGACAAAACGCTAACCTCATGGAATGCACTAATGCTTAAAGGCTACGTAGATGCCTATAGGGTCTTTAAAGAAGAGAGGTTTCTTGACATGGCCTTGAAAAATGCACATTTCATCATGAATAAAATGGCCAAAGAAGATGGCGGTCTTTACAGGAATTTTAAGAATGGAAAAAGTAATATTGAAGCCTATCTTGAAGACTATGCTTCAGTATCTGACGCCTTTATAAACTTATATGAAGTTACTTTAGATGAGAATTGGCTAAATTATGCTAAACAATTTACCGATTATAGTTTTGATCATTTCTATGATGATGAAAGCAAGATGTTCTTCTTTACTTCAAATAAAGAAAGGGGATTGATTTCTAGAAAAGCTGAAACAGATGATAATGTAATACCCTCATCTAATTCAATTACAGCGAATAATTTATTTAAACTAGGGCATTATTATTCAAACGCGCACTATGCTGATAACGCAAAAGCCATGTTGAATAATGTAAAAGAAAATGCCATTATATATGGGTCTGGGGCCTCTAATTGGCTGAATCTTTATAGTAATTACCTCGGTGAGTTTTACGAAATAGCAATTGTCGGAGCAGACGCCAAGAGTAAATTAGACGAATTGAATGAATTTTATATCCCTAATAAATTAATTGTTGGAAGCTTAACAGAAAGCAGCCTTCCGTTGTTGGCCTATAAGTACAATGAAAATGAAACGACGATCTTTGTATGTATAGACGGAGCGTGTAAATTACCTGTAAATGAAGCCCCAAAAGCGCTCAAGCAATTGAGCAGCTCCTTTTAAACCTAAATATTATGAAATTTCTGATTCTGTTTTTTGTTTTCTTAGTTGCATTTGAACATTTTTATTTTATGATTTTAGAAATGTTCTTTTGGACCAAACCAAGAGGTTTAAAGGCCTTTGGTATGAAATTGGAACAGGCTGAAAATTCAAAGGTTTTGGCAGCAAATCAAGGTCTTTATAATGGGTTTTTATCCGCAGGTCTTATCTGGGGTGGAATAGCCCAACTAACTAACGTAATTGTATTCTTTCTAATCTGCGTTGTAATAGCTGGAAGCTATGGGGCATATTCTACTAAAAAAATTAAGTTGTTTTATGTTCAGGGTGTTCCGGCGTTGATAGGTCTGATTCTAATATGGTTTACTGGAAATATTTTTTAGGTTTTCCGGCAACAAAATTTTTAAGATAAAAAGGTTCAAAATAAGCCACATCTTCAAAATCAGAAACTTCATATTTTTGTGCAGACATAATTGCCATTTCTTTAGCTGAAGGATAGATATCATTAATAAATCTGGCGTTTTCATGTTTGATATGTAGTCTACATTTTTCAGCTCCATCACCTAAAAAGTAAACAACTCCATTGTCTAAAACTTCTTGAAACGAATCATCATCTATAATCTCGGCTTTTGTTTCTCTGATTTGTCGGTAGCGATTATCAAAAATAGCACTATAAACTTCCATCCTTCTCGCATCCAACATCGGAACTGCTATTTCTCCAAGCTCAAGTTGCACCTGACGCGCCATACTATCTAAAGTAGAAATCGAAATTAATGGTTTTTCAAGCGCATAACATAATCCTTTAGCTGCTGATACACCTATTCTTAATCCAGTATAGGAGCCTGGGCCCTTGCTTATAGAAATAGCGTCTAGATCCTTCATCTCTAATTCAGCCTCCTTTAGAATATCTAATATGAAAGTATGTAATTTTTCTGCATGTGAAAATTTGCCTTCATTCAATTCTTTCAAAACAATAAGATCTCTACCTCTTGAAATACTCACGGAGCAGTTTTTCGTCGCTGTTTCTATGTTAAGAATGATTCCCAATATGCGAATTTGAAATTATATATCACTCACAGGGATTCCATAGTAATACTCAAGTAATTTTACTCTAAAAATAAAATCATACTTGGCTCTTAAGAAATCAGAATTTGCAGTGACTAATCGGTTCTTTATTTGGCTATAATCAAATGAATTCAAAACTCCAACGTCAAATCGTTCTTGAGCATATTCAAAAGATACTTCACGAGCTTCTAATGATCTTTTCGAAGCATCATACAATTTCAAAGCACCAACAGCATCTGTATAAACTTGATGTATTATCTTTTCAAGATCTAATTCTTCTTGCTCCAATTGGTATTTTTGTTGGTCGTAATTTATTTTTGCTCTTCTCACATTATTAGACGCGCTAAAACCATTTAGAATAGGTATCTGCAATGAAACACCAAAAGCACTACCCTTATTGTCATTAATCTGATCAAAAAAGCCGTCAGCCGGACCGAGAACCGGACCAAAATTCGGTGAGATTACATTGTCGCCTGTAGTTTCAACCTGACCAATTACCGACGTCGGGTTATTTGGGTCTATTTCTGATCCAACAATTCTATCTCTATCAGAGTATCTAGAATTCCAATTATAAAAACCTGATAATGTAGGCTGCAAAGCACCTTTTGCCAACTTAACATCACTTTCTGCTATGTCTATATTAGTTTTTGCGACCTTAATCTCATTCCTAGTTTCTAAGGCCTTTTCATAGATCATATCAACCGAGTATTCTGGTAAATTAATCAATGGCAACGTCTCAATTTCTTCATTGGCAATATCAAAATTCTCATAATCTTCTAATTGTAATAGCTGGGCTAAAGAGATCTTGGCAAGTCGCACTCTATTTTCAGTTATTATCAGATTCTGTTCGTCATTCGCTAAAGTAGCCTCAACATCTAACAAATCTCCCCGAGGAAGCGTTCCCGCCTCAACAAGTTGATTTGTTCTGGCTAATTGCTCATTGGTAATCTCAACCTGAGGAATCGCCACATTCACAGCTTCTTTGCTAAACAACACCTCTAAATAGGCATTGATTACAAAAAGTGAAATGTCATCTTTCATTTTGTCCAACTGATATTGACTCGCCAGAATGCTCAATTCAGCCCTACGCAATTCATTTTGATTTCTTAAACCTCGGTATATTGCAACGCCTGAAGAAATACCCCCATTTGTTGTTTGGGTGGTCTGATTGATCAAGACTCCAGTAGTAACGTCAGTAGTCAAACCTGAATTCCAAGCAGCTGAACTATTAAAATTCAGATTTGGAATAAAATTTCCGATGGCGGCTCTTTTATCAACTTCAGCAAGAGCAATATTATTCTCTGATTGCTTTACACTAATGTTATTTTCGATGGCATAATCTACGCATTCACGTAAAGTCCATCTTTTTATATCAGGGTTGATTTCTTGAGATTGGGCAGATAAAATAAAACTGAATAATAAAATCAGGCTGAGTAGTGGTTTCATAAATGTGAAATTTCAATATTTGAATTTTGAATATAAGACGAGGTGTTAAAAAATTTGTTACACTATTTCTTAAAAATTATCACATTGAAGATTTCTTCCAACTCCTGTAGAATAAAAACAAGGCCACAGTAATCAATAAATAAGGAAAGGCCATTAAATATACAATCCCTGAATTAATGCCTTCTGCCACTTCTTCTCCACCTTGTTCAACAACTGCACGACACATGGCACATTGTCCAAATGAATCAATTGACAACAATAGAATTGCTATAAAAGGTAATTTTCTAAACATGAAGTGTTATAAGTACTTTTTGAACCGATCTAAATCGTCACAAAAATTGCCCTGCAAAATTACACATATAGACAAAACTAGCCAAATCTATTCGACTAATCCTAGGTATTTGTTTATATAGAAATGCGGCTCACAGAACCGAACTAACAATTTGAATATCTGCATATTGCCATGCCAAATCAAACTCTCTTTTAACTTGTGCAGCTTCATCTAGTTTATTCTGACCAATTAGACTTTCATGGAGTCCTATTAATGACCATCCATTTTGTCGGTAATAATCAAGGTCTTCTCTATATATTTTTTCAGCTTCAGTGAACTGCCCATCTTTCAACAACAAAACACCTAATTGCTGTCTTGTAGGAATGTACCATTCTGCAGGCTCATTATAAGGTAATTCATCCTCATAAATTACGGCCTTTTCTAAATGAGCTATTCCTGCCGAAAGATCTCCTGAGGCAGCCTTAAATTCACCGGCAAGGGATTCATAAGCTACTCTAGCAATGTTTTCATGGCCCAAGTCTTTATCCCTGTTTTCAAGTGCCAATAATTCTTCTTGCGCTTCTTTCAGGTTTCCTTTGCGGACAAAAGCAATTCCTCTTGAATAATTCCAAATCATTTTCAAATAAGTATACGAATCCCCGGGGTTTGGAGTTGTAAGAATTTCATTCCACTTACCGAATCTCAGGTAGGCTAATAAAGGAGTTGATGCTAAATTTTCAAATACCTTATCGCCTTCAAGCAAACTTGGAGATACTTTTTCTGCAGTTTTTTTCGCTGCATCAATAGATAATTGCTCGTTACCCAGCATACTGGCCGCCGACCATAAAAAATGAATATTATGGGGATAATACCCTAAAGGATACATCCCTTGAGAATAACACTGTGATATATAATCTTCATCCACCAGAATAGCCGCTTGATTCACTTCAACAGCCTCTTTATACCTTCCAACCCTCATATATACGTGACCAGGCATATGCACCATATGACCAGCACCCGGCATCAAGAACCTTAATTTTTCTGCGCTAGGAACAGCCAAGTCAGGTTTTGGCAATTCAACCATATGTATATAATAATGATGCGCCCCTGGATGTTCAGGATTCAATTTAATTGCCTTCTCCAAAGCTTTTTTGGCTTCAGGAATGTTTGGGGAGGGTTCTCCATTCTCATCCCAATAGTCCCAAGGAACTGTATTCATTATAGAAGCTGCATATAAAGTCAAAACATCAGGATCATTCGGGAATTCAACAGCAACCTTACTCATGGCATGCATATATGCCAAATTCAGGTCTTTCAAATCTGCCAGCGTATCTTTACTATTACGGGATGACAACGCCATTATAAGTTCCTTTTCTTTTTTGCTAACATTAGCACTCTTACTCATAGCCTTCTGAATTGCTTCATAGGCCTTCAGTCTTCTTTCTGTCGTAGGAATCTGGTCATTAATGTTTGGTCCTAAAACCAGTGCTTGACCCCAATAGGTCATCGCAGCATCAGAATCTAGCCTTGAAGCTTCTAAAAAAGACCGATGTGATTCAGCATGGTTAAACGCAAAACCAAGATTCAAGCCTTGATTAAAAAACAGCTGTGCCTGGCTTGAACTCGTTTTAATTTTAAACTCATGAGCGCCTAGATTTTCAAATAACGGCGATACTTGCTTCGTTGAATCTATGTCATCTAATAGAAAATTCGTTGAAGTGCATTTGACTGCGTTCATACCTGCCTTAACTGGGATTTCCAACTCATTCATACCTCCAAATTTCAGGAAGATGATTAAAAGGACACCACTAGTTAAAACAAAAATAAAAAGGTTCAGTTTGGTTTTCATTTTTTTTAAATATAATTAAAAATTTTCTTTAATGCTGAATATCAGCTTAATATACAAAATTTGTGATTAATTCTAACGAATATTGACTAACTTGAACAAAACACATCTAATTAAAACCAAACTATTATGAAAAAAATCATGCTTATGGCGCTTGTGTTGCTAATGACTTTGCAGCTTAGCGCCCAAGAAAAACTTTATTTAGTCTTCGAATTCATGAAAGTAGATAATGAGCAGGAAGCTGCATATGCTGAAACCGAAGAGTTTTGGGCTAAAATTCATGAACAAAGAATTAAAAACGGTGACATTATTGGTTGGGATTTATGGAGCCTTCAACCAGGTGGAGAAGATCAACATTTCCAGTACCTAACAGTTAACCTTTATAATGACCCTGTCAAGATGATGAGCGGAGCAGGTGATTTCAATGCTGCAGTGAAAGCTGCTTATCCTAATATGTCAGAGGAGGATATTGAAAAACAGATGACAATGACAGCCAAATCTCGAGACCTAGCAGTACGTATTTATTTGGAAGAAATTGACGCTACAACTGGTGATTTTGCTATGGAATTGGGAACAATTGCGGCTATTAATATGATGAAAGTTGACCCAGAAAATACAAGTAAATATGAAAAAATGGAATCGGAAATATTTAAACCCATGCATCAAAAAGATGTAGATAATGGTGTACGTGGAAGTTGGGGCTTATTAAAATTTCTGTCTCCCTATGGAACAGACACATACGCTACTCATATTACAGTTGACATGTATAAAGATTATAACCAGTATTTTAATCCTCCAGAAGTTGCAGCTTCAAAAGAAGCCTCTGGAGCGCAACTGAAACAGATAAATGAAGGTGTCGCCTCAAGAAATCATAAATTCATGTACTTAGCAACCTTAAGGAAAACACATAAAAAATAAATAAATCAAATACTGCCAGGTCTAACAAGCTTGGCAGTTTTACATGCCGTAATATGGCGATATCATCAGATAGACAACTACTCCTGTAATCGTTACATAAAGCCATAAAGGAAAAGTGATTCTGGCAATTTTCTTGTGTCTTTCTATTTCATTCGTTAAACCACGAACAAAAGTGATCAATACAAAAGGAATCACTATGATGGATAGTAAAATATGAGAAATCAAAATAAAGAAATAAACATATTTAACCATTCCAGAACCACCAAACGTAGTTGAGTTGGAGGTCATGTGGTACAATACATAAAAAATCAAAAACAAGGCAGAAAGTCCTATAGCTGATTTCATCAACTTTTGATGTAACTCAATCTTCTTATTTTTAATCGCCCAAAAGGCAGCGATCAAAATCACAGTTGTAATACCATTGATGGTGGCATATACAGGTGGTAAAAATACGGGTAATTCCAAGTCCAATTTAACGCCAAACAATCCTGCCACGGCAAGAGGAATGACAATGGATAGAATCACAATAATTCGATTGTATTTTTTCGACGCTTCCATATCTGAATTATTCCTTTAAGAGAAGTTTAATATCCTCCTTTAACCATTGAATTTCCTTATCATCAAGCCCATTATAAAATTTAATCGGATTCTCTATCCCTCCGTTTACAACAGTTCTTGATCTGATATAGCCATCTTTGTCAATAAGAGCAAACAAGCCAGAATGTTCAAATCCACCTTCAACGTCCTTATTTTCTCCAGCATACAACTTAAAACCATCATTTGAAAATGAGTAAACATCAGCTTTATCCCCTGTTAAGAAATGCCAGTTCTTTAAGGTAGCGCCTTTTTCGGTCGCATAAGTTTTTAATACTTCAGGTGAATCTCTTTCAGGGTCAATAGAAATAGAAGCAATCCCAAATGATGGATTACCATAAAACTCTTTTTGAATTTTGACCATATTCTCATTCATTTTTGGGCAAATCGTCGGACAGGAAGTAAAGAAAAATTCTACAACATATACCTTATTCTCATAACTGGCATCTGTAATCAATTGATTATCTTGATCAGTAAACTGAAAAGCCGGAACCTTTTCAAATTTCAACAAATCAGCACCACCAAATAGCCTATCTACAATTTTTGGTACAGCATAAATACCAAATACCAAAATCACAAATGTAATTGCGATATAAGAATTTTTTTTCATAATATACCTTTATAGAATGTCAACTTAGATCTCTCTCTTATTCTTTTTTAATGCAAGCCTGGTTTCAGCCATCACTACCTTTACGTCGTCTACCATTTCCTGATGTACAGTTGCAACAGATTCTGCATTATAACCATACAATAGCCCTTCTTCTTTAGCTTCCTCATCATTTCTACCTCTAAGGTTCAGTTCTTTATCAATGATAAAAGCGTAGGGCGTATACAGTTTACTATCCAATTCATAAATCGTATTCAAGCTCCCAAACATCTTTTTAACCTCATCTTCTTCCCCAAACAAAAAGCGCCATTTATCAACATTGTATGTAGCCCCAAGTTCTTTTTTTAACTGCATGGCATCCGCTTCTGCTCCTTTAGGTAAGACCACAATAAATTGAAAGCCTTTAAACCCATAAAAATGTTTGTAGATCTTCTCATTCAAATTCAAAGCATTGGTTTTATGATTCAAAAGGTCAGAACCAAAAAAGCACAAAACACTGATATTATTCTTCAATTTAACAGAATCTGATTCCGCCATATGCGAAATATCATCTACATTAGTTGTTAAAATGGGTAATTTCGCAAAATTGTTGGTACCTGTTAAGAGTAACAAATAAAACAATAGTGGTCCGAAAAACAGGATCGATAAAACAATTGTATTTTTACCTGGTTTTGCCATAAAGTAAAGGTATAAAAAAAGTGTTTTGAAAACTCAAAACACTTAAAGATTCGTTTTTATTTGGATTAACTATAAGTCCATCTTGTCCATTCCTGGTCAATGATACCAGAAGAATTTCCTTCATATAATAAGAAAAAAGCCAAGTATACAATTAGGAATACTACAGGCCAAACAATCGCTCTTCTAAGCCATGTTTTTTCATCTTTTAAATGCATGAAATACCAGGCAATTCCATAGGCTTTAACAAGGGTAAGAATCAAGAAGAGCCAATTCAGAATACTCGTTCCTAAAACCTGTGTGAGATTTAAAGCAGCTGGTTTTAAAATTCCTAAGAATACCTCAACAATAGTAATTAATGAAAGGAAAGCAAATACTTTCCAAATTAAAGCTGTATGTGATTTAGCGTGTGACATTTTATATATAATTTTTTTAAATCAAATAGAAGAATGTGAAAACAAATACCCAAACAAGGTCAACAAAGTGCCAGTAAAGACCAACTTTTTCAACCATTTCATAATGACCTCTGCGCTCATAGGTACCGATAATCACGTTAAAAAAGATAATGATATTGATCAGAATTCCAGAAAAAACGTGGAACCCGTGAAATCCAGTAATAAAGAAAAAGAAATCCGCAAATAAAGGTTTACCGTATTCGTTTTCGGTTAGATTAGCTCCTTCAACCACCATTGTTGACTTTTCCAGAAACTTGTTAGCATCTTCTCTTGACACGATGGTTTTTTCTTTAGTCTCAAGATTGATCAACTCAGTACGCATTCTTATATCAGGATTGGCTGCAAAACCTTCTTTAACTTGTTGAAGAGTAACAGTAGGTATTGAAGACTCAGATACAAACCATAAACCATTGTATTTTTTATGTTGTACTCTTTCAGATGGCGCTTGCGAAGCAAAACTCTCCAAACTGATTTGATGCCCTGCACCGTCAACGAACTGCACTATTTTTCCATCTTGCAATTGAATAGCACCATAGTTTCCTTTAATGAAGGTCTTCCACTCCCACGCTTGAGAACCCAAGAAGATTAAACCACCTATAATGGTAAGCCCCATGTAAACGACTACTTTACCTTTTTGCATATGCTTTCCTGCATCCACGGCTAATACCATAGTCACCGAAGAAAAGATCAAAACAAAAGTCATAAACGCCACATAATACATAGGATAATCACCATGTATAAATGGAATATGCGTAAATACTTGATCAGCAATCGGCCAAGAATCAAGATACTTGAAACGAATGAAACCATAGGCTCCTAAAAATCCTGAAAATGTAAGGGCATCAGACATGATAAAGAACCACATCATCATCTTTCCATAACTCGAATCGAAAGGTTTATTCCCTCCTCCGTTCCAAGCTCCTCCCTTTGGGGAATCAGCAACAATTGCCTCCATAAAAAAAGTTTATTTTAATTGATCTTTTTTATATCATAAAACTGACTTTTGTCATGTTTTACACTAATTAGCAAAAATATAAAAATTATTGATAAATAGAATCAATAAGGTAAAAATGTTGGGTTTAACCGATAAAATAGAAAAACACAAAAAGATAAACCCATAATGCGTCCACAAAATGCCAGAAAATGGCCCCTAATGAAAAACCAAGATGACTCGATACTGAATATTTTCCTGTGGTGTTATTATACAAAACCACCACTAATGAAATAATACCTGCAAAGATATGAAGAAGGTGAGCTCCTGTTATCACGTAGAGAAAAGAAGAAGCAACATTACTTTGGGCTCCAGTTGTATACAAACCGGCCTCGATCAATTGATTAAAACCATTGAATTGATAAAAAACAAAACTTAAGCCCAAAATCAAGGTTACGGTTAACAATATTGTGGTTTTAGTTTGGTCTCCTGCCAATAAAGCTCTTTTAGCAAAGTAAAAACTCAAACTACTCAAAACAATAAGCAAGGTACTAATGAAAAATGCACTAGGTAGAACAAAAGTCACCCAATCTTCTCTGCCTTTACTAACTACATAAGCACTGGTCAATCCTGCGAACATCATGGTCATGCTGATCATTGATATCCATAACATTTGCTTAAAAGTCTTTTCTTTTGTTTTCTGTTCCATTATTTAACTAGTGTAAAAATTTATCAATCACAAAAATAATTTGGATTAAAGTTATATATAAAACACTTGATAACATCAGCTTTCTAGCCATTTTATCCGATTGTTCTTTATGTAATTTAACTCCATAATATAACATCACTAAACCCAATCCAAAAATAACAATTGCTGTCCCTGGAAGTAAATACAAGCTTCCTGTATATCTGAAAACCGGAAAAATTGAAACGATCAGCATAAATACAGTGTAAATAAGAATCAGCCTTGACGCTTTTTTGTTTTTCTCCCCTGTAGGCATCATGTTGAAACCGGCTTTTTTATATTCATCAAATTGAAGCCAACCTATGGCCCAAAAATGAGGAAACTGCCAAAAGAATTGAATCATAAACAACATACCTGCTTCAATTCCGAATTGACCAGTTGCCGCCACCCATCCTAACATGAATGGAATAGCACCAGGAATGGCACCAACAAACACAGACAACGGCGTTACAGGCTTTAATGGTGTATAAGCTGAAGTATATAAAAATATAGAGATTGCCCCGAATAAGGCGGTTTTTTCATTGATGCTATACAATATAGCAAGACCAATAAGTGTTAATCCAACTGCAATGATCATTGCTGTGTTAACCGATATACGACCTGTTGGTATCGGCCGATCCATGGTTCTTTTCATCACCGCATCTGGAACCCTTTCAATAATTTGATTAAAAGCATTTGATGCTCCAACCATACAGTAGCCTCCAATAGAGAGTAAAATGAGGGTTTTAACACTAACAACGTCAACAGCGAGCAAATATCCGGCAATCGAAGAAAAGACTACGCTAACAGATAATCCGAACTTTGTTAGTTCTTTAAGATCACCTATTATATTATGTTTAATTACTACCGCCTCCAAGTTGTTAAATGCCTGTTTTTAAAATCGGTGCAAATATATCCATTAATTAAGATTAACTGCATAA
>RCND010000894.1_pt1 | contig 16977 bp, 17 predicted proteins | sample 2041351 | NCBI WGS metagenome assembly RCND01 (sample SAMN09708230, study PRJNA481090) | Marine sediment metagenome, whole genome shotgun sequencing project. | biome: marine sediment; feature: ocean; material: sediment; isolation source: Sewage treatment plant 12B marine sediment (STP12B) ... | reverse complement strand
CCGCCTGTTGAAGGCGTAACCAAAGCCGATGTTCTCAACATTGTATCGTATGTACGCGCTTTACAGAAGGCGAATGGGATCGAATAACCACAGCCTAGTTCAAGGATGGCAGCTTAGGTATTTGTACTTAGCGCACGGGATGGCCTGCGAAATATTCGAAATGGAAGATCAGAGAAACAGAGTTCTGCTCCCGATTGAGCCAATCTGACACCTCTGCGCGGGCTATTCGTCGGGCAGGGGAGTTGCTAAAGCAGATTGAGCCTGCAAACGGCGCAAACCAAAACATTGTGGAGGGCGACCGCCCTAATGTTCAGACCCGCACCGATGCGGCACGCGATGCTGGTCTTTTATCACTGCCTATTTTCAAAAATGATGAAATTACGCAGAAAAAGAGATCAAAACTACGATTGAAAAGTCGGATAAAGCAAAGAGTGCAGCTGAAGCACGTTGGAGTAATAAATCCAATAAAAACAATAAGGGTAGTAATGCGACCGCATATGCCAAGGATGATCCCAAGCATATGCCAGAAGTTATGCCCCAAGCATGCCAGTTAGAACCAGAACCAGAACTAAAGAAAGAGAGCACTGACGTGCTCTTGTCGGAAAGGCCTGTAGATCCTCTCGACCAAGCTTTGCTGATCTATGCAGAAGCGGCCACCAAGATCCGAGGTTGGCCAGCTGGTCAAAGCTTCACCCGCACCGACGCCGCCCGCGATGCTGGTCTTTCATCGCACCAAACCAACACAGTGCTGGTATCGGCGAACATACCAGCAGAATAGACGCAGCGCGGGAAGCTGTTTTCTTGGCGGGCTATTTGGCCCCCAGAGCCAAAAAAGTAGTAAGTTCTGAAAAGCAAAAAAGCCACCAAGCTATTGAGCTTAGTGGCTTTTTATGGCTCCGACGGTAGGGATCGAACCTACGACCAATTGATTAACAGTCAACTGCTCTACCGCTGAGCTACGTCGGAACGGTCTGCATCGTATAGCGGCGGTATTTTGGCGCGTCCAGAGGGTTTTCCGCCCTTTTTGGAAAAAGTTTATGGAGGGGAACGGCGGTTGAAAATGGTGTTCTCGCGGAGGGGGCCGTTGTGGGACAGCAGGCCGCGGCCTTTGAGGTCAATCAGGTGGGCAAGGACATTGCGGGTAGCAGCGCCGAGCAGGACTTTGGGTGTTTCCGCATAGATCGCTGCGGCGAGGGTTGGTGCCGTGCTGGGGCTGCTTGTGAGTAACTCCAGAATGGAGGCTTCACGCGCACGTCTGTGCTGGACCAGCCAGTCGAGGCGGGCGGCAGGGGAGTCGATTTGCGCGCCATGTCCGGGGTAGAACACGCGCCAATCACGTGTCTGGAGGCGCGCACACGATTGCATGAAATCGGTAAGGTCGCCATCTGGGGGCGACACCAGCGAGGATGCCCATCCCATGACATGGTCAGCGGTAAAGCAGGCGTCATTCCACGCGAGGCTGATATGATTGCCGATGTGTCCGGGAGTGTGAAGAACTTCAAGCTGCCAATCGGTGCCCTGTATGATTTCGCCGTCTGCAACTGTTTGGTCCGGTCTGAAATCAGTGTCGATGCCTTCGCCGCCGCCGACTGTGCCTGTTGCGGCGAGGCGTTGCATGACCTCCGAGCGGCCCGCCTGCGCATCTCCGAGCGCCAGAACTGGCGCGCCGGTATGTACCGCCAGATCGCGGGCAAGGGGGGAATGATCGAGATGGGTGTGGGTCACAATGATATGGCTGATGTGTTGGTCGCTCCCCACTGCCGCAAGAATTGCCTTGAGATGTGCGGCGTCTTGCGGCCCGGGGTCGATCACGGCCAAGGCGGTGTGCCCGAGTAGATAGGTGTTTGTCCCACGGTAGGTCATAGGGCTTGGATTCGGTGCTACGATGCGGCGCAGACCGTGCTCGAGGGGTTTGGCAATTCCGATGGGGGGATCAAAGTCGTCTGGGGGAAGCATCGTTTGGCCTTTCGCTTGGAACGGTGAAGTCCTAGGTTTAGCGCATGTCATTTGATTTGCTCAAACAATATATGCCTAGTGGCATCTACGGACGTGCGGCGCTGATCTTGCTGCTGCCGGTGGTCTTCTTGCAGCTTGTGGTCACTGTTATCTTTGCACAACGTCATTTTGAGGGGGTGACCATTCAGATGACAGATACAGTGCTGCGGGAATTGGCATTGGTTCTTGAGGTTGCAGAAGACGCTCCTACGGCTGTGCAAGCGGTGCGTGACGTGGAAGGCCAGCTAGGGTTGTTGGACATCAGCCTTGCTCCTGCTGCCGAGGTTGCACCACAAAACGCGCTCGTCTGGTATGATTACTCCGGTCGTGTTCTGACGCAGCGGTTGTCAGAGAGGCTTGATGGTTTTGTTGCGGTGGATTTGGCCGATGGCGATAGGGTGGAAATCTACGCCCAAAGCGGTCATGGTCTGGTGCAAATCAGCTTTGACCGACGGCGCATATCGGCGGCGAACCCGCATCAGATGTTTGTCTACACGATCGTATTTGGCATTGTGATGACGATCATCGCCTTCATTTATTTGCGCAACCAGCTACGCCCGATCAAACGGCTGGCCCGTGCAGCAGAAGCCTTCGGGCGGGGGCGTCATATACCATACACGCCAGCCGGTGCGATTGAGATGCGCGCGGCTGGCAGCGCATTTGTAGACATGCGCAACCGTATTGAGCGGCATATTGAGCAGCGAACACTGATGCTATCGGGGGTAAGCCATGACTTACGCACGCCGCTCACACGGATGCGGTTGGGTTTGGCAATGCTGGAGGATGAAGATGCAGAGCCGCTTCTGCGCGATGTGTCTGATATGCAGGGAATGCTGGACGAGTTTCTGAGCTTTGCCAAGGGGGCAGCAGAGGGTGAGCCGGAGCGAGTTGATCCGGTTGTAATGGTGGAAGAAATTGTAGTGGGTGCGCAGCGCGCGGGCCGCGATGTTACCTTATTGGCGCGCGAGGGCACGGGGGCAGGGACGGTCCGCCTGCGCGAGGTTGCGATGCGCCGCGCGGTTGATAATCTGATCTCCAACGGTGTGCGCTACGGCGCGCGGGCCGAAGTGTCTGTCATGCTCACCGACAAAACCCTACGCATCCGTGTGGAAGATGACGGTCCTGGCATTCCCGAGGACCAGCGCGAACAGGCGATAAAACCATTTACCCGTCTTGATCCGTCGCGCAATCAGAACAAAGGGGGCGGCGTTGGCCTCGGCCTTGCGATTGCGGTGGATGTGGCGCGCAGCCATGGTGGGGTTTTGCGTTTGGGTGTCTCCGAGCGGTTGGGTGGTTTACGGGCGGACATTGTGATCGCTCGCTAGCCGTGGATGGCCTCGCTTATCAGGCGTGCTGGATTATGCTCAATCAATTGCACCTAATCCAGACAGAGGTACGCCATGGGTTACAGATGAAGGTATCAGAATCAAGGCTGCATAGCTCTAAAGGGGATGTTAGGCGGTGGTCACGTCAGCCTAGGAAAGACTGCAAATACTATAAATGAGTCAGGTCGCATGACTCGGCTTGCCCGGCTTTCGATCTAACTGGTGGCGCAGAAAATGAATAGGATTCGGCAGCAATCCGCGAAAAATTCGACAGCTCATCAGAACAGACAAAAAAATGATATTTGGTAGGCCCGGTAGGACTCGAACCTACGACCAAAGCGTTATGAGCGCTCTGCTCTAACCAACTGAGCTACAGGCCCGCCTGCGGATTGGGTATTGCGGTCTGGCGGTTTCGTCAAGGGTTTGCGTTGCGACTTGGACCGATATGATTTAGGTCGCAGGGCAACAGATTTTCCAGCCAGAGGCTTTTGAGAATGAACGAGCGACAAAACGGGATCACCTATGCGGATGCGGGTGTGGATATTGATGCGGGCAATGCGCTGGTCGAGCGGATCAAGCCTGCAGCGAAACGGACCATCCGCCCCGGTGTGATGTCGGGCCTGGGCGGTTTTGGCGCGCTCTTTGATCTCAAGGCGGCAGGGTACAATGATCCGGTGCTTGTCGCGGCGACGGACGGTGTGGGCACCAAGCTGCGCATTGCGATTGATACAGGCAATGTTGATGGTGTGGGCATAGATCTGGTGGCGATGTGCGTTAACGATCTGGTGTGTCAGGGCGCGGAGCCTTTGTTCTTCCTTGATTACTTTGCCACGGGTAAGCTGGAGCTTGATACGGCCACGCGGATCATCGAAGGCATCGCCAAGGGCTGTGAGTTGTCTGGCTGTGCGTTGATCGGGGGCGAGACGGCTGAAATGCCGGGGATGTACCCTGAAGGTGATTTCGACCTTGCAGGCTTTAGCGTGGGTGCAATGGAGCGCGGCGCGACCTTGCCACGCGATGTTGCAGCGGGCGATGTGTTGCTAGGGCTGGCCAGTGACGGCGTGCACTCCAACGGCTACAGCCTCGTGCGCGTTATCGTTGAGCATTCCGGCTTGCAGTGGGACGATCCCTGTCCATGGAATGGTGGCACGCTTGGTGAAGTCTTGCTGACGCCAACGCGCCTTTATGTGAAACCTGCGCTGGCGGCAGCGCGCGCGGGTATGGTTAATGCGCTGGCCCACATCACGGGCGGTGGTTTGACGGAAAACCTGCCGCGTGTTCTGCCCGACGGCTTGGGGGCTAAGATTGATCTGGGCGCATGGGAATTGCCGCCTGTGTTCCGCTGGCTCACCGCCCATGGCGGGATGGATGAAACGGAACTGCTCAAGACCTACAACTCCGGCATCGGCATGATCGTCGTTGTCCCCGCAGATAAGGCGGACGCGGCGGCTAAGCTGCTGAGCGATATGGGCGAAACTGTCTTTACCATGGGTACCATTGTTGAAGAAGAGGGCGTCGCCTACGAGGGCAACCTCGTCTGATGATGCGGGTTGCGATGTTCATCTCGGGCGGCGGCTCCAACATGGTGGCGCTGCTGGATGATATGGCACAGCCGGGTCATGCGGGGATGCCTTGTGTCGTGCTGGCCAACAGCACAGATGCAGGTGGGTTGGTGCGCGCGCAGGAGCGCGGGGTGGCCACAGTCGTGGTGGACCACCGACCCTTTGGCACCGACCGTGCAGCGTTTGAGGCGGCTATCAGTGCAGCGCTGGAGCCATTTGCACCCGACATGATCTGCCTTGCAGGTTTTATGCGCGTTCTAACGGCTGGATTCATTGACCAGTGGGCGGGTCGGATGATCAACATCCATCCGTCGCTTTTGCCAAAGTATAAAGGTCTGCACACCCATGCGCGCGCGTTAGAGGCGGGCGACAGTGTTCATGGCTGCACGGTGCATGAAGTGACTGCCGCGCTGGACGATGGGCCGATTTTGGGGCAGGCCCATGTGCCTGTGCTGGAGGGAGATACGCCCGATGCGCTGTCCGCGCGCGTGTTGGTGCAGGAGCATCGCCTCTATCCTGCGGTATTGCGCCGGTTTGCGGCGGGAGAGCGCGTGCCGCTTATCTTGAATAACTGAGATTTTGCAAAGCTGGCTGGTCAATCCCTGCGCAGTTCTGTACCGCTAGAAGCAGAAATAGGATATTTGCTGTATGCGTACGATTACCACGACCGAAGAGCTGGCCGCTTATTGTGCGGAAGCTGCGAAACATCCCTTTGTCACTGTTGATACGGAATTTCTGCGCGAGCGGACGTATTACTCAAAGCTTTGTCTGGTTCAGCTGGCGATGCCGGGAACTGATGACAGCGGTGCGGTGCTGGTCGATCCGCTGGTAGAAGGGATGTCGATGGAGCCGCTTTATGAGCTGTTCCGCGATACCTCGGTGGTGAAGGTATTTCACGCCGCGCGCCAAGATCTCGAGATTTTTTATGTGGATGCGCAGGTTTTCCCAGAGCCATTGTTTGACACCCAAGTGGCCGCGATGGTTTGTGGCTTTGGCGAGCAGGTGGGATACGAGACGCTTGTGCGCAAGATTGCCAAGGAAGGCGTGGACAAGACCTCCCGCTTTACGGATTGGTCGCGCCGCCCGCTGACGGATGCACAAAAGACATATGCGCTGGCCGATGTGACGCATCTGCGCCAAGTCTATGAATTTCTGGCGGCCAAGCTTGAAGAGACAGGGCGTCATAAGTGGGTCGAAGAAGAGCTCGAAGTGCTCACCAGTCCGGACACCTATATCACCGCGCCACGCGATGCGTGGAAACGGGTGAAGACGCGGACGAATTCAGGGCGTTATCTGGGCATTGTGCGCGAGCTTGCTGCATTCCGCGAAGTCTATGCCCAAGAGCGCAATATCCCGCGCAACCGTGTGTACAAGGACGACGCAATGGTCGAACTGGCCTCGAACAAGCCCAAGAATCATGAGGAGTTAGGCCGTGCACGGCTTCTTTTGCGCGATGCGCGCAAGGGCGACATTGCGGATGGAATCCTCAAGGCGGTTTCCGCAGGTCTTGCTTGTCCCAACGATGACCTGCCACAGGCAGACCGTAGCCGTGAAAAGCTACAGGTTAATCCGGCACTGGCCGATTTGCTGCGGGTATTGCTCAAGGCAAAAACCGAAAGCGCCAGTGTTGCGGCGAAACTGATTGCAAGTGCGTCTGATCTGGATGCGATTGCGGCAGGATCGCGAGATGTTCAAGCGATGCGCGGTTGGCGGCTCGAAGTGTTTGGCAATGATGCGGTCGCGTTATGTGAAGGCAAGATAGCCCTCACAGCCGTGGGCAATGATGTGAAAGTTGTGCGGGTTTAATCCGTCAGCTTTCGCTTGAGCTTCAAATTATGATTTGTGCTGTGCAGCTGTGGCTAACGGCGCGAGACGCGTGAATTGCGCAGACCCTCAACACGGATGCTGTGCACTCCGCGCAAGCTTTGCTCAGTGACTTTGCGTGCGGCAGTAACTTCGCGTGTGGGAGGTGTACCAATCGCAGTATTTGTGGGAGCGATCCCTTCAAGACGGTAGGTCAGCACGCCGTCCACCGCGACTTCATCTTCGTTTTCGGGTGTCAGCTGAACCGAATAGGTCCCCTGACGCGCTGCGCGGCCTGTTGCACGCACAATAACGCCGCCCTGCAAAGGCTCCACAGTGAGGTCAACGATTTCGTCAAATGGTGTGCCGATATACAGCGCGTTTTGCTTTCTGCGGGAGGAAAACAAGCCGCCTCCCTCAGGAATGAGTGGGTTTGTCGATACCTCTGCCGCAACTTCGGAAGTTGAGCCTCCGGACCAGTTGGTCGGATTAAGCCCGCTGTCGCCGCACGCAGCAAGGCCCATGGAAGCAACCAAAAGAACGGTAAGGGAAATACGCATAGGACCTGCCGCTGAATACTGACGATTGCCACTGCCTAGCGTATCGTTGCGCGGTTGGGAAGGGGCGGGACTGGACGTTTGGGTAACTTAGGCCTACCTCAAGCAAAACGAGATAGAATAGGAGCCCCGACATGGCCACTGCGCAATTTGAAGAGCTGGTTGAGGATTTTGAATTTCTGGACGATTGGGAAGACCGGTACCGTCATGTGATCGATCAGGGAAAGTCGATGGATGCGCTGGATGAGGCGCTCAGAGTGCCTGCGCTCAAAGTAGATGGTTGTGCCAGTCAGGTGTGGCTGCATGCAGAGATGGAAGATGGCAAACTGCACTTTGACGGCGCATCGGATGCGATGATCGTATCGGGGCTGATTGCGGTGCTACGCACGCTTTACAACGGGCTTACGCCCACGGAGGTGTTAGTGGTCGATGCGAAGGCTGAAATGGGACGTTTGGGGCTTAACGATCATCTCTCTGCGCAACGCTCGAACGGGCTGACTGCGATGATTGAGCGGGTGCGGGAGACGGCGGCGCGCTCAGGGTGAGACGTGGTCGGGGCGCTGCCCCCTTGGCCTTTGGCCAATTCCCCCGGAGTATTTAAGGCCAAGAAAGATAGGTTAAAGGTTCTGTAACGCTTTTGTCAGGTCACCGTATCCTGTGTAGCGGCGCTCGAATGTGAGGCCTAGGCGGGCGGCGCAAGTTTCTGCTTTGGCGGTGAGGGCGGGATCATCTGTCTGGGCTTGATAGACCAGTTTTTCGTAGTTCCCGAAATACATATCGCGCAGTTCGGGGTGGCGGTCCAAGCCCATAGGCTTAATGATGAAGGCGTCGAATTGGCGGACGAGGAAGTCTGTGAGGTAGAAGGTGGTAATCTCTTCTTCGGTGATTTTTGCGAAGCGGTCATTGCCCTCGAAAAAGCTGTAGCAATGGGGCCCTGCGATCATTTCTACGCCTAACTCATGGCAAGCCGATTGGAGTAGGCCGCCAGTTCCACAGTCGGCATAGGCGATAAAGATGTTGTCGTAAGATCCGCGATGCTTCGCGACCATTTCGCGGACGGCGCCTGTTATTTTGTCAGGGTAGAGATGATAGTTGGCTGGCAGGCAGGTGAGATCAATGTGGGTCCAGCCATTTGCGGCCTTTAGGTCAAGGATTTCGCGCGCCAAAGCGCCGCAGGCGATGATCAGTACTTTTCCGCGAGCTACCTTTAGCGGGAGGCCTTCTTGGGTAAGTTTGGCATCACTTAGGGTCATTTGCGCAAGAGCATTACGGCAGCGGTGGCGATGAGGAACAGCGGCAGCGCGATCATAAACGCCATTTGGCCGCCGAAGCTGAGCAACCATACGGTGACGCCTGCAGCTGCTATGACGGCGATGAGTAGTGCGGCAAAGGGGGCGAGGGGCATATGAGTTCCTTTCTTTTACATAAGATAGGCATTGGTTATAGAAGTTAAACATTGGGGCTGTATAAAAAAAGGCCCCGCAGGTGCAGGGCCTTTGATATCAACTGTTTGATGTTCAAGCGTTGACGCTGTTGTGTTTGCGGCCGACCCACTCTTTGGCGGTCTCCACTGCGACAGCAGCGTCGCGGCAATAGGCGTCTGCGCCGATTGCTTTGCCGAATTCTTCGTTCAACGGAGCGCCACCGACAAGTACGATGTAATCATCGCGGATGCCTTGCTCTACCATCGTGTCGATGACGACCTTCATGTAGGGCATCGTGGTCGTGAGAAGGGCCGACATGCCGAGGATGTCCGGGCCTTCTTTTTCCAGGGCTTCTAGATAGGCATCAACAGCGTTATTGATGCCTAGGTCAACCACCTCGAAACCCGCACCTTCCATCATCATGGACACAAGGTTCTTGCCGATGTCGTGGATGTCACCCTTGACGGTGCCGATGACCATCTTGCCCACGCGTGGTGCGCCGGTTTCGGCCAGTAACGGCTTGAGGATAAACATCCCGCCCTTCATGGCGTTCGCGGCCAACAACACTTCGGGAACAAACAAGATGCCATCGCGGAAGTCGGCACCGACAATCGTCATGCCACCCACCAGCGCTTTTGTCAGGACATCGTAGGGTGCCCAACCGCGTGCGATCAGGATGTTGACGGATTCCTCTATCTCTTCTCTGAGACCATCGTAGAGGTCGTCGAACATCTGTTGAACCAGTTCTTCGTCGTCCAGATCGGCAAGGATGATATCGTCTTCTTCAGACATGGTGTTCCCTTTGCGTGGCGGGCCTTCCGGCCTTGGCTTTTGACCAGTTTTGTCAGAGACACGTGAAAATACTAAAGCAATTGCGACAACACAGGGGTAACCTGCGACGCAGGGCCGCAGAACTGTGCCGGATCAAAGAGCCTTAGCTGCGGCGACGTCCTTTGCGCGGTGCGCGGGTAGGGGCGTTACCGTCTGTGCCGTCGCTCTCGGACGAAAACGCCCCTAATGCAGCGGTAATCTCCTCCAGCGCGGGTTTGTCACCTTTCGGCGTTGTATCAAGCGCTTCGCGCATCTTCTCAAGGTGGGCAGGCATGGTGCCACAGCAGCCGCCAATGATCTGTGCGCCGCAGTTGCGCGCCAATACCGCGTAAGTCGCCATCAGCTCCGGTGTGCCGTCATAGTGGATGTGACCTTCGACGTACTTCGGGATGCCTGCGTTGCCTTTTGCGACGATGGGCTGGTTTGGGCTATTTGCGCTGAAGCCCAGAACGGTGCGCAGCAGATCAGAAGCGCCGGTGCCGCAGTTGGCGCCAAAGGCCAGCGGCGCATTGTCCATCTCGCCGATCATCTCGACCATCGCGGCAGAGGTCATGCCCATCATCGTGCGTCCTGCAGTGTCAAAGCTCATGGTGCCGACCCACGGCAGACCCGCCAGCGCAAATCCTTCGGCAGCAGCGCGGTATTCTTCGGGCGCTGAGATGGTCTCTAGCCAACCAACATCTGCACCGCCCGCCTTGAGCCCGTCTGCAGTTTCGTGAAACATCTCGACGGCGGTGGCGTGGGACAGTGTGCCGACAGGCTCCATGATCTCGCCTGTGGGGCCGACGGAACCAGCAACGATAACTTTGCGCCCTGCGGTGTCGGCCACTTCGCGCGCAAGCTCTGCAGAAACGCGGCTAAGCTCATGGGCGCGTTTGTGTGCGTTGTGCAGCTTGAGGCGTGACGCATTTGCGCCAAAGCTGTTTGTCAGGAAGATATCGGAGCCTGCGTTGACCGCGCCACGGTAGAGGGTCAGGATTTTGTCAGGCTCGTCCGTGTTCCAGAACTCCGGTGGCTCACCTGCCATTAGCCCCATGTTGAACAGGTTGGTACCAGTAGCACCATCGGCGAGCAGCACGCCTTTTTCTGCCAAAAGATCGGTGAGGGGATGTGTCATGGTGCGGGCTCCGCCGGAAAAAGGACTTTTGGGGAAAGGCGCAAAACCTATCCTCTGGATACCGCAGTTTTTCATGGGGGTCGGGTCAGAGCAAGATTCATAATCTTCACTATCGTTATGAATTTGATGGGAGTGAACGAGGGAGCGGGCAGCATGCTTGCAGCACCGCGCACTGTACACTAAGAGAGTGCCAACAGGGCAGCGGGACTCCCCCAAGCCTCGCAATTACAGGGGACGCCCATGGCCCGCCGCAAAAAAATCTACGAAGGCAAAGCTAAGATTCTGTATGAAGGCCCCGAGCCGGGTACGATCGTCCAGTATTTCAAGGATGACGCCACTGCCTTTAACGCTGAGAAAAAAGCGGTGATTGACGGTAAAGGTGTTCTGAACAACCGCCTGTCCGAGTATTTTATGACGGGTCTGAACCAGATCGGTGTGCCCACGCATTTCATCAAACGCCTCAACATGCGCGAGCAGTTGATCCGGCAGGTTGAGATTGTCCCGCTGGAAGTGATCGTGCGCAACTATGCTGCCGGTACCATGTCCAAGCGGTTGGGCATCGAAGAAGGCACCCAATTGCCGCGTCCGATTGTCGAGTATTCGTACAAAGACGATTCTCTGGGTGATCCGCTGGTCTCCGAAGAGCATATCGCCGCCTTTGGCTGGGCGAGCCAGCAGGACATGGACGACATTCTGAGCCTCGCGCTGCGGGTCAATGATTTCATGTCGGGCATTATGTATGGTGTAGGCATCAAGCTGGTTGATTTCAAAATTGAAGTTGGCCGTGTGTACGACGGGGAATTCCAACGCCTGATCGTGGCCGATGAAATCTCTCCTGACAGCTGCCGTTTGTGGGATATCGAGACGGGTCAGAAGCTGGACAAAGATGTGTTCCGCCGCGATTTGGGTTCGCTTACCGACGCTTATACAGAAGTTGCAACGCGTTTGGGCGTGATGCCCAAGACGTCCACACCGATTACAAAGCCTACGTTGATCAACTGATGCCTTCCAGCGTTGGCAGTGTTGGATAGAGTTGAAGCGGCAAAATAGAAAAGAAGGATCGCGCTATGAAAGCCCGGGTTCATGTGATGTTGAAGAATGGTGTGTTGGACCCGCAGGGCGAGGCCGTGCGCCACGCGCTTGGGGCGATGGGCTTTGGCGGGGTTCAAGGGGTGCGTCAGGGCAAAGTGATCGAGCTTGATCTCGCCGATGGTGCGACCGAGGCCGATGTGACGCAGATGTGTGAGAAGCTGCTCGCGAATACGGTAATCGAGAGCTACACGGTGGAGATGGCCTGATGCGCGCAGCTGTTGTTGTATTCCCTGGCTCAAACTGTGACCGTGATCTAGCGGTTGCGTTTGAGCAGGCAGGTGCCGATGTCACGATGGTCTGGCACAAGGATAGCACCCTGCCGGATGGTATTGATATTGTTGGCATTCCAGGTGGTTTTTCGTATGGCGATTACCTGCGCTGCGGTGCGATTGCTGCGCAGTCACCGATTTGCAAGTCTGTCGCCGACCACGCGGCACGGGGTGGCTATGTTATGGGCATCTGCAACGGATTTCAGGTTTTGACCGAGACGGGTTTGCTGCCGGGTGCGTTGCTGCGCAATGCGGGGCTCAAGTATATTTGCAAGACTGTTGGCCTCAAGGTCGAGACATCTGCGTCAGACTATACCAACGGATATACTGCAGGTGACGTGATCGATATTCCGATTGCTCATCATGATGGAAATTACTTTACCGATGCAGAAACACTTGCAACGTTGAAGGGCGAGGATCGCATCGCATTCACATATACAGACAATCCAAATGGCGCGCAGGCGGATATTGCCGGCATTTTATCCGAGAACCGCCGCGTTTTGGGGATGATGCCACATCCTGAGCGCGCTGCGGATGCAGACCATGGTGGCACAGATGGGGTGGCGCTCTTCCGCGCATTGGCAGGGGCGCTGACCATAGCCTGACTTGAGCATGCAGTGCCCTGTGGTAGTGTAAGAGAATGAGTGATGATCGCCCGACCGTAAATCTGCCTTCGAAACCAGCTGCAATAAGCTGGCGCGTGCGGACTGCGCTGATCGTCATGCTGATTTTTGCGGTTGCTGTGATTTCAATCACCAACCGCTTACTCACTGACCGCTTTACTAAGAGTACGCGCAACCGTGCCGAGCTTCGGATCGCGCTTTATGGCGGGAACCTGCTCGCTGAATTGCGGCAAAATGCGATTGTCCCGCAACTTTTGGGGCGCGATCCCACGCTAATCGCCGCCCTTGAGAGTGCCGATTATTCCCTCTCTACCCAGCGGCTCATATCCTTTGTCGAGGAGATTGGCGCGGCTTCTTTGATGCTGTTTGATACTGATGGGCGCACGGTGGCTGCAACAGACCGCAATCGGTTGGGCGCGTCGCACCGCTCAGACCCTTATTTTGTCGATGCGATCCGGTCCAATGCGACGATCTTCAGCACGATTTTGGATGACACGGGCGGCTACCGCTTTTTCTATTCCCGCCGCATCCAGAATGGCGGCACGACGGTTGGCGTGATCGCAGCCGAGGTCGATCTCAGAAAGTTCGAGCGTGCGTGGGCGGGGATTTCCGATGCAGTGATTGTAACCGGCAGCGCTGGCGAAATTATCCTCGCAACCGAGCCGCGCTGGCGCGGGAAGACCGAAGAACAAGCGCTCGCAAATCAGACCCCGCAAGGTGCGATTGAGCGTGCTATTCAGGCGACGGCTGACTGGACGGCGCTGCCGCCAGATGCCTACCTTCAGGGTGAGGCTGTGATGCGGCTGGAGGCGAAAGTCGCTTTTCGCGGCTGGCGCATGGTGAGCTACACCACCTACGCGAGTGTGCGGGAACGTGTGAACGGCGTGTTGGCCCTCGAAGTCATGGGCTTTGCGATTCTTCTGGCGCTGTCCTTCTACTTTTTGAGCCGCCGTACGGCGGGGCGCGCGGCGCTTTTCCAACGCGAGTCGGCAGAGCTTCGCGCATTGAATGCAGCGCTACAGCGTGAAATCGCCGAGCGGAAACGTGTCCAAGAGACGCTCGCTGTGGCTGAACAAACGCTTGAGCAGTCGAGCAAGCTGGCAGCATTGGGCGAGATGTCGGCGGCGGTGAGCCATGAATTGAACCAGCCATTGGCGGCGATGAAGACATATCTGGCGGGCGCGCGTCTGCTTTTGCGCCGCAACCGCCCCGAAGAAGCGCTGAGCTCTTTCCAGAGGATTGATGACCTGATCGAGCGGATGGGCGCGATCACGCGGCAGCTGAAATCCTATGCCCGTAAGGGGCAGGAGGTGTTTTCGCCCGTGAACATGGGCGATGCGCTCGCCTCAAGTCTGAGCATGATGGAGCCGCAGCTGCGCCAGCGCCAGGTTCAGATCGAGAGCATCTTGCCTGAACAGCCGGTGTTTACCCTTGGTGACCGGATGCGCATTGAGCAGGTTTTGGTCAACCTCTTGCGCAACGCCCTTGATGCCACCAAGTCTGAAAGACACCCCAAGGTGGAGATCATTCTAAGCGCCGGAGAGACAGCTACGCTGACCGTGCGTGACAATGGTCCCGGCATTGAGGACTTGGATGCGCTCTTCGAGCCGTTCTACACTACAAAACAGCCCGGTGACGGGGTCGGCCTCGGCCTTGCCATTTCATCGGGGATCGTGAGCGATCTGGGCGGGCGGCTTATGGCGCGCAACGGACAGAATGGCGGCGCGGTATTCGAGATGCAATTGCCGATCTATGACGGCGAAACAGAAACACAGGCGGCGGAGTAACGATATGGCACAGGCGATGAAGATTGCGATTGTCGATGACGAGCAGGATATGCGCCAGTCGATCAGCCAATGGCTGGCGCTTTCGGGGTATGACACCGAAACATTCGCCAGCGCAGAGGACGCGCTCAAGACACTTGGGCCGGATTACCCGGGCATTGTAATTTCCGACATCAAGATGCCGGGCATGGACGGGATGCAGTTTCTGAAAAAGCTGATGGGCACTGATTCTGCGCTGCCGGTGATTATGATTACGGGCCACGGCGACGTGCCGATGGCAGTTGAGGCGATGCGCGTGGGGGCGTTCGATTTTCTGGAAAAGCCGTTCAACCCCGACCGGATGAGCGAGCTGGCCAAGAAAGCCACAGCGACGCGCCGTCTGGTGATGGACAATCGCCTTCTGCGCCGTGAGCTGAGCGATGGTGGCCAGCTGATGAAAAAGCTGATCGGGCAAAGCCCCGTGATGGAGCGGCTGCGCGAGGACATCCTAGATCTGGGGCAGGCGGACGGTCATGTGTTGATCGATGGCGAGACGGGCACCGGCAAAACACTGGTTGCTCATGCGCTTCATGCCGTAGGCTCGCGTGCCGGTAAGAAATTCGTTTTGGTGAGCGCATCTGCTTTTGAGGAAGAAGCGCTGAGCAAGCGCCTGTTTGGCCCGATGCAGCCCGAGGATGCGCAACTGCCCGCTATCGAACAAGCGCGTGGTGGTACGCTGGTACTGGAAGATGTGGAGGCGCTGTCCGAGACGTTGCAAGCGCGACTTTTGTCCGTAATCAATGAGCAGGGCACCCCTGCAGAAACGCGGATCGTGGCGATTTCGAACCTGCAAGAGGCGGGGCGTACATCTGAGGATGTGCTCCGCTCTGATCTGTTCTACCGTTTGGCCGCGCTGCGCATCACTGTGCCGCCGCTGCGTACCCGTGGCGAGGATATTCTCACGCTATTCACCCGTCTGAGTGACCAGTTTGCGGACGAATATGGCTGCGAGGCACCGCAGGTGACCGCGCAAGAGGCCGCTCAGCTGTTGCAGGCCCCTTGGCCGGGCAACGTGCGTCAACTGATCAATGTGGCAGAGCGCGCTGTGCTGCAATCGCGGCGCGGGTCGGGCACCATCGCCTCGCTGCTGATGTCCGAGCATGACGAGATGCAGCCGGTGATGACAACCGAGGGCAAGCCGCTCAAGGAATATGTTGAAGCGTTCGAGCGGATGTTGATCGACAACACCATGCGCCGGCACAAAGGGTCAATCGCAAGTGTGATGGATGAGTTGTGCCTGCCGCGCCGGACGCTGAATGAAAAAATGGCGAAATATCAGCTGTCACGCTCAGACTACCTATAGGTCATTTCGGGATTAGACATAAAAAAGGGGCGCAATCTATGCGCCCCTTTTCACGTAATGTCGTGGGATCTCAGCCTGCGCCCATCTTATAAAGCTGGCTCGCGTTACCTTCATCATCTGTGCGGCACATCCAGCGTTCTTGCGAGGCCGGAACGTCGATGATGTATTGATTGATCTCTACAATCGGCAATGTGGTGTTGAGTTGCCCCGGTGAGCCTGCTTGATCTGACACAGCGCTTATACATGTCCGGTTTGCACGCGCATCGCGGCGCACATCGGGGTCTGAATCAAACTCTGCGGGATCGCAGGCGGCAAGGGCCATGGTTGCCATGCAAAGGACGAGGGCAGGGCGCGTAAAATATCGCATATTGTCTCCTAATGTGCACCAATAGGCGCATAAACACCTTGATTGTCGCTGGCGAGCCTATGCCGAAAGCTGCCCGACATCAACATCTTGTGCATGGCACTACAGGGTGAAAGTTTACAGGAGTTTCACAGTTCCAAGCGATTTGCGCTGATTTGATGTGATTGCCCATTGTGTTTGGGGTCCACGTACTCTTATCTAGTGAGATGGACCAGTTGCGTAAAACACGCAATGGTTGTGGTCCAAAAAATGAGTTTCGCTGCTGCCAAAGGCTCACGCCGATGTGCAACAGACCGATCGTGCCGGAAACGGCAATACAGACGCTGCTGTATGTTGAGGGCCAAGCGCCCGAGATGACACAGTATTTAATGGATGCGCGGCGCGCTTTGCTCAAGCAGAGCACGGGCCCCGCATCGGAGAAGAACCGCGATGACGCGCGCAAGAGCTGAATACAGTATCGGGAGCGGCCCTCAGGGCTGCTGCACCGCTGTGCCGTCACCAATCGCCCTGACAAGACACATGACGCACCGTGCGGCACCCTCCGGGAGGTCGACGCGTCCGCGTCCGTGCAAAAGAGTAAAATGCCTAAAAAGATGCTTATCGATGCCACCCACGCGGAAGAGACACGCGTTGTTGTGGTTGATGGAAACAAAGTCGAAGAATTCGATTTCGAATCTGAAAATAAACGCCAGCTAGCTGGCAACATATACCTCGCCAAAGTGACGCGCGTTGAGCCGTCCTTGCAGGCGGCGTTTGTGGACTATGGCGGCAACCGCCATGGTTTCCTTGCGTTTTCGGAAATTCATCCTGATTATTATCAGATTCCTGTCGCCGACCGTGAGGCATTGCTGGCTGAAGAGCGCGCATATGCCGAAGCGCAGGCTGCCAA
>RCND010000892.1_pt1 | contig 16996 bp, 9 predicted proteins | sample 2041351 | NCBI WGS metagenome assembly RCND01 (sample SAMN09708230, study PRJNA481090) | Marine sediment metagenome, whole genome shotgun sequencing project. | biome: marine sediment; feature: ocean; material: sediment; isolation source: Sewage treatment plant 12B marine sediment (STP12B) ... | reverse complement strand
ATTTGGCAAGGTAACTTTTAGGTTCGGTGATCGATCCATTTCTCGTTTTATGGCAAATAAAGCCTCTTTATTTCTGGCCCAGCTTCTTCGGGCAATGCCATTATTGACATCAAAGAACAACATGGATCGCAGTTGTGTTTCAGCTTCCTGAGAGCCGTCCAGAACCATACCAAAACCGCCATTAGTGACTTCTCCCCAACCAACGCCGCCACCATTGTGAATGGATACCCAGGTGGCACCTCTAAAACTATCTCCAATGACATTGTGAATAGACATATCTGCTGTGAATTGGCTTCCGTCATATATATTACTTGTTTCCCGATAGGGTGAGTCAGTGCCACTTACGTCATGATGATCTCTACCAAGAACAATAGCAGCAGAAATATGCCCCTTGGCAATAGCATCATTAAATGCGGTAGCAATTTTCGCTCTACCTTCGGCATCTGCATATAGTATCCTGGCCTGAGACCCAACAACCAGCTTGTTCTTTTTGGCATTTTTGATCCAGATAATATTGTCATTCATCTGAAGCTGAATCTCTTCTGGAGCCGTTTTTTGTATCTCAGCAAGTACCTCCATCGCTATTTGGTCAGACTTGTCCAGATCTTGAGGATTTCCTGAAGTACACACCCATCTGAATGGACCAAAACCATAATCAAAACACATCGGACCGAGAATATCCTGTACATAGGTGGGGTATCTGAATTCGCCTTCATTTTCTCCCATTACATCAGCTCCGGCACGTGAAGCTTCCAATAAGAAAGCGTTTCCATAATCAAAGAAATAGGTACCCTTTGTTGCATGTTTGTTAATTGATTTGGCCTGCCTTCTTAAAGATTCCTGAACTTTTTGTTTAAAAAGTTGTGGATCTGAACTGATCAACGCATTCGCCTCTTCAAAACCGAGTCCGGCTGGATAATAACCACCTGACCATGGGTTGTGAAGTGAGGTTTGATCTGAACCTACATGAACAAAAACATTCTCTTTATCAAATCTTTCCCAAACATCAACAATATTTCCATGAAAAGCGATTGACAATACTTCTAGTTCTTGTTGTGCTTTTTTAACTCTTGTGACCAGTTCATCTATATCTTTGATCAAAATGCTGGCCCAACCTTGCTCATGCCTTTTGACTGCAGCTTTTTCATTAACCTCTGCACAAACAGTTATACAACCCGCAATATCCCCGGCTTTTGGTTGTGCCCCGCTCATACCTCCTAAACCCGAGGTCAAAAACACTTTCCCTCGTGAATCTTCATCTTTTTTTAGGATTTTTCTAAAAGCATTCATAAGAGTTATCGTGGTTCCATGTACAATTCCCTGTGGGCCGATATACATATAAGAGCCCGCTGTCATTTGTCCGTATTGGGTAACCCCTAATGCGTTGAATTTTTCCAGGTCATCAGGTTTTGAATAGTTGGGGACCATCATACCATTGGTCACAATGGCTCTGGGAGCATTTTTACTAGATGGAAATAATCCCATTGGATGACCAGAATACATATGAAGCGTCTGTTCATCAGTCATTAGACTCAGGTATTTCATGGTAAGCAGGTATTGGGCCCAGTTCTGAAAGACAGCTCCATTACCGCCATAGGTAATTAATTCTTCAGGGTGCTGCGCAACCGCCGGGTCAAGGTTGTTCTGAATCATCAACATGATCGCAGCTGCTTTTCGACTTTTTGCAGGGTATTCGTGAATAGGCCTCGCATAGATCTTATAATCGGGCTTGAAACGATACATATAAATCCTACCATAGGCTTTCAGTTCTTCGAGGAATTCTATTGAAAGCTCTGCATGCCAGCTTTTAGGAAAATACCGTAAGGCATTTCTAATAGCTAGTTTTTTTTCTTCTTTAGAGAGAATATCTTTTCTTTTAGGAGCCCTGTTGGCTCCGGCCGGGTAAATCTTTTTTTCAGGAAGTTGGGCTGGAATCCCTTGCTTTATTTGCTGCTGAAATGTGTCGTTATTTTTTGTTGTTATCATCTTAAAATGTACTTAGTATGATTCAAATAAATTGTCGAACTCGCTATAGGTTTTACAGTGAAATGAAGCCGTTGATAACAGTTCTCTCTCTTTGATAAATTGTATGGCTTTTTCTATGTCGATAGAAAAAATCCTGTCTTCTGTAGCAAAGTCAATATTTTCTCTGATTAAATCGTGTATGTCTTCGAGCACTTCACTTGATTTTAAGGGTTTTCTAAAGTCAAATGCTTGAGCAGCGCATAATAGTTCAATAGCCAGAATTTTTTCAAGATTGTCAATGACGCGTAAGGCTTTTCTGCCTCCAATAGACCCCATACTCACATGATCTTCCTGACCCAATGAAGTAGGGATACTGTCTGCACTTGATGGGAAACACAAGCCTTTGTTTTCACTAACCAAAGCTGCAGAGGTGTATTGCAGTATCATAAATCCTGAATTTAATCCTGTATCTGTCATGAGTAACCGAGGCGTGCCTTCATATTTGCCTTCTAAAGAAAGATAGGTTCTGCGATCTGAAATACTTCCAATTTCAGCCGCTGCCAAACAGGCATAATCTAAAGGTAATGCCAAGGGTTGTCCATGAAAACTTCCTCCACTAATGATGAGTTCATCAGAAATGATCACGGGATTATCTGTAACCGAATTGAGTTCAATTTCAACACTTTCTTTTAAATGAAGCCACGCACTTCTCGAGCTTCCGTGAACTTGTGGCATACATCGCAATGAATAAGGATCCTGAACCTTTCCGCAAAAGAGATGAGATTTTCCTATTTCAGAACCCTTAAGAAATTCATTGATTCTTTTTGCAACATGAATGTTTCCCTTAAAAGGTCTGGTTTGGTGAAGTAATTCATGAAAAGGCATTTGTGAGCCCATTAGCCCTTCTATCATAAGGCTACCGATAAGATCAGCATGTGAGAGACAATTGTATAATTTGTCGACACACATCACAGCATGAGCAAGAATAAACTGGGTACCATTGATCAGTGCCAATCCTGCTTTTGGATGCAAACTTAAAGGCTCTATGCCTTCTTTTTCAAGAACTTTTTTCGCTTTTCTCACCTTGTTCTTATAAAACACTTTCCCTTCCCCAATAAGAGGAAGAAAGAGATGTGATAGAGGAGCCAGATCTCCGGAGGCACCAACAGATCCCTGCTCTGGTACTATTGGAATAATATCTTGATCAATATGCCATTGAATTCTTTCGAGCACAGCCATGGATATACCGGAGTATCCTTGTGCCAAAGAATGCAATTTTAAAATCAGCATGAGTTTGGCGAGGTCCTTGTCAATTGGAGCTCCAACACCAACGGAATGACTTAGAAGGATTTTTCGTTGCAATTCGGTAGTGTCATTTTTTGAGATGATGGTATCACAAAGCGGTCCAAAGCCGGTATTGATGCCATAAACTGCTTCATCTTTTAGGGCAGTCTTTAAAACTATCTCATGAGATCTCTTGATTCTATCTTCGGCCTCGCTTGATATAGTAGCTTTTAATTCTCCATTGAGTATGGAAATTACGTGACCCACAGTTAAATGGTCTAATCCGTATTTGAACATGTTTTTCAATTTGATTCTATCAAATTTACGATTATATTTGATGCTTTTTAATACCATTATAATCAATAATTAATAACTATGAGTTATCGTATTGAAATAAGACATCTCAATTATTTTCTAGCAGTGGCAGAGGAACTTCATTTTAGAAAAGCCGCTGACAGGTTATTTATTTCTCAACCTGGCTTAAGTCGTCAGATCAAGCAAATGGAGACTGAACTTGGCTTTGCTTTGTTTGAACGCACCAATAAAAAGGTTATTTTGACCAAAGCCGGTAAATATTTAAAAGAGGAGGTAACCATGTTGTTAAAAAATTTGAATGATAGTTTTGATCATGCTCAGCTGATCCATGAAGGGATGGAGGGTCAGATCAATTTTGGCTATGTGGGATCGGCCATGCAAAATGTCATTCCTCAGCTTTTGCTGAAGATCAGGGAAGACCACCCAAAGGTTCATTATTCTTTGAGAGAAATGGAGAATCCGGATCAGATTGATGCCTTGATTCAGAAGGAGATAGATCTTGCTTTTATCAGATTGGATAAAGTACCAAAAGGCTTGGAGATTCAACCTGTTTTTGAAGACACTTTTTCCCTTGTACTTCCAAAAGACCATCCCATAGATGAAGCAAACTTTAAAGGGTTAGAAAGCTTTAAAGAAGAGGCGTTTATTTTGTTTGATCAATCATATAGCCCGGCCTATTTTGAACAGGTAATGCAAATATTCAAACAAAGTGGATTTCACCCGATCATATCACATAGTACGGTACATGCCAGTACTATTTTTAGATTGGTTGAAAACAATCTTGGAATATCCATAGTTCCAAGCTCTTTGGCATTGGGCTACAATATGGCTATAAAACTTATTGAGCTTGATAAAATTCCACAGAAAACCGTTTTATCTGTAGCCTGGAATTCATCAAACAGGAACCCGATTTTAACAAAAATCTTGTCAAAAGTATTTCAAGATTAGGGCCTGTTTATTGAGCAGATCGAATTAATTTTTCAAGACCTGGCACCACTGCTAAAACAGTTCCACCATGTTCCTTATGAGCACTTTGTAGCAATTCATTCATACTTAATTCATCATTTTCACTTAATTCTTTTCCATCTGTTATTTTAAGTGCCATGGAAGCCAGTATCGAAAGATTCTCTGAATGAGCCCGTATCATCTTAACTTTTTGGTTCGAATCGAACAAAGGCCTTAGCTTATCGTGATTTTCTATCCATTTTTGTAATAAGGATTCTATGCTTCCTTCTAAAACTTTATCCCTGGAGTCTAGCCATTGGTCTACATTTTTGTTAAAAGTATAGGCAGGATAGCTTTCCGCAGAGGCGGCATCCACAATACCATTTAGTTCAGTGGATGTGTAAAGCGTTGGTTGATAGAGAGACAGTCGATTCACAAAGGCACCCTCATGTAGGTAATCGACAAGGAAATTCAACGATTGAAAGTCTTTAGCTGCTACCATGCTCTTAAGTATGATTTCCTGATTCATTCTATGTCGAAGACCGATCGCTGCCAATTCTTTATTCATGACCATTAAACGTCTATACATGTCTTCTCCGTCTTCAGTCAATTCCTGTGGACTCCATAATTTTTCTGCAATAGCAGCAGCTTTTGGCCAGATTCTTGACTCCAAGGTAACTGAATCGACCATTTCGGTCCACATGCAAGCCTCTCCGCCCAAAATATTTTCACTTTCCAATTCAGTTAAGGGCTCAATATTGTCAAATTTTGGAAGCGGTTCTCCATCAGGTAAATCTGAACCTCCTGTTTTGATTCCCCTTAATTCAAGGTCAAATAAACCAATACTGCTTAACCCTACCAAAGAATCTCCCTTTATTTCGAGACTAACGTTCATTTTACCTACATCAATCTGGTTAGTAAAGTTTATTTTATTGCCTTTTTTTTCAACTTCGGAAATACTGGTGGCATCTTCCATAAAATTCATAATGATCTGGATATTATCATCTTTGCCAAACATATAAATATTACCTTCAAAAGAACTGTCTCCAAAATATATTTCACTCTTATAGGAAGTCCAGTTTACACTATCAATTTCGATTTGTACAGCTCCTTTGATGACTTCCGGGTCGACCTTATAATATGCTAAGGCGCTTTTTTTGTGATCCAAATATAGACCCTTTGATAAAATTGCCTTATTGCCTTTTCTCGCGGATTCCCACAATGATTTATGGGTCCTCCAGGCCTGAACAGCAATACCTTCGACAGGTAAATCAGGGTGTATAATTTCATCCCAGCCTAGCATAATTCTGTTATGCTTAGCTATAATTTTTTGCAGTCTAATATTAAAATACGCCTGCAACTCGTGAGAATCACCGATGTTATTGGCTTTCATATAATTTTGTATGTCTTCATTGTCCTCCCAATCTTTGGCCATAACCTCATCGCCTCCTATATGAAAGTATTCATCAGGAAATATAGTGACCATTTCAGCTACAAATTCATCAAGAAAAGCATACAGATCTGGATTCGTAGGATCCATGACGGGTCTAAAGACGCCTAAGGCGATTGTGTCAGGTGAATATGGTCCGGGAGCACTTCCCAACTTTGGATAGCCGGCCAGCCAACTCGTTGTATGACCTGGAACATCAAATTCGGGAATAATTCTAATGCCTCTGTCTGAGGCATAATTAATAACTTCCTTAAGATCTTCTTGGCTATAATAATTCCCTTGTGACCCTAGCTCATGCAGTTTAGGGAATTTCTTAGACTCCACTCTAAACCCTTGATAATCGCTTAAATGCCAATGAAATACATTCATTTTTAACTTGGCCATGGCATCTAAATTTCTCAGGACCACATCTTTTGGGATCCAGTGGCGCGAGACGTCAATCATAAGACCTCTCCAAGGATATCTGGGATGATCTTTTATGTCTACCTCCGGAAAATGCCATTGTCCCTCTTTAAATTCTGCAAGTTGAATCAAGGTTTCCAAACCATACAATATACCCGTATCTGAGGATGCATTCAATAATATGTTAGAATTGGTGATCTTTAATTCATAGGATTCGTTCTCGCCCATTTGCGGGAATATTGCGTCAACCTTTGGGTTTTTAATATGAAGTCCCAATCCAGAACGGTTAGTTAAGGAAAGTCCTGTTTTTAAGACAAGCTCCTTATAAAACCGCTCAATTGCTTTTTCAATTTTTAGATTTGGCTCAGCCTCAAAATTAATTCCGAAATTTTCTGTGATCAGCAATGAACCATTACTGAATTCCAGTGAAGCAGGTAAAGGCATAACTTGAAGCCTGGCTCTGTCTTCAGCAGAAATTGGGGGAGGAGTTGGTTTAAGAAAAAAGAACCAAGCGATTGCAGCTCCGGCAATCAAAACGATCAATACAATGCCAAGAGTCTTTAGAAATTTCTTCATAGTAGAATTTTGAACATCAAATATAAATAGATTGTGTTTAAATAACACAATAGATAATTGTTATTTTTGAGAGTCGAAAAGGGTTTTATGTTATTTCTTTAGTAAATTCGTTCCAAAATTTAAGCATGAAAAACAACAAACCCACATTGGTAATCTTAGCTGCTGGAATTGGGAGTAGATATGGAGGATTAAAGCAATTGGACACTTTTACACCAGAAGGAGATACCATTATAGATTTTTCCATATACGACGCATTAGAGGCTGGTTTTGGGAAGTTTGTTTTTATTATTCGAAAAAGTATCGAAGAGGAGTTCAGAGCCGAAATTGATAAAAAGCTTGCCGGGAAAGCAGAAGTCAATTATGTGTTTCAGGAGATTGATAAGGTCCCTAAAAGGTTTTTGAATAGTGATAGAACGAAGCCTTGGGGAACAGGTCATGCCATGCTCATGGCTAAGGATGTGGTAAAGGAGAATTTTGCCATCATAAACGCTGATGATTTTTATGGAAAGGAGGCTTTTATGGCCATGGCTGAGTATTTAAAATCGATTGATAAGAACTCTTGTGATTTCAGTATGATGGCCTACCTACTGAAGAACACAGTGTCGGATCACGGCTTTGTTTCAAGAGGGGAATGTGCTGTTGACAGTCAAGGGTTTTTGAGTCATGTGGTAGAAAGAACCCATATTGAGAAGACAAAGGACGGACTGGTTCGTAAGGACGAGAAGGGGAACATGATTCCTATAGATGAAAACACTATAGTATCTATGAATTTCTGGGGTTTTACACCAAGATGTTTCGAGTATACAGAGACCTTATTTGAAACTTTTTTAGAGGAGAATAAGGATAATTTAAAAGCTGAATATTTTATTCCTTTGATCGTGAATGGTTATTTGGAAAATGGAACAGCTACAGTTAAAGTACTTACATCTGAGGCTCGTTGGTTCGGTGTTACCTATAAAGAGGACAAGGAATCAGTTCAAAATGAAATCCAGGCCTTAAAGAATAAAGATATTTATCCAACTCACCTGTGGTAAGATGTTTGACGATATAAAAGAGGTATTAACTGTTTTTTTGCCTAAAGAGGGATTGGATTCTTATAAGGAACTTACCTCTGGTCATATCAATGATACGTTTCTTGTAACAACAACAAAGCAACATACATATATCTTCCAAAGGATCAATAAAGGGGTTTTTCATGATGTGCCAGGACTCATCATGAACAAGGTGAGCGTAAGCAGGCACTTGCATCATAAATTATCAGCTTTTACTGAAAAGGAACGACAGAGAAGGGTATTAACTTTTTTACAAACTTCCAAAGGTGAGAACCATTATATTGATAAAACTGGTGATTTCTGGAATGCCACGATCTTTATTGACAACAGCCAAACTTTTGAAACGGTAACAGATCCAAAAGTGGCCTATGAAGGCGGAAAATTGTTTGGAGAATTTATACAACTTACCCGAGACTTTGATGCTTCTAATTTAATTGAAGTTATCCCTAATTTCCATAATATGACTTTTCGATTTGGACAATTCGAAGAAGCTTTGAGGAATACTTCTAAGGAAAGATTCAAAAGAGCGCAATCGTGCATAGACCTCGTGAAGAACCTCAAGGGGGAAATGCACATCCTACAGGAGTTGAAAGATAAGGGTCAGATCAGAATCAGAGTGACTCATAATGACACCAAAATCTCGAATGCGTTATTCGATAAACAGGGTAATGGACTTTGCGTTATCGATACCGATACGATCATGCCCGGTATCATACACTATGATTTTGGTGATGCCATTAGAACGATCTGTAATACTGCTGCAGAAGATGAAAGTGATCTGGAGAAAGTAAAGTTTAATAAGGAGTTCTATGAGGCATATAGCCAAGGATTTTTAGAAAAAATAGGAGACGCTGTTTCTGATCTCGAAAGAAACTACTTTCCTTTGGCTGCAAAGACCATGATTTTTATAATGGCCCTAAGGTTTTTGACTGATTATTTAAACAATGATATTTATTATAAAACGAATTATCCTGAGCACAATCTTGATCGATCGAAGAATCAGTTTAAACTAATTCAAAGTTTTGTCGAGGTCATGGGTGAGGTGAGTTAAAGTACTATACTGATTTGGGTATTAAGGATATTGTTGACTTTTTATTTTCTGGGACATAAGTGAGGGGCTGACTTAAGTCAGCCCCTCGGTTTTTATTTTAGATTACTGTCGTGATCCAGATAAGAACCTCTTCTGTAAATAGAATCGCAATGGCTTCATTTTCAACATCATAAGACCTTTTTGTTTCCAACCTCTTTCAAGGAGGTACTGGATTATTTCATGATCCAGATGAGAACCTCTTCTGCAAATAAAAATCTTAAGAAGCTGAAACTCCTTCATTTTTTTAGTATAATCCTTGCTTTTGAGTAAACTCAACGCAGGAGGATACAAAAAAATCCGATGATTTAAATCATCGGATTTTTATTTGATGTGGGTCATACTGGATTCGAACCAGTGACTTCTACCCTGTCAAGGTAACACTCTAAACCAACTGAGTTAATGACCCGTTTAAAAAATTTGAGATGTCAAAACTACAAATTTTTTAAAGAATATCACTTGCAAAAACTACAGGATTAAATTCAAAACAAATCCAGAATTATCATTAATTCATTTAGAGTTAATTTTCATTTTTATATCCCCTACCTGGTGTATATGGAGCCCCGGATTCAATAAGTTTTTCTTCTAATTGCTTTATATCAACATTATATATGGATTCTGCCTTTTGCTTTAATACTGAGATTTGGTCTTTAGCAATGGCATAGCTATCTCTATGCGTCTTTGTAGGTGATGAGGTTGAATATTTTTGCTCGTAACTAATCTTACCAATTCTAGAGGCTGGATTTTGAACCTGACTTATGTCCAATTTATTCTTTACCGGATCCCCATAAAGAGATACACTGACAGCCTTTAGTTTATTTTCAATTTCTAGCACAGACTTAGACAGCTCTCCATAAGGAAGTTCTGAACGCTTAATGGCTGATTTAATGTATTTCAATTTGTTTTTTGACTCATCCATGATTTTTCTGCATGCCTGTAAATTGGCACTAAGCTGCATGACTTGTTTTTGAAAGGCAACTTTAGCTGTTCGGTCATCGGCAGGCATAACAGTATTGTCTAAAGCAATTACTTTGAATGAAACGGGATCTGCCAAATGGCTTAGCTCCCCATTTTGATATAATTCCATCTGAATAGTATAGGTGCCGGGATCAACCAGGGTTCCTTCATCAACGGGTTCCCATGGATTATAAAAAGTAGATGTTCTTAAATTTATAGGATCCTGTAGGGTATAGCGCAAGTTCCAATGAAAACGCTGCAGCCCTTCTTTTGGTTTTTTAAATTCCTTTTTAACAACTTGTCCTTTATCGTTTTTAATGGTAAACACCAATGATGGTTCCTCCTCCTCCATTTCTGCTTTTAGGGCAGGGTAATCGGGATAAGTAGCATCTTTTCTGTTTTTGATCAATTCTTTTTCTTTTTCGGTACGAATTTCTTTTAAAGATTTATAGCTGTCATTATAGTAATAGGTAATAAGAGCTTCAGGTCCCAGATTGGGTGCTGAATAAAAATTATCACCTTGAAAAGCTTTTTTGGGTAAACCCAGTGGGAGACTTGTTTCCCAAGACAGGGCGTCACGTATTGGATAGATTTTTGCGGTAGCATCTGGCGATTTATTTTCAATAGATCTTAAAGCCGAATAATCGTCCATTATATAAAATCCTCTACCAAAGGTTCCTAAAACCAAATCATTTTCTCTTTCCTGAATGGCAATATCCCTAACAGCGATAGTAGGTAGCCCTGAACTTAATTTCTTCCAATGTTGCCCTTTATTTGGAGAAAAGAAAACACCATATTCCGTACCACAAAAGATCAAGCCACTATCTACATGATCCTCTTCAATCGCATAAACACTTCCTTTTTTAGGTAAATCAGCACTAATTGAAGTCCATGTTTTTCCCTTGTCACTTGATTTAAATAAATAAGGTTTAAAGTCACCATATTTATGGTGATTAAATGCAGCATAAATGATATTTACATCATGCTTAGATAGATAAACGCTATTTACATAAGATTGTACAGGAGCCCCTGCAATACCAGTCACTTTTCGCCAGGTCTGTCCACCATCCTCGGTGATTTGGATCAACCCATCATCTGTACCAATAGCTATTAAATTTTGATCTATAGGAGATTCAGATAAGGCTACAATACTACCGTAAAGCGAAGTTGACCCATTTTTGGCCACAGCGTCAATACTAACTATACGATCATAAACTTTAAGTTTATTTCTATCAATTTGTTTGGTTAAATCATCACTGATAACTTCCCAGCTATTGCCATAATCATTCGAACGAAAAACTTTATTAGCAGCAAAATAAACGCGTCCTGAGGCGTGCCGGCTCACTGCCAAGGGCGCATCCCAATTAAAACGATATGCCTCTTCACCTTTTCTTTCACTAGGTTGAATTCCCACAGCTTCACCACTTTTTTTATCATAACGCACCAAAAAACCATATTGAGATTGCGCATAAACAATTGATGGGTTTTCCGGATCGACCTGAGATTCAAAACCATCTCCACCATTTGTTATAAACCAGTCAGCATTTGTTATACCATGACCTGTATGCACTCTTGAGGGTCCTCCCAAACTAAAATTATCTTGAGTACCTCCATATACATTGTAAAAAGGATAATCATTATCTACCGCGACCTTATAGAACTGGGTCACAGGAATATTTTCTTTAAAATCCCAGTTTTTCGCTGCATCAAAAGTTTCATACATACCCCCATCACAACCAACTAACCAATGTTTGTTGTTATTTGGATCTATCCACATACAATGATTGTCAACATGCTTAAAAACTTCGCCTACGTTATTAAAAGTCTTTCCTCCATCATGACTCACAGACATCCATGTGTCCATTGAATAAATAGTATTCTCATCAATTGGATCAGCAATAATTTCCTGATAATAATTTCCACTGGTCTTATGATCACCTCTTTTTTCCCAACTGGCCCCTCTATTTAAAGAGGCATAAAAACCACCTTTTCCATCTGCAGCTTCAACAATAGCATAAATGATTTCAGGATTTGCAGGCGAAATGGCCAGTCCTATACGACCCAATTCAGTGGTTGGCAATCCTTTATTAATCTTTTCCCAAGTAATTCCTCCGTCACTACTTTTATGAAGCCCTGAACCAGGACCTCCTCCAACATAGGTAAAAACATGTCTTCTTCTTTGAAATGTTGAGGCATATATCACCTCGGAATCTCTAGGATCCATTTGGATATCGTTGACTCCGGTATGTTCGTCTATGGTAAGAACAGCGGTCCAGGTAGTTCCCCCATCAGTCGTTTTATACAATCCTCTTTCACCTCCTTTACTCCATAATGGTCCAATGGCAGCCACATAAACAATATCGCTATTTATAGGATTTACAATAATCCGACCTATATGTTCAGAAGTTTTTAACCCCATGTTTTTCCATGTTTTCCCTCCGTCAATCGATTTATATACACCATCACCAAAAGATACAGATCGTTGATTATTATTTTCTCCAGTTCCAACCCAGATAACATTAGAATTATTTGGATCCATGGTAATACAACCTATGGAATATGAGCCTTCATTGTCAAAAATAGGCGTATACTCTAGGCCCGAATTTATTGTTTTCCAAACGCCACCAGCAGAAGTTGCCACATAATATTCGAATGGATTGTTTGGGTTTATGGCGATATCTGAAATTCTACCTGATGTTAATGAAGGCCCGATATTTCTCCATGAAAGTCCATCAATATTTATAGTATCAAGAGGGGGTTTTACTTCTTTTTTCCCTTTTTTTTGAGCTTGGACAATTGGAAAACACATCAAAAGAAACAATACGAATAATAGGGTAGTTTTTTTCACAGGAATCATGGTTCGTTAATATTAAATAAATGGTAGAAGAGCAAGAAGCTCTTATGATAAAATCAATTTCAAAAACAGAGTGAAAATACTAAATTTTTAGCTAAAATTCATAATGACAACTGTATATCATTCCATTTTTTTTAAAAATTTGTTTGAAGTAGGAGGGATTATTTGCATGATCCCAAAATGGGATGAATACGACAAAAAAGGGAAGGTTTACAACGTTTAAATATTACTTTAAAATTGATAAAAGGAGTACTTCGTGACACCCTTCGATCCAATTTTGAAATACAAAAGGGGCTTGAAATTTTATAAAAAGGCTTCACCAAAAGCAAAACCCCTTAAGCACTATACCTAAAAAATTAATTATCTTAGTTTTAGCGACCTTAGCTTATCATTTGTTGGCTTGTGTTTTTCTTTATAATATGAACTCATCCAGAACCACAACTTTCCTTATACAAAAACGTATCAACTATAAAAAAGCAGTATTGTTTTTAATATTCGTTTTGTTTTCCAACGTATCATTTTCTCAAGAAATTAATAAAGAACAATATAATAATGGCCAAATAAAAAGTGTTGGGCGGCAAAATTCAGATGGTAAAAGAATTGGTGAATGGAAAATTTATTACGAAAATGATCATTTACATCAAATAGCAAATTATGATAATGGAAAGCCAACGGATGAAGTTAAAGAGTTTTACGAAACGGGTCAATTAAATCTTATAGGAAATTATGAAAATGGAGAGCTAAAGGGTAAATATGAAGAGTTTTACAAAAATAGACAATTATATAGAACAGCAAATATGGAAAATTGATACCTAACAGGTGAGGCTATAGTCTTTATTTATTTCTGATTTGAGGATTAACTCCGTTGATCCCCCTTGAACCTCATTCTGAAAATCAAATACACCATCCAAAGCGCTCGCCAATTATATTCCCTTTATATTTTTTAGCGATGTATATAAGTAGTGGGATTAACTCCGTTGATCCCTATTTGGGTGCTCTTAACAATAAAAAAGAAAGATCCGCTTCGCGTTCTTTCATTTTTTATTTCCAAGGATTGTCTAGTCCTATAAGCTTCGCTTAGTCAAAATCCTTGGAAATAAAAAAAAGCCTTCTACCAAAGACTTTTCTTTTTCATTGTGGAGCTACGGGGATTCGAACCCCGGACCTCTTGACTGCCAGTCAAGCACTCTAGCCAACTGAGCTATAGCCCCAATTTTGAGAAGGCAAATTACGACATTCCTTTTAAGACAAGCAAGGGAATATTACTGTCAAAATCAATTTTTTTGACCCTGTCATTTTCCCAAAGTTTTTTAAAGAAACCTCTTTTTCTCCTAATCACGCATAGCATATCAGGATTCTCTTCATGCAAAAATTCAAGAACACCTTGGTATACCGTTGCATTGGTAGTTGGGATATGATTGTTTATAAGTCCTTCAAGTGTTTTATTTAACTCCAGATCTTTGGCGTCTAACTTTGGGGTTTTTACCTGTAAAAGATTGATTGTAGATGAAAAAGTATTTTTAATTTTCATCAAAAGATCTAAGGTTGACACTGATTTTATAGACCCTGATTTTATAGTCATCAATATCTTTTTTATAGGCTTAAATTTTGTTTCAGTCGGAACAATCAAAACAGGTACTTTGGTATCCTTTATGATGTTTCCCGTTATTTTTCCTAAAAATATATGTTCATCTGCCCCGTCATTTTTTGTGGAAGCAATGATCAGGTCAATATGCAAAAGTTTATTTAATTGTTTCAAGGTATCAATTACAGAATAACCCTTTAAGGTACTGGTAATGATCTCTACATTTTTTGTATTGACATTGTTCAAGTGATCTTTAAGGATTTCCTTACTATCTCTTTCCATGATCTGCTCCACCTTAAGAATACTTCCGCTGATCTTAGGGCTGCTATAGACATGAACTAGATAAACCTTTGCTTCTACTGCTTCCGCAAAATCAATGGCGTATTGCAAAGTATTAAGGGCATTAACGTTACTTCCGATGGGGACTAAAATGCTTTTCATATGGTAATGATTTAACAATAGATAGGGTTAAAAATAAATAAAACTTCCAAGTTATTACCAGGAAGTTATATTTATTTAATGTCAAAATATACTAGTATCTGTAATAATCAGGTTTAAAAGGGCCTTCCACCTTTACACCAATATAATCAGCTTGCTCAGGACGTAACTCTTCCAATTCAACACCGATTTTCGCCAAGTGAAGTCGTGCGACCTTCTCATCTAAATGTTTAGGAAGCATATAAACCTTGTTTTCATATTGATCCGTGTTGTTCCAAAGCTCTAATTGGGCCAAGGTTTGATTGGTAAATGAGTTACTCATTACAAAACTTGGATGACCCGTGGCACAACCTAGATTTACAAGTCTACCTTCAGCCAAAAGAATAATTTCCTTTCCTTCTATAGAATATTGATCAACCTGTGGTTTGATCTCAATTTTCGTATCACCGTAATTTGTATTTAACCAGGCCATGTCTATCTCATTGTCAAAATGACCTATATTACAGACAATGGCTTTGTCTTTCAAAGCTTTGAAATGACGGGATTGAATGATATCTTTATTTCCCGTTGTAGTGATAACAATATCAGCTTTGTCTATAACATTATCCATTTTTTTAACTTCAAAACCTTCCATTGCAGCTTGTAATGCACAAATAGGATCTATTTCGGTTACAATAACTCTGGCTCCAGTACCTTTGAATGAGGCTGCAGTTCCTTTTCCAACGTCACCATATCCGGCAACAACTACTACTTTTCCGCCCATCATAGTGTCTGTCGCCCTGCGAATAGCATCTACAGCACTTTCTCTACAACCGTATTTATTGTCAAATTTAGATTTGGTGACAGAATCGTTCACATTAATAGCTGGCATTGGTAAAGTACCTTCTTTCATTCTTTCGTATAAACGGTGCACCCCTGTGGTTGTTTCCTCAGAAAGACCTTTGATTCCATTAACCAATTCAGGAAACTTGTCAAAAACCATATTGGTCAGATCTCCTCCATCATCCAAAATCATATTCAGCGGTTTTTTATCTTCTCCAAAGAATAGTGTTTGTTCAATACACCAGTCAAATTCCTCTTCAGTAAGGCCTTTCCAGGCATACACTGAAACTCCTGCTGCTGCGATGGCAGCGGCAGCCTGATCTTGTGTAGAAAAAATATTACAAGAACTCCATGTCACTTCAGCACCCAAATCCACGAGTGTCTCAATCAACACCGCTGTTTGAATGGTCATATGTAAACAACCTGCAATTCTGGCTCCTTTTAGTGGTTTTTCATTTTTATATTCTTCTCGAAGGCTCATTAAACCTGGCATTTCGGCTTCAGCTAAATGAATTTCCTTTCTTCCCCATTCTGCAAGGTTGAGGTCCTTAACCTTATATTTCACATAAGTCGATGTTTCTGAACTCATAATTTTTATATTTGTTTTGAGTTTGCAAAAATACGAAATACCTATTAAACATTGTATGCCGATTTACAAAACCATTTTTTCTGAAGGAGGAACTACTATCTATATATGGAAAATTGAGGAGTCATTTGAGGAATTGAGGGAGGGCTTGGTCCTAACTGACAATAGTATTTCCAGGTTGGTAGGTATGAAGTCACAACTGCATCAAAAAGGGTTTTTAAGTGTAAGACAATTATTGAAACATGCAGGTTATCAAGACTCTAGACTTTATTATAACGATTATGGAAGGCCTTTCCTAGATGATGAAAAGCATATTTCGATAACACATTCCTTTGAATTTGCAGCAGTACTTATTAGTGATCAGGAAGCCGGTGTAGATATTGAAAAGAACAGAGAGAAAATAGTTAATATTCAACATCGATTTGTCAATACAGAGACCGATTCTTTATCTGACGAAGACCTTGTTAAGCAATTAACGGTTATTTGGGGAGCTAAGGAATCGATGTATAAAACCTATCCTTACGGAGGCTTAAGTTTTCATGATCATATTGGGATCAATCCATTTCTTTTTGCAGATGGCAGGTCATCAGGAAGCGTTATATTTGACACCTGGAAAAAGGAATATGTAATTAAGTTTGAGTTTTTAAAAGAAGGGTTTACCTTGGTTCATGCTATAGT
>RCND010000890.1_pt1 | contig 17002 bp, 11 predicted proteins | sample 2041351 | NCBI WGS metagenome assembly RCND01 (sample SAMN09708230, study PRJNA481090) | Marine sediment metagenome, whole genome shotgun sequencing project. | biome: marine sediment; feature: ocean; material: sediment; isolation source: Sewage treatment plant 12B marine sediment (STP12B) ... | reverse complement strand
ATATCCTTTCCTGCAAGTATCATCCCTCCCCGAGGTCCCCGGAGTGTTTTATTGGTTGTTGTGGTGGTGATATGAGAGTACGGAACCGGTGAAGGATGCTCACCCGCAGCTACAAGGCCGGCGATATGTGCCATATCTGTAATAAGCAGAGCACCGGATTCATCGGCAATAGCCCGGAACTTCGCGAAATCCAATATCCTGGGATACGCCGAAGCCCCGGCGACAATAACCCGGGGGTTAGACTCCATTGCAAGGCGGCGAAGTTCATCGTAGTCGATAGTCTCTGATTCCTTGTCTACGCCGTAGCTGACAATGTTGTAATCCTTACCGGAGAAGCTAACCGGAGATCCGTGGGTTAAATGACCACCGTGGGCCAGGTTCATTCCCAGAAGCGTATCGCCGTGCTTCATAACTGCTCTGTATGCACTCATATTGGCCTGACTGCCGGCATGGGGCTGGACATTGATATATTCCGCCCCAAAAAGTTCTTTTGCCCTTTCAATTGCAAGCTCTTCGGCTACATCAACATATTCACAACCGCCATAGTAACGCTTGGAGGGATAACCTTCAGCATACTTGTTGGTTAGAACTGATCCGGCAGCTTCAAGTACTGCCCGGGAAACAAGATTCTCTGATGCAATAAGCTCCAGACGATCCCTCTGACGGGAAAGTTCATCAGTCATTGCAGCGTGCAATTCAGGATCGAATTCAGCGATGGTTCTATTATCGGGCATGTTAATCAGGCCTCCGGGTGGTTTTCGGTCTCGGAAGAATATCCGCAGTGAGGAATACTGACAAGTAGATCGGGTGAAACCGGCCCTAGTACGAAGCGGTTAAGCGGGGTACAGGCCAATGACTATCATAACTCTCCAGATTTCCTGAAACTTCTTCCCAGGAACCCTGCAGAGTGTATTTCCCATCGGGAATTCTCAATTCCGGATCCGGTTGAAGAGGCCCGGATGGCAGGATTCCCCGGGAAAATGCGATATGTCGGCCCTCAAGGCTACCGAAATAATACTCGGCTGCTTCGGATTCAACACCGGGCAGCAGAATATCATCGACAGCGTCACCCAGAGCCGGGTCTATGGGCACCCAGCCAACACCTTCAATCCATACCTCCGCCCACCACCAATTTCGAGTACTGCCGTCGTTCATAATAACGATACCGCCTACCGGTCTTGCAGGAATCTGAGCGGCCCGGGCCATCGAGGTGAACAGAAAGCTGTAGCCTTCACTATCAGCCACTTCGGTAGAGATATATTCAGAGATAACCCGGCTGGGAGGATTTTCTTCCCAGGAAAGCAGCCCGATTACGTAATCATAAATTGCCCGGGATTTGGACCAGTCATCCCGCAAATTACCGACAATCCGACTTGCGGTACGAGGTACCAGATCCGGTCGAATCCAGGCATCGACAATAAGGGCAGCTGCCAGATCGGGATGTGAAGAGTCATATGGAACCAGAAATTCCGGCTGAATTTCCGCCTTGAGTGCCATTGTCGTAACAATGATCTGCCGGGAAATCGCCGGGATATCCCCGGGGTTCAGCTCATCCAGACGATAGAGGGCCAGATTCCCGTCTTGTCTCAATTTTGAATCTCTGTCATCCCCTGGGGGCTCCAGAACCACTGCCTCCACCTGCCCTGCTCCCGGCTGGGGAGAGGGTATATGAAGATACAGTGAATTGCCCGGGAACGCTCCGACTCGGTCGATGAAAACATCCTGTCGAAGAGACCATTGCATTTCATTTCCAAAAATGAAAGATCCTGCATTTTTTTGAATTTCTATAGAAGCCGGATTACTGAACTGTCCGCCTTTGAGAAGATACATATTTCCGGTTGATGCTCCCGGAGGAATCCAGAATTGTACCATATTGTCTGTCCACAGACCGATCGAACCAGTTTCAATATAATGATTGAGATCAGGTTCTTCGGTTCCCAGAAGCGAAGAAACATCCGACTTGTTCACCCAGATCCGTCCGCCTCCCCGCCGTTCACCGAAACCTTCGCCATGAAGCGTTACCGGAGTACCCGGTGCACCGATGGGAGGCTCGGCATATTCAATAAATGGAGCACCGGGAAGCCAGGGACCGTAATCAACCCGAGGGAATCTGGAAGCGTCTCCGAGCACGACGCCTCGAGACGTTCCTGAACGGGTTTTCACCTTTACCAGAACGGCGCCATTGTTACGGGGAACTCGAGCCAAAATACGGGTATTTTCCCATTCAATGATCCCTGTGGATGTCAGTGCATTTGAACCGATATAGAGTTTGGATCCGTCGATACCGTCGCCGAAAAATCTCCCGTTAATTTCCAAGTGATCGCCGGAAGTGGCCATGAGGCGGTCCATACCGAGTATCTCCGGTTTTCGTTGAAAACGAAGAAATAATACAAGGAAAACGGCCAGGGCCACACCAAACAAAAGTACTGGTGCCCAACGGAGAAGTTTGTTATTGGACATGGTCACCGGATCAGGGCTCCTCCCCGGAGAGATTAAATTGAGCTGATGAGTTGATAGCGGATTCAAGAGCATCACGGGCCTGTTCGTCCAGAGTTTCCAGATAGGGGATTACATTAATGGCCATTCGTACTTCCACCGGGCTGTCTTCGGTACCGTCATCGGCTCGACCCAATGGATAGTAATACACTTCATCCCTATATGCCACGGGGAGACTGGAGAGAGAACTGGAGTAGTCCTCTCCTGCCCAGATTTCACTCCGGGCGACGAGAAACAGCTTACCGTCTTCCGCCGGATAGAGCGTGAAGTTGACTTTCAGTCTGGAATTGTCACCTTCCAGGCTGACCTCCACGGCTCTGCCGGGAATGGTGATTTTCTCAACCCGGGTATTCCAAAGTTCTTCATTTCCGTCAGGCATGTTAACTGTAACATCAACAGTGAGTAGAAGAGCATCTCTCAGGATTTTGTCTGCGCTCGATGTGGAGGCGAACGATGTTTCCTGAGCTGACACTGAAAGCGGATAAAGCAGTAAAATCAGCGAGATAATCGACAATCGGATGTTTGGAATCAATGCTCTCCCTCAAAGCTGGCTGGTCTTACAATCAGAGGATCTCCAAATCTTGCTACAGGGAGCTCCGCCGGCAGGGTATGTATGACGTCACCGCCGCTGATTTTGGAACCTTCAAGAACGGCAAAAAAATCATCCAGCTCACCAGGGGAGATTGAGAGGGATACCACGGTGGGAGCCTGCGGCCCGGATTCGACTACCAGGATATCCGGCATGGGATTACGGCCCAGGGGCAGAAAATTCAAAACGGTGACAGCGGCCAGAACCACAGCGGCTGCGACAGCCAGGGGCAACGGAACGGCAATTCGACGGGGACCATGAACCCGTCCAAGACGGGAATTCCCCACATAATTCCAGAAATGTTCCAGTCGATCGGGATTCTCCGCGATAGCAGGTACATCTGTAAGAAGGATGTTTCGCTGGGACGAGAACAGGTCTAAGGTGGCCTTACAGGCAGGACATTCCTGAATATGGCGTTCCACGGAATCCTTTTTAGAACCATTCAGTTCACCGTCAAAAAAAGCTGAAAGCATAGAAGCTTCAGGGCACATGTATATCTCCCTTCTGCAGGATTTTCGATAGATGTTGCCGGGCGCGAAACACCCGAATTTTTACATTACCTTCGGATATGTGAAGAATCCGGGCGATATCGATGTAAGGATATCCGGAATATTCTTTCAAAATCAGGGCAACCCTCAGTTTGTAGGGAATCTCAAGCAACGCCTTTCGGACGGTATCTCGAGATTCTTCTGCGAGAATGAAGTTTTCACCTTCATTCCTTGATTCGACACGGGGCTCCCGGGCATATACCCGATAGGCCTCCCGTTCTCTTCCAAGCCTCTTCTCGTAGTTGAAAGCGAGGTTTTTAACCACTCTTATGAGCCAGTACCGGGCTTCATCTCCCACCGGGAGCCGATCTCGCCGCTCATAATACCTCAGAAACGCTTCCTGGCAGAGTTCTTCCGCTACTTCCGGGCGTCCACAGATACGCCAGGCAACCCGAAAAAGATCGGTGTAGAATTCATCAAACAAGTCGGCAAATGCCGCTTCCCGAAAATCCTCACTACTCATGATAACAACCGATCTGCACAGACGTTACCGTTAATATCTCGCGAACTCATGTTTTTTCCAATCTGGGCCCATCGGCGGCGTCCACGATCTTCCAGCCGAGAGCCGCCAACTCATCTCTGATTTCGTCTGCGGCAGCCCAATCCCGGGCCGCTCTGGCGGCTCCCCGGCGTTCCAGCAACGCCGCCAGTTTCTTATCATCGCCAGCATCCACTTCGTCGTTTCCGGCCGCCGATAAGTCCATTCCGAGTATTCCGTCCATGCTCAGAACGGCAGCGAGTTTATCAGATGCGGGAATGTTGTTGTCTTTCAGCATCAGCCACATTTCCGCCAGGGCTCTGGGTGTATTCAGATCATCACCGAGGGCGATATCGAAGGCATTCAGCCGGGAGAGAGCTTCTTCCCCGAGCTTATTCAATTCAGGAATCCCGGTCTTTGCAGAATCCCGTTTCAAACCGGCCACTCGGCCCAGAAGCGTTTTGCGGGCAGAACGGGCCGCATCCAGAGATTCAACGGAAAATACAAGCTGAGACCGGTAGTGTCCTCCCAGCAGGAAATACCGGTAATCCAGAGCGTCATAACCGTCATCGATGAGTTTCTGCAATGTAAGAAACCCGCCCTTGCTCTTGGACATCTTGCCGGTTTTCATGATGAGGAATTCATTATGTATCCAGTAATTTACCCAATGATGGCCGAAAGCACCCTCACTCTGTGCGATTTCGTTGGTATGGTGTACCGGAATATGATCGATGCCACCGGTATGTATATCAATATGTTCACCCAGGTACTTCGTGCTCATAGCCGAACATTCCAGATGCCAGCCGGGATACCCGGTTCCCCAGGGAGATTCCCATACCATGGCCTGATTTCCAAATTTGCTGTTGGTAAACCAGAGAACGAAATCCAGCGGGCCCCGTTTATTGGTATCAACCTCAACCCGGGCGCCATGCTGAAGATCCTGCCTGTCCAGAAGGGCCATACGGCCATAATCTGCGAGCTTGGAAGAATCGAAATAAACGTTTCCGCCGGACTCGTAGGTAAATCCGCGGTCTTCAAGGCGTTTTACAAGAGCAATCATCTCGGGAATATGTTCGGTTGCCTTGCAGTTCACATCAGGGGTGAGGATGTTCATCCGGTCTGTATCGTTGAAAAACGCTTTAGTGAAAAATTCGGCGATCTCCCAGACCGACATGCCCTGTTCACGGGCTCCCTTGAGCATTTTGTCTTCGCCGTCATCCCCGTCGTCTGTCAGATGACCCACATCGGTGATGTTCATTACGTGTTTTACATCATATTCGAAACGTTCCAGCGTGCGCCGGAGGATGTCCCAGTGAGTGTAGGCTCTTAAGTTTCCAATGTGGGCATAATTGTAGACTGTCGGGCCGCAGCAATATAAACCGACTTTGCCCGATTCGAGTGGTGTGAAATCCTGTAATTCACGACCGTCTGAATTAAAAAGGCGAAGGGTTTTCAATACAAAGCTCCGGTTGCGGACTCATGCCGCTTGAGAATAAAATAACGTCGTGCCAAAAATAACCGAATCACAGGACAAGTTCAATATAAAGGGTCTGGTGCTGACCTCCGAGCCCATGTGGCGCCATTCAACCTTTCTGGTAGGCGGTTTTGCGGATTTCTACGCCGTTCCGTCTGACGAGGAAGATCTCCGAAGACTTTTTATATCGTCCCGAAGAATGGAATTGGAAACATTTGTTCTGGGCGGGGGATCCAATATTCTGGTATCCGATTCGGGTATCCGGGGTCTGGTTATTGATACCCGGCTCTTCGACGATTACAGGGTTGAAGGCAAAAACCTGATCCTTGGTGCCGGTCTGGCTGTATCCGATGCGGCATGGAAAGCCGGTACAACGGGTCTGGCAGGCCTGGATTTTCTCTTTGGAATGCCCGGATCTGTAGGCGGGGCCATATGGATGAACGCCCGATGTTACGATGCGGAGATTTCTGACTCTTTGATTTGGGTCGACGCAATGGATTCCGGCGGACAGATTTCCCGGATAACGATGAATCGAGACGACTGGAGTTACAAGCTGTCGCCCTTCCAGAATCGGGAATTAACGATTATCAGGGCGGCCTTCGGTATGAAATCCGGAGATCCGGCTCAACTCAGGACTGCAATGATGGAGAAACGGGACGATCGGGAATCCAAAGGTCACTACAAATCACCCTGCGCCGGCTCGGCATTTAAAAATAATCGGGATTTCGGCTCCCCTTCAGGTGCGTTGATAGACGGCTGCGGTCTCAAAGGTTACCGGGTTGGCGGTGCCGCGGTGTCTCCCTGGCATGGTAATATATTTATCAACGATAAAAGTGCTACCGCCGGGGATATCCGGAAGCTGATATCGGAAGTCGGCCAAAGAGTTGAGGAATCAACAGGTTTCCGTATGGAACCGGAGATTCTTATGGTTGGGGAATGGAATAATGAGTGAAATGACGGACAGTCTGCTCCGATTGCTCGATTTGACCGGGGATTCTCTTCGGGAGGCCATCGGGAACTATACCGTGGCCGACCTGGCCGACGGATGGTACGAACTTGATGACACACAGGCCCTGACCATTTTCCTTGCTCTGGATCAGGAAACCCGGGGTGAACTTATCTCAGAACTGCCATCCACAGACCAGCAGTCCCTTGTGATGGCTCTTTCAGTTCAGGCAACCCGGGATCTGCTGGAAGTGATGGATCCCGACGACCTTGTTGACCTTATTCAGACCGTGTCCCCGGAGGTCCGCTCCGAGGTAATCGGGCACCTCAGTGATGAAGCGAGGCAGGAAGCGGAGTTTCTACTCCGTTTTGACGACGACGACGCGGCCGGTCTTATGACCACCCGGTATGCCGCAGTTCGATCGGATATCACAGCAAGCCAGGCTCTGACATTTCTGCGCAGGGCTCCTGAAGAACTTGAGACGATCTATTATGTGTATGTGGTGGACAGTCTGCAGCGCCTTATCGGAGTTGTATCTCTCAGGCAGATTCTGATTACTTCCGACGAACGAAAAATTGCCGATATCATGGAGCGCAATGTCATCAGCGTCCGGGACGACACGGACCAGGAAGAAACAGCGAAGGTTCTTGACGACCATGCCCTGATCGCCCTTCCTGTTGTGGATCGATGGAACAGACTCCTGGGTATCGTCACCTTCGACGATATGATTGATGTTATCCGGGAAGAACAGAGCGAAGATATTTACCGAATGGGTGCCATCGGTGGTGAGGCAGAAGAATACCTGGAATCGTCGGTGCCCAGACTGATCTGGCGGCGCCTCCCCTGGCTGGTTCTACTGCTCCTGGCAGGAACCATCACGACAAATGTTTTAGCCGGCTACGAGATTCTGATTACCAGATTCGCTTTCCTGGCGCTTTTCATTCCCGTTATTACGCAAACCGGAGGTAATTCCGGCACTCAGTCATCAACCCTCATGATACGCGGACTGGCGACAGGTCATCTTCATTTCAATCTGATTGGAAAAGCCCTGGCAAAGGAACTGGCCACAGGTATCGCTATCGGCCTTGCCACAGGTGTTGTGATTTTCCTGCGCAGCATACTGCTGCCCCCGGGAGTAGAAACCATGGAAGCTCTGGCATTGGCGGTTTCCCTGGCGGCAGTGGTACTCTTTGCCACGATTATGGGGTGTCTGATGCCCTTCATCATCGACCGCTTCGGCGGCGACCCGGCGGTTGCGGCCGGCCCGTTAATGTCTACCATTATCGATGTAACCGGTCTTACAGTATATTTTGAGGTTTCGAAACTCCTTTTAACCTGATTCAGATCTGATTCTCAAGAAAGCCGTGCATATTTGTCATGATTGCTGGAATTCCGAAAATCCATGAATTACTATTGGTTCAGGGTGTCCTCGGCGATCCGGGCATCATGCCCGACTGATGCGGTATTGCAGTGCCGTGTCTTTTTTCTCTCCTGCCGAGGACACTTTTCAAGCGCTGATGAAAAATGCCGACACTCCAATAAAATTTGATTTCTACTGTGGTGATACAAAACTGGTCGCCCGGGATCTTCTGGGATGTATTCTGGTCGGTAGGTAACAGATTTCCGAGTAGAACGCCAAAACAGAGCTTCGATCCCCGCTAGCTGGTTTTTAATCTACGGGGCAGAACCCAGCTGAGAAACTTTGTGTGAACCTTCCATGATTCCTCTCCATAGCCCCCGGCCGTGAGCCAGGCAGAAGGCAGCCCGGCTTCTTCCAGAAAGAGATAGGTGAGACGGTCTCTTTCTGCAATTTGTTCCAGAGTGAGTTTCAGGAGGGAAGTGGACGGCAGGGCATCATGTTCCCATGGATCGGCGCCGGCCAGAACGATGGCCATATCTCCCCTTGCTGTGTTTTTCAGGTTCTTGAGGGCTGTTTTCAGCCTGTCTATGTAGTTGTTTTCCTCACCGCTTTCGATGGGTATGTCAATATCACTGGGAGTCCACGACGGGTGCTTTGCCGGTAGGGAACCATCCAGGGGCCAGCCTCGAGCCATGTGTATACTTAAGGTTTTGACTGTGTCATCACCTGAGAAAATAGCCGCCGTTCCATCACCTTTATGAGCATCAAGGTCAATAATCCATACCCGTTTCACCTTTTTGTCAGCCTGAAGCCTGCGAACCGCCACTGCGGCATCATTGACAGGACAGAAACCATGACCGAAATCCCGATGCCCGTGATGCGCGCCGCCCCCCATGTAATGGCAGAAGCCGGAATCCAGAGCATTGAGAGATGTGCGGTATGTACCGGCCTCCATTTTCATCAGGAGGGGCGTCATGTCCTTGAGGGGACTGGCGGCGTTTTCCGGGTCCCAGCGATTGTATGTGCCGTCTGGGTTAACAAGTTCGAATGCCGCCCTGAAACGCTCTTCGGCACGATGGTCAAAAAAGCCTTCGGAATATTCGGCTGAATGAACACGGAGCAGATCCTCGAGTGTCGTATCATCGCTGAATCGATCTGTCAGCCACTCGGATTCACGCCCCGCCAGATCCGGGTGGCCGGAGAGGGCTGCCATAGTCCTGGTTTTTCGTGAATCGAGTGCCGGAATCTGTATTCCGAAACGAGGGAAATCAAGTAATGCGCTTCTATCGTAGAGAACCATGCACAGATTATAGTCATCTCCGGCGTATCCCGGGAAGCAGACCGTTCAAAATCTTAACGAGTTGATTCTACGGAGTTGAGTCGACAAAGCTATCGGCCGATACCGAAGATAGGGGATTAATGTGTCCATAAGGACAGTCCCAATGGGCTACCCCTGCCTGAGGATGACTATGAGCCGATACGATAAGATTGACGAGGCCGCTTTATGGGCTGCCCTGGAGGAGTTCCAGAGAGATCTGGAGAAGACTTTTCGCGGAGCAGTAAAAACCCGGAGATTGTCCGTATTCGGCCCGATGGCCCAACCCCTCAGGCAAATGCACTGGGCTGCGGCGTTTCTCGGCCTTACCGATTTTGCCGATATTGCTGCTGCCGGATCGGCTTTCATTATGCAGTTGCAGGAGGGCCGATACCGATGGTCGGTGGAACTGAGTGCAGCAGTAAAGGCTCTGCTCAAACGAACAAAAGCGTTTATCAACGCAAAGCCCGACGAACCATCTGCCGGCGTATTCGTCGACAGCCAGGAAGCGGTGCTCCAGGGAGTCGACCTGAAACGCCCGGTACCGAGCGAAGATCTCATCGCATTGTTCAAGCGACGGCAGATCAATAAAGATGTTGTTTCAGCCTGTCGACAGCTGTCAATCGGGCCGGATTTATCTTTCAGCCACGCGATAACCGTTCCATCCTTCGCCAAACAACGCCACCGACCAGACCGCCATCTGACAATGGTGTATATCGACCTTGATAATCAGGAACTCGACCTGGCCGAATTAACCGGGACTCTCGATGAAGCCTTCAAGAAATCAGAAATCCTGCTTCACGGTCCTCTGGCAATTCCATGGAAAAACTACAAAAGCTATAAGGCAAAAAAGCCATACTACATGCTCCTGGATACTGTCCAGGGAGGTCAGGAGTGGCTCGATTCCAAGGATCTGTCGGGCAAAACAGTTAAAGTTCTGAAATCGCCTGAAGCCGAACATATCAGTGAACCCCGGGTGATAATCAGGGAAGTGCCTTCGGCGCCGGTCTACAGATCACTAGATATGTCCCAAACGGCGGTCAGATCAGAAGGTGTCGGGGATCTGGAATCGTTAGATGGCCGGACCGGTAAAAGATCGGGAACGAAACGCAAAAAAATCCGGAACAAGGATCTCCAAATCAGATTTCCTGTAGGGCTGAAACTGATTCTCATCGTTTCCCTTATCATTATCCTGGCCATGTCGACACTGGCCTATCTGTCTATTTACTTCTTCCAGATCGAACTCAGAAATCAGGCAGAAGACACCAATATTTCGTTGTCCCAGACTGTTGCCAAACAGGCTGAAAAGCAAATTGAACAGTTTTTTGATCTGTCTAATCTTCTATTTCAAGTTGGAGCGTCATCAGGAGGAAACACCAATCTGGTGGATGATTTCTTCTACAACTACCGCACTCTGGTTTATGTGGGGATACCCGGCAGTGGACTGGATTTCGCTAACAGGGACTGGTTCAGGGACAATCGGATTGCCGATGAACAGGCAGTTCTCCAGAGCATATTGACCGCACGAATCGCCGATCTGGACAAGGCCAGGTCGGGAGAGACGGTTGTTATCAATGTCTCACCTCTCATTCCCAATCTGGAATTTCCTGTAATCGCGCTGGCCGTTCCCTTCCTTCTTGGTACTCAGCAGGAAGTCCTGGTGATTCTGGCAGACATCGGCGACAGCCTTGCTGAAAGCGTCAGCAGCCAGAAAGGAAATACAACAACGATGATCATTAACTCTGATGGGGAAATACTGGCTCATCCGGATTTCACTCGTGTATTCGGAGGCGAAAGTCTCCGGGATTCCCCTGTTTACCAGGAAATGTACACCCAGGGCCTGGATGAGGGACAGTTACGCTATCAAGAGGAAACCGCCGATGGACCAGTCAGAGTGATGGGGTCTTTCAAGTTGATACCGATCGGTAATCTCGGCGTCGTAACAACTGTTCTCGAGAAAGACGCATTCAGTGTTGTAAGGTCAATTCAATATCTGAACTGGTCTCTTCTGGGTGCGGTCCTGTCACTGGCCATTCTCGGGATCTATTTCTTTTCTCAAAGCCTGTCAAATCCGCTCAAGGAACTGACTCTGGCAACAAGACAGATAAAGGCGGGAAATTACAACATTGCTATCCGACCGAGATCTGCCGACGAGGTTGGGCAGCTGACCAGAAATTTCACTGAAATGATTCCTCATCTTGAAGCCCGGGAACGACTCCGGGAAAAGACAGAAGCCTTTATCAACAAACAGGTGGCTTCAATGATCGACGGGGACACCCTCCCGGATCATGCAGAAACCAAAGATGTCACGGTATTCTTCTCCGATGTCCGGGGTTTCACTTCGATGAGTGAGGCAATGGGAGATCCACAGCTGGTTCTGGATAACCTCTCAGAATATTTCCGCGCCATGGTGCCTTGCGTTGAAGCAACCCGGGGCACCGTAGACAAGTTTATCGGTGACGCCGTTATGGCTGTCTGGGGAAGTATGCAGGACCTGGACAATAATGCAGAGAGCGCCATCAATGGAGCCCTGATGATGAGAACTGCCCTTCGGGGTTTCAATGCCGGGCGAGGTAGTGTGAGTCAACCTTTCTTCCAGATCGGTTGCGGACTCAACAGCGGGCTGGCCACCGTTGGTATCATGGGAGACCCGGCGACGAAGATGGAATGGGCCCATATGGGGGATACGGTAAATCTGGCCAGCCGTATTGAACAGCTGAACAAACCCATGGGGACAGATATTCTCATCTCCGAGTCTACGGCAGACCGGGTGAAGGGCCTTTTCGATCTGGTTCCGATGAACAAGATAAAAGTTAAGGGAAAGGCCGAACCCCAGCAGATTTATGCGGTTCTCGGCCGTATGGACGATGACTCCCGCCCAAGAACCATGACGGAAATGAGGGCCATGGTGGGAATTACCGGGAATTTCGGCCAGGTTTCCGAATCGGAGGAACATGAAGTCAAATACGAAATCCTCGATTCGTAACATCCTCGTAACATCAATCCTGGTGTGTTCGGCGGCTTTCTTCGGCCGCCTGTTCTGGAATGAACTCAACAGAACCGTCGAAAATGTAGGCGGCACCGTCGTAGGTGAGGTTATGGAGATAAGGGGGCAGGCTCAACGCCGTTACAACCAACAATCCCGCTGGGGAAACCTTAATGGGACTGAAGATGTTTATGATCTCGACGCGATTCGTACATCATCGGACTCGAGTATCGTCATTGTTCTGAAAAGAATCGATGAGACAGGAATCGAAATCATCGACGAAATCTCTTTGGGGTCCGATACCTACATTAACTTGGACCTGTTCGGTGAAACCAGAAATATCAATTTTATCGGCGGTAATATCTCTGCGACCGGTGCTGAAGGCCTCACTGTCAGTGCTGAGGGCACTCTTGTTTCGGTAGATAAGGGTTCAGTGAACCTGAACCGCGCGGGAAACCAGCAGACCAGTATCACCGTTACCGAAGGTGAGGCGACAGTCAATACCGGTGAGGGTTCAACTCTCGTCGGGACCGAATCAATCCTCCGTATAGACGATGCCAGCGGTGCCGCGGTACGTGAGCAAGTTGCAGTTTCGGCACTGACACCTAAACCGAACGCATTACTTCTAACCTTCGATCGACAAAGACAGGTAAATTTCACCTGGGAATTATTTGCTGAATGGACAAATGCGACGCTGGAAGTATCTTCCGGATCCAGGTTCCGGGATTCCGAGGCTGAAGTGTTCCGGGCCGAATCGGATTCGAACGCCAGGCTGCAGCTCGAACCGGGACTTTGGTACTGGCGTGTCCTGGATACAGCCAGTGGTGATTCCGGCCCGGTCAATGTTTTTTCTGTCGAAACCGAACGCCAGTCCGAACCCACATCTCCGGCACCGGAGTTGGTGATGCCCTTCAGGGGCGACGCACCGGCTGTATCACTGCAATGGAACAGTGCATGGTTCGCCGATTCACACATTCTGGAGATGTCCCGGAGTGCATCATTTGCTGAAATACCGATAACCAGGGAAGTTTCGGGAAGTTCCGTTCTCGTTGAGAACCTGTCTGCCGGAAACTGGTGGTGGCGTATAACCCCCCGATACCGGCGCGGGATTCTCGACCGCCCCGGGAATGTGAAACCCAGATCCTTCGTCCTGGAGCAGCGTCTCGGTCATAGTCCCATCACACTGGTGATTCCAGCTGACGGGGCATTAATCTCTGCCCTGGATATCAGAGACGGTGTTCAATTTCGCTGGCAGGGCCAGGATGATATGGTGTCCTATCAGATCAAAGTGGCCTCCAACGACAGTGTAACTCAGGTTCTTGCTGAATCCGATGGACCCGAAAACTGGAGCACCCTCCTGCCCTCCCCGGAACCGGAAACCTATTACTGGCGTGTAGAAGCCATCGCCGCCGACGGACTGCGGGTACCGGCTTCCGAGATCCGCAGTTTTACTGTACGTCCCCTCACCGGTTCAGTGGAACTTGTCGACCCGGCCCCGGGGGAAACCAAGGAACTGGAACCCTATTCACCTCATACTTTTCTGTGGCGCAGTGAAATACCGGGGACTGCCCGTTTCCAGCTTGATCGAATAAGCGGTGACGAACGGATGAGAATAATCGAAAGTCTGGTAAACGGAGAGTCCTTTACTTCGCCGCTGCCTGGAGAGGGCAGTTATGTCTGGCGTATACAGATTCTGGATGAGAACGGCCGATTTCTGCGGGAAAGCAACGAAGGTCTTTTTGTTCTCCGTTCAGAATTCAGTTCACCGGTGCTGAACAATCCACAACCCGGCTCCAGTATCAGCCTCGTCGGATCATCTACCATCGCCATTGGTTGGAACCCCTCCCCCGGCGCCGACGCCTATCGGGTTGTCCTGAAATCACCCGAAGGTATAGTCCTGGGCCGTGATGACCGTGTTGCAGGCCTGGAACGGGATTTCGCGATCTCAACCGACGGTGGTATCGGATCCTACAGCGTGGAACTCACTTCATTCCGGGATAATCCACCTGCTGGAGCATCGCAGACAAGCGAAACCGCCACCTATCGTTTCGAGGTAGGTGATTTTGTTGAATACGCGGCCGCAGAACCGGTGTCACCGGCAAATGGTGCCACACTGGGTGCCCTGGAGACACTTTTAAATGGCGTAAGCCTGAGGTGGAGCCAGGATCCGCCGCTGGGGCGATATACAGTTGAGATCGACAATGGTTTGGTGACTCGTCTCTACCAGACAACCGAACCTCTTCTCAATCTGGAAGCTCTGGACTCCGGATCTTACCGATGGCTAATCAAATCCCGGGACAGTTTCGGCCAGGAAGCCCCGGACAGCAGGAGTTCCCGATTCACCGTGAATGAACTTCCGACACCCGGACGGCCTGATGTGACATCCCCGTCTCCCGGGGAGAATGTGGACATGACCGGGCGTCGAAACCTCGTGTTTGACTGGCAACCGGTGGCTGGAGCTGATTTCTACGATCTGACGCTGTATGTTGAAGGTTCAGGATCGCCGCTTCTGAGAGAAACGGGGCTGACCGGGACACGATACGCCCTGGAAAACCTCAGGATACTTGATGTCGGGAACTTCGTTCTCGCAATCCGGGCCCGTACGGAATATCAGGATGTGGGTGTTACCCGCAGGAGTTCTGAAGTAAGGGTTCCTTTCTCTCTTTCGGTAAACATCGCCGACACAGCACCGACGATCCTCACCGATGAGCTGCAGTATGCCGAGTAGTAGATGTGAAATATCCAGGAGCCTCCAGACATTTTTTATATTGCTGACCTTCCTCTCGGCAGGCGTGGAACTGCAGGCCCAGGAGAAAATCGAATGGGAACCGGTGGAAGGAGCGGACCATTACCGTGTGGAAATCAGACAGGACGGGGAACTCATCCTGGAAACCCGGAGCGAAACACCGTCAATTCCCCTGTTCCTGCCATCCGGTGAATACGATTTTCAGATTAGAGTTATCAACACCTTCGGGAAAATTGCATCAAGCAGTGAGTGGAGCCGAATTATCATTAAAGCTCCTGATATTCCATTTATCATCGACCTGTACCCCGGCGAGATACCTGAAGGAGCTGAATCGGAGTTCCGTGTTCGGGTCAGCGGCCTGGTATCCGATCCTGATGAACCAACCATATTCATACTGGAAGATAATGAAGGCCGGCAAATTGAACTGGAATCAGAACCTGCTGCTTCATCTGCCGTAAATCAGAACGGAGACTGGGTGGAGCTGGTTCTGAAAGCCCGAAGCAGGGAACCCGAAACTGGATCGTGGGCTCTGGTGATGACCAACCCCGACGGCCGTGAAAGCCGCATGGATGCAGCCCTCGAGGTTCTTGATCGCCTTCGCCCAAAAATCCGAAAGTTCAGTCCCAGAGAAATGCCGGCCGGGCTGGTTCATAACATGGTCATCCTTGAAATCGGAACAGGTACCTGGTGTACTTATTGCCCGGGAGCAGCCATGGGCGCTGACGACCTTATTGCCAACGGACATCCTGTAGCTGTAATTGAGAATCATAATGGTGATGTTTTCGCCAACCAATTCTCAAATGCAAGAAACTCTTACTATGGTATCAGCGGTTACCCTACAGCAAAATTTGACGGGGTTGGGACAGTATCTGGCGGAAGTCATTCATCATCGATGTATTCCTCCTACCTACCATATGTAACCGCACGCCTTGCGATTCCTTGTGACTTTATTGTTGAGCTCTATGGAACACATACTGGCAGCCAGTACGACATGCTTGTAAAGGCATACAAAGTTGCTCCTTATTCAGGACCCAATCCAGTATTACACCTCGTGGTAACTGAGTCAGATATTCAGTATTCATGGCAGGGACAAACCGAATTGAACTTCGTTTGTCGCCAGATGATTCCTGATCAAAACGGAACCGTTCTTGACTTTAGCACTAGTGACACAGTATCACTTAACCTCAGTTTCACCATGGGAGGATGGCCACTGGCGCACACTGAGTTTGTTGCTTTCCTGCAGAACAACACAACTAAAGAAGCACTGCAAGGGATTAAAGTTCCTGCTGCCTTCTTACCTCCACCACCTCAGCCACCTGTAACTGAATTTGAAGCTGTATCAACAGAAAATTGTTCAGGTTATGAAGTTCAATATACTGATATGTCATCAGGCGACCCAACTGTTTGGGCCTGGACTTTCCCCGGAGGAACACCAGAAATATCAACAGAACAAAACCCAATAGTGATTTATCCCGAATCAGGACTATTTGATGTAACACTGGTTGCTACCAATGCTGGTGGAAGCACAGAGCTGGTAAAACCAGATTATATGACGATTGTTGCTACACCTGATAAACCAAGTATCAGCCTCATAGATTTTGTACTTACTTCAACTGCAACAGAAGGAAACCAATGGTTCTATAATGGCAATATAATAGGTGGAGCTACTGAGCAAACTTATGAGCCAATGTACAACGGAACTTATACTGTTGAGTCAACTGCAGGTAATTGCACCTCAGAAACTTCAAACGGATGGGACGTAATATGGGTTGGTATCCAGGAAGCATATGCTAATCAGGCGGTGAAGATCTATCCTACTCCTAACCAGGGAAGGTTTACTCTTGAGATCAATACTGAGGCACCTGCTGTACTTAACATGAAAGTATATGATGCCATGAATTCAATCGTTTACCAGGAAGAGAATATCCAGGTGAACGGGCCTTTCAAAAGCCAGGTCGATCTCGGTGATCTGTCAAACGGAATTTATTTTATGATTCTTGAAGGAGGTTCTGATCATTATTTCCAGAAAATCGTAATTCAGAAATAAGAGGTTAAAAACCTTAT
>RCND010000889.1_pt1 | contig 17013 bp, 15 predicted proteins | sample 2041351 | NCBI WGS metagenome assembly RCND01 (sample SAMN09708230, study PRJNA481090) | Marine sediment metagenome, whole genome shotgun sequencing project. | biome: marine sediment; feature: ocean; material: sediment; isolation source: Sewage treatment plant 12B marine sediment (STP12B) ... | reverse complement strand
AGAAGACGTGCAAAAGGTGAAGCTGATGCGATACTGTTTAAAGCACAAGCTGAAGCTCAAGGACAATTTGAAGTTTTAACAAAGCAAGCAGCGGGTTTACAAGAAATCGTAAAAGCTGCTGGTAATAATAGTAGAGACGCTGTATTGTTATTGATTGCAGACAAATTACCTGAATTGGTGAAAATACAAGCAGACGCTATCAAGAACATTAAAATTGATAAAGTTACGGTTTGGGATAATGGGGGAGGAAATGGTGAAGACGGAAAATCGTCAACTGCTAATTTCTTATCTGGCATGTACAAATCAGTACCACCTTTGCAAGAAATGTTTAATATGGCTGGTATGGATTTGCCTGAGTATTTAAAGGGTAAAGATAAAAAGGATATTGAAGCAGATGATGCTGATATTGAAAAGTCTGATGAGAAATAAATCCTTACTTTCTCATTGAGCATAGTCGAAATGACAGACCAATAAAAACCCACCATATAAGGTGGGTTTTTTTATTTACATCTAAATATTTTTATAAACAGAGAATGATTACATATTACCATAAATAAATTTTAGTGCCATTTTATTAACTTTGTTTTAGAATTAATCTTGACTTTTTATTTTTAGCCGAAAACTTAAGCAAGGCACTTTATTATGTATTCCTAATGCGACGCGTAAAAGAACATAAAATGGATTGACTGGAAAAATGAAAAAGCCATTTCCAACACCAATCGTTTCACTTAATTTTCTAACATAAACAGAGGGCTCTTTTTGACTTTTTTTATTCCCTAAATAATAGTTCAAATTCGCCTATATTTCTTCTATTTTCCAATGCGTAACAATGCTGTGTCTTTCAAAAATAGTTTCATCTGAGCAAATTTTATTTCATTTTCGGCTAAAAACAAAAAGTAAAGAAGAGTTCAAAATTCTATTTGTACATTTGCCAATATTTTTAAAATTTATAACATGAAAAACATTGTATTAATAGTCGCTTTATTAGCTTTTAGTGTTGGTAATACTCAAGCCTTCAAGGGTAAGGGAGATACGAAATTTCAAGTTGGTGCTAACTTTCAAGATGGAGCCACAGGTATTAATGTAAGTTACGACTATGGTTTAGGAGAAAATATTTCTATAGGTCTTTCTTCAACATATGCCTTAGATATAGATGATGGTTTAGATGCCGATTTTGAGGATCGCTTTGATTTAAAAGCAAGATTTAATGCCAACTTAGGTAGCGTCATTAACATTGATGAGAATTTTGACTTTTATCCTGGTTTAAATTTAAGTCTTAAAAACTTTGGTGGCCATGTTGGTGCACGTTATTTCTTTTCTGAAGGATTTGGAATATACACTGAAGCAACATTTCCTTTAGCGAAGTATAGTAATGACAATACAGAAATTGGGTATTACTTACACAACCAATTTGCTTTAAATATTGGTGCTTGCTTTAACCTTTAAGTAGTTTTTAAAATAACAAAAAGCCTTTTCATTATAGTAATGCAAAGGCTTTTTCTATAGATATTCATTGAGTTTTTCGTAAACTAAATGAGATTCCCAACCTCTATACAGTAAGTAATCGGCAACCTTTTTTTTCTTCTTGTAAATATTCTTTTCTTTGACTTGTGCTATGCGTTTTTTAGTGAGTTCATCTAAGGTTATATAATAATCCTCTAAGTCTATTTCTTTAAGCGCAGTATCAATGCTATATTTAGAAATCTCTCTGAATTTCAACTCCCGTACTAATCGATTTTTTCCCCATTTTTTAATTCTAAATTTTCCTCTAACATAAGCTTTAGCAAAACGTTCTTCATTGAGAAAGTTATGCTGAATTAAATGCACCACAATTTTATCAATAGCCTCAGGAATCATCCTCATATCCCTAAGTTTTGCCCTAACTTCTTTATGACACCGTTCTTGATAAGCACAGTAGTTTTCTAGCTTTTTTTGCGCCTCGTTAACAGTGTATGTTTTACTTAAATCCATGATTTTAAAATCCCCTAATAAAAGTTAAAAGTCTAATTCTACGATTAAGCTTTTTCTACAAAGTATATTTTAAGGCTATTATTAAATTTCTACCAGCAGCAGATATCCCAGAAGAATAGGGTCTGTAACGTTGGTCAGTTATATTTTCTATGCCTGCCGTAATGCTAAACTTATCATTCCATTGATATTGTGTTCTAAGGTTTAGCGTATACCATGATGGTGCATACGGGTTTCCATTAGCATCTTTAGCATAGATATAATCTTTAGCACTCTCAGATGGTGATAACTGATTAAAAGAAAGTTCATTATTATAAACCATAAAAGCATCTAATAGAAACTTATTTTTTTTCCAGATAAAATGTGTGCGTCCAAAATTTGGCGCTACATGCCGCACTGGCTCTTCTACCCCATTATTGTCTTCTGTACCACCAATAACATTATATTGAGACGTTAGTTTTAAGTTCTTAGAAAAATTCACTTCTAAACCTACTTCAAATCCATAAATCCATGCTTTTGATGCATTCTGTATCGCCTGAATAGTACTTAACTCACCATCATAAATAATTTCTGTTTCGCCATTTAATTCATAGTCTCTCCGGATTAAAGCGTTATCTAAAAATGTGTAGTAGGTTGCTAAATCTAAAATAACTATATTTTCAAAATTTAACTTTAATCCCAACTCACCACTATACGCATATTCTGCTTTAAGATCTTTATTTGGTACGACCACTGAACCTGGCTCACTATCAAACACTTTACCAATATCGTCTATATTTGGTGCTCTAAATGCTGTTGAGGCGTTTAATTTCCATTGTATTAAATCACTTGGAGACCAAGTAATACCAGCCGTACCCGTTAAATCACCTGTGTTAACCTCAGCATCATTAAAAGGAAGCTCCAAAAACACATTATTGTCAGTAAAATCCGCTTTAGCAATAACTTGATTAAATCTAAGTCCAGACTGAAATACAAATTTAGCATTAGGTTTATGTTTTAAACTCGCATAAGCGGCAATAGATTGCCATGTTGAACCATCTGGATAGCGTGTAACATTTGGCGCAACTTCATTAGTTTCAATATTTTCTTCATAACCTTCTGAACCTACAGTATTATGGAGATATTCTATACCATAAAAAAGACTAGTCTTAGTATTTAATTTCTTTTCTAAATCTATATTAAATGATATGGCATCTACAGATTCTGCTCTAACTTCTCTCAAAGGAGATTGAAAATCTCTATCCCTCCGGCTCTCTTTAAAGTTTTGATACGCTAAAGTTGCTTGAATCTTATCATAAAGATTAGAATTACTACTTAATTTGGTCAATTGAAAATTTCCCATAAACCATTCTTGCGGTCCATAATTCCATTCTGCTGAACGCAAAGTATCGCCTCTATATCTTATTAATCTATCGTATCTAGAATAATCTGAAGTTGTAGAGTAGTAGACTCCTAAATCAAAGTTTAGATTGTCTGATGGTTCATACCTTATCTTTTGCATTAGGTTTATTTGATCATAACCTGTTGGTATCTGTACTAACGGATTTGAATTAGCGACGATAACATCTTCTCCATTTTCTCTAATGACGTATTCTGGTCTTATGTACTCTATTGGTCCATTACTACCCATTCTTAAATCATCAAAATCGGTATAGCTTACACTGGTTAAGAATGCCCATTTTTTGTAACCTAAATTCACATCAAAATGACCTGTTTTTTCTTCGTTAGCACTAGCATATCTTACTAACGCGTTTCCGCTTAGAAATAATTCATCTTTATATGATACTTGAGGCGTTTTTGTATAGAAACTCATTACACCGCCTATGGCATCACTACCATATACTACAGAACCCGCACCTAAAGTTACTTCTGTATTTTTTATAGCAAAAGGATCTATAGAAATTACATTCTGAAGGTTACCTCCTCTAAAAATGGCATTATTCATACGGACACCATCCACCGAAATCAAAAGTCTATTTGTAGAAAACCCTCTAATCATGGGACTTCCTCCACCTAATTGACTTTTTTGAATGTAAATATTACCAGTATTTTCTAATAAATCTGCACTAGTTTGCGGATTGGCAAAGGCAATTTCTTTAGCACTTACACTAATTATAGTTTGTGGAATATCGCGTTTACTTTGCTCAAACTTAGACGCAGATATAACGATTTGTTCTAAATCTTCAACTTTAGGTTTTAGATAAACAATATAGTTGTTCTTAGCAATTTCAGATTTCTTTAGGTTAAGTTTTACAAACAGAAAATTCTGAAAATATATGGTTTCATTCTCATTGAAAATAGCTAGAGCAGCCTTTCCATTTATATCTGTAACTAAAGATTTGTTTTTTTTAAAATTATATAATGTTACACCAGGAATTGGCTCATTACTCCCTTCTTCTAAAACGGTAATATTTTGGGTATAAGCCGTCTGTATAAAGAGGAATAAAAAAATGCTAAAGATGATACTATGCTTCACTTTTATACTAATCGTCATTAAAATCGTTTCTTAAAAGTTGGCTTAATGAAACACGTCGTTAAGCACCTGTAAAGATTTAGGTTTTTTAAAACTGCCCAAATGTAATTCAAAATAATACAATAACATATTTAAAAATTCTTGCCGTTGTTTTGCATTTACTTTTATAGAATTTAATGCATCAAAATTTGTGCCCAACAAACGTTTTAGCAATGTTAAATTTTCACCAGAGACTGAGTAAATTCCATGATTTGAGGCTTCAAAAACCCCAGATTCTAAATTAAAATAAGGATAGTTGTCATTTAAATTTTCTGGTTGAAATCCTAAATATCGCGTTAGTTTTAAAAGAAATAATAAATGGAAGTTTGAAAAATTATCTTCGTTGTCTAGATATTGAAGCGCTGTTTCAATGTAGTTGAATAAATCTTGGTTCTTTTCTTCCTCTTTTAGAACATTAGAAAGAATTTCGGATAAGAATAATACGATGGCGCTTTTATAGATGTTGGTATGAAGACTTTTGTAGATATAATTAAGCTTTACTTCTTTTATCGAGTGCAGTGATTGATTCGGTTTATAATTCTCTTCGATTTGAAGCTGAGATAACACTTGAAAATAGACAGTTTTGGTTTGTCCTCTTTTAGATTTTAAAACACCTCTTAAAATGTAACTGACAACACCTCTTTGTTGTGTGTAGCACTTAACAATAAGATCGTAATCTCTATATTTAAGTTTTGAAAGAACAATGCTATTGTTTTTTGTAAGCATCTTTTATCTAACTATAAGTACCTTTATCACTTTAGTTTCAAAAGAATCTAAATCAGAGATCATTACCAAATACACGCCTGTTCTTACCACAGAGTTACCTAAATTCTTTCCATTCCAAATGGCTGTACCTCCATCTATAGCAAAATTATAATTGGCATTAGAAGATCGTTGGTTTACATTAGATTGTGCTTCGGCAACCAAATTGCCTTCAATGTCTGTAATCTTAATATTTACGCGCTCTGTTAAACCACTTACCTTCACGCCCTTGTTAACATCATTAAGGTCATTAAATCCGAGTACATTATACTCTGGGCGCACAGGATTAGGATAGACAAAGGCATTTTCTAAAGTCTCTTCGGGCTTAGACCCTCCAGCTTTAAATGACATTAGCCCTCTTGTAGTTGCTATATATACAATACCATTATCTGAATCGATAGCTATATCATTAATTCGATTTGATGGTAATGGAGAACTATCCGTTGTAAAATGGTAGATTGTATTTTGACCATCAGATGAAAAATAAAAAACACCCGAATCTGCAGTTCCAACCCATTTATTGTTGGATCCATCTACTTCAATATCTGTAATAGATTGCCCTTCTAATAATTCTTTAGGGATACCATCTTCTAAAATGATGATTTGATTTAGACGTGGGCTAGGGTCGTCATAAAATCCCGAAGTATTAAACAAGACTCTTAATCCATTTGTGGTACCAACCCACAGCTGATTTCTATTATCTATGGCTAAAGCAGTAAATCTAGAAAATGGAGGCACATTTTGTGCTTCGGTATTAATATTGCGCAACGGATTGGATCCTATATTTTCATTATAAGCTAGTAATCCATTAGAATATGATCCTATCCATTTAGTACCATTGTTATCTATCGCTAATTCAAAAAACCCAAGGTCATCTAGCAAAGGGTTTTCTATAAGGCTAGAAAAACTATACCCCTGCCAATTACCAGTAATAGGGTTGTAAGATTTTAACGCTCTATCTACTCTGCTTGTTATAGACCACAGTAACCCATTACGATCAAACTCAGTGTCTGTAACTCTAATACTAATAAAGTCTGGAGAACCTGGTAAAATTAAAGATTCTAGCCCACTATTATTCTGATTATATAATACTGTAGGTTCAAAGTCATTAATCTCTAAAATTCCATCTTGGACCGCACTAATAAATACTTGATTTGTATTAAATATATTAACCGAAATTTCAGATAAATTTCTTGCTCCCAAAACACTATCAAATGGTATATTCTTCCACTCATCATCATTAAAATAGCTAACTCCTCGACTCCTTATTGGTGAGGGATTAATTGAAGCGGTATAATCACCAAAAGAGGTCCAAACCGTCTCAGAATCTGCATTTAGTCTAAAGGTCTCATTAAATAGAGGTCCATTGGGTTTAATCTCAGTATAGAGATTATTTTCTATTATTTGAATTTGAAGTATACCTAAATCTTCTGTCCCTATATATACAAATTCGTCTAATACTGTTGCGGATGTAAAATCGGTGTCAAAGTCCTCTGTTGGCTGAAAACTATTTACTAATTGTATGTTTTCATCATATACATAAACTGTATTAGTCGTTGAAAAAATTAAATTAGTGTCAGATACTTCAGTATCTAATGGTAATAGTGGTAGTGTAAATAACGTAATAATTGAAGCTCCATCTATTTCGTAAAGCACCCTATTAGACCTAACGGAATATATAATATTATTAAGAGTACTCATAGAATAATAATCCCCTGCTATCACTGTTTGCCATTGCTGAAAATCTATTAAGTTAGGATTACTTAAATCTGCTTTTTTTATGCCATTACTATTTAAGCAAGCTGCATAAATTTCATTATTTAAAATCGAAACCTGCTTAACCGTAATTTGAGATCCTCCATTACCCAAAAAATAAGTATCCCCAAATTCTAAACGTTCTAAATCGTATATTGAAATACCATAATCAGTAGAAATATAAATTAACCCTTCGTTCTCATAGAAATGATTAATACGCTTATTTACTGGTGTAATATTTTGTTTCTCAAGAATGTCAACAACGGATAACACAGATCCATCGGTTTCAGAGTATACTTCAATTAATCCTGTTTCATAACCTACGAGTAAGTATTGATTTATTTCACTATAATAAATTGTAGTAATTTGCTCACCCGCAAGTCCTTCTACTGTTGTAATTGTATTTAATTCATTAGTTAATACGTCATATTCAAAAACAGCATTTTGAGCAGCGGCATATATTTTATTTTCACCACTAACAACATCAACAATATTGTTATAAGAGTAATGTCCTTGCCATAGCGAAGAGGCGTCTTGGCCATAACAAGAAAGCCATAGGCCAGAAACAAGAATAAAGATTTTAAAAACAGTTTTATCCATTAATAAATTTGTTTGTTCAAAGATATTTAATAGTAACGATAATATAGAGGTATTCATATATTATGTCACAAAAAAAGCTTCCGTGAAAAATCTCGGAAGCTTTTTAATATTTAAAAATTGATCTCTTAAACTACTCCTTGTGCTAACATAGCATCTGCAACTTTTACAAAACCTGCAATGTTTGCTCCACTAATGTAATCTATAGAACCATCTTCATTCTTTCCGTACTTTACACAAGAATCGTGAATATCTTCCATAATATCTTTTAATCTTGCATTCACTTCTTCTCTAGACCAGCTTAAACGTAATGAATTCTGACTCATCTCTAAACCAGAAGTAGCCACACCACCTGCATTAGATGCTTTTCCGGGCGCAAATAAAATTTTAGCTTTTTGAAACTCATGAACAGCATCTGGCGTCGAAGGCATATTTGCTCCTTCAGCTACACATATGCATCCATTCTCAATTAACTGTTTTGCTTCAGCTCCATTTAGCTCATTTTGAGTTGCACAGGGCAACGCGATATCACATTTTACAGACCATGGTCTATCTCCTGCGACAAACTTAGCATTAGGATATGTATCAACGTATTCGCTAATTCTACCTCGCTTTACATTTTTAAGATCCATTACAAACTGCAATTTCTCAGTATTAATTCCATCTTCGTCTAGAATGTACCCTCCAGAATCCGATAGTGTTAATACGGTTGCACCTAACTCTATTGCTTTTTCAGCAGCATATTGTGCCACGTTACCTGATCCAGAAATTACAACGCGTTTACCAGCAAATGAATCGTTCTTTAATTTTAACATATTATCGGCAAAGTAAACGGTACCATATCCTGTTGCTTCTGGTCTAATTAAAGACCCTCCCCAAGATGCTCCTTTACCTGTTAATACTCCAGTAAATGTGTTATTTAATTTTTTATACATTCCAAACATAAAACCAATTTCTCTTGCACCAACACCAATATCTCCTGCTGGAACATCAGTATTATGACCAATATGTCTAAATAACTCAGTCATAAAAGAATGGCAAAAACGCATAATCTCATTATCTGACTTTCCCTTAGGGTCAAAATCAGAACCACCTTTACCACCACCCATTGGAAGTGTTGTTAATGAGTTTTTAAAGACTTGTTCAAAAGCTAAAAACTTTAAAATACTAGCGTTTACAGTTGGGTGAAAACGCAAACCACCTTTGTACGGTCCAATCGCAGAATTCATCTGAACCCTATAGCCTCTATTTACTTGTATTTCTCCTGCATCATCTACCCAGCTTATTCTAAAAGAAATTAATCTCTCAGGCTCTACCATTCTCAATAAAATATTCTTTCCGTTGTAAATATCGTGTTTAGCGATATAAGGAATAACCGTTTCTGCTACTTCTTTAACAGCTTGTAAAAATTCTGGCTCATGGCCATTACGTTCCTTTACAAGTTCTAAAAAAGTGTCAATTTTATCTTTCATATGTATTATTGTTAAGAAATTGTGATTTATCGAGTACAAAGATACATTATCTATAAAAATAACTGTTTATTTTTTTTATATTCTCAATAATTTTTTTTCTTAGCTCAAATTTTTAAAATCTAAAAAAAATAATAAAAATTGCATTTTATCCGTTTTATTTGGTATTTCGTCGAGTTTTTATATATTTGTTCGGTAAGAATATCAATTTTTGAAATTAGATGATAATAAACATACAGAAATTATTCATTCCATTTGCATTGCTATTATCTATGCAATTCAGTTATTCGCAACTAGGCTTTTCTCAAGAGATAGGCATTATTGTTGGCCCTGTAGCATACCAATCTGATTTTGGTATTCGCTCGGATCCTGAAACAAATTCTGGAAATACAGGAATTGGTATTGGTGTTGTGCACTATATTAACTTTGCATATCGTGCCGATTGTAACTGCTACACAACAGATAAATACTTTAATGATCATTTTAAAGTAAGAAGTGAAATCTCTTGGAACAAAACAAAACTCCAACATTTTGGAAGATGGGTGGACCCAGATAAAACTTCTGAAGAATCAGCTCGATTAAGAGGTCATACTGGTGAAGCTGAAAATTGGGATATTGGAGTACAGTTAGAATTTTTTCCAAGAAGCATAAGAGACTTTTCTGCAGGAATTAATTCTTTTGCACCATTTGCAAGTTTAGGTTTTCATTATGTGTCCTATCGTCCTGGTGTTTATACAGATTATGTGAATTCTGATCCCCTAAACCCAAATGATATTGGAAACATTGACGATTCAAATAACTTTTTCTCAGCATGGGATCCCGGTTCTGTGAGTGACCAGAGCGGATCTGCATGGTCTATAGTTAGCAGTATTGGTACAAGATATAAACTTAATATCCTTTCGGATTTAATGATTGATTTAAGATTTCAATACTTTTTTAGTGATTGGACAGATGGTTTAAACCACCAATTAGAATCTAACAAATCTAAAGATTGGTTGGTTTGGTTAAACTTCGGTTACATTTATTACTTAGATTAAAACTTTAAAATAAAACATATAATAAAAGGCCAAATCTAAGATTTGGTCTTTTTTTTGTAAATATCATCTAAAAATAAATTATCCTATCGCTTGTTTTAAATCTGCTATTAAGTCGTCTTCATCTTCAATACCAACACTCAATCTAATCAACGAATCTACAACCCCTGTTTTTTCTCTTTCTTCCTTCGGAATACTAGCGTGTGTCATACTCGCAGGATGCCCTGCTAAAGATTCTACTCCGCCAAGAGATTCTGCTAATGTAAAGATTTTTAAATTTTCAACAATCTTAATAGCCTCTTCGTAGTTATTCCCTTTAGTCGTAAAAGACACCATTCCTCCAAAATCATTCATCTGAGATTTTGCTATCTCATGATTCGGATGATTTTTTAGACCAGGCCAGTATACGTTTTCAATTTTTGCGTGATTTGCTAAATATTCGGCGACAACCTTACCGTTTTCACAATGACGCTGCATACGTATATGCAATGTTTTTATACCTCTTAAGGCTAAAAAAGAATCTTGTGGACCACAAACTGCACCACTTGCATTCTGAATAAAATATAAACGATCTGCTAAATTTTTATCCTTTACAATTAAAGCTCCCATTACTAAATCACTGTGACCACCTAAATATTTAGTTGCAGAGTGCATTACAATATCTGCTCCCAAATCTAAAGGTCTTTGTAAATATGGCGTTGCAAAAGTATTATCAACCGCTAACAGTACATTATGTTTTTTTGCAATTTTAGCTGTAGTTACAATATCTATAATATTCATCATTGGGTTCGTTGGAGTCTCAACCCAAATCAGTTTTGTCTTATCAGTAATATAGTCTTCAATGTGCTCTGCATTTTCCATACCAATGAAATGAAACTTTATTCCGAAGTCTTCATAAATCTTAGTAAACAGACGGTACGTTCCTCCATATAAATCGTTAGTAGTAACAACCTCATCACCAGGTTTTAAAAGCTTTAATACGGCATCAATGGCTGCTAAACCAGACCCAAAAGCCAAACCATACTTACCGTTTTCTATACTCGCAAAAGCATTTTCTAAAGCATTACGTGTTGGGTTGTGGGTTCTAGAATATTCATAACCTTTATGACCACCGGGAGTAGATTGCGCATAGGTTGATGTTTGATAAATTGGAGGCATCACCGAGCCATAAGCAGGGTCGTGCTCTTGACCTCCGTGTATTGTTTTTGTATTAAATTTCATGTTTAAGTTTTAATTAAATTGCCTTAGACGAATCATTAGAATCAACTTTACAAGTAAGGCATTTTTAAGCACAACAAATTTATCGGATAATTCGTTCTATTCAAATCTATGCAATACCTTTATTCAATGTTTAACAAAAACCCATCATATTTGAAGCGTATTTTCTCTTTTTTAGTTTTTTTAATGCTGTTAAGTTCTTGTAATTCTGAATTTAAGCCTGCTACCTTTAAAATTACTTCTGTTAATGAAACATTTGAAGCCGATATTGTTGTTACATACGACAAGGCAACTGGACATAACGAGCTTAGTGAAACCATTAATTCATCTATTGAAAACGCTATTATTAGTACATTGAGCTCTTCTGACGTAAAGAGTGATTTAAATCTTGTTTTAAAAGATTTTAATACTGAATTTGAAACCTTTAAAAAAGATTTTCCAGAGGCTACGGAGCCTGTATGGGAACTTAATATTGAAACTGAGCTAACCTATCAGTCTGAAGATATTTTAACCATAGCGATTAGTACTTACGAGTTTAAAGGTGGTGCGCATGGTAATGACAAAATAAAGTTTCTCAATTTAAATGCTAAAACAGGAGCTGTTTTAAATCAAAATGACATCATCGATAATATGAATGAGTTTAAAACCTTAGCCGAAAGCTATTTTATAAAATCCTTAGAAACTGAATACAAAGACTTAAAAATGGAAGATTTCTTTTTTGGAAAGCCATTTCAATTACCAGAAAATATAGGTTTTAGCGATGATGGCCTTGTTTTGCTTTACAATGTTTATGAGGTCGCCACCTACGACCAAGGTTATACAGAATTTGTAATCCCGTTTGAAAAAGCAGAATCTAATCTAAAGGTGAATTAATCTGCTTTCCTCGTCAATCTTTTAATAATAGGCTCAACCGTTAAACCTTGACCAACAATAGAAACTACAACGACAATATAAGTTATTACTAAAAATAACTCTCTATGCATTTCTTTAGTAAGACTTAGAGCTAATGCAATAGAAATACCACCTCGCAGTCCTCCCCAGGTCATTATTAAATTTGTTTTAGGCACAAAATCCAAGCGTTTAGCAAAGAATTTAATTGGTAACCAAAGCGACATATAACGACACATTAGAATTATCGGTATTGCTAAAAGTCCAGCATATATATAATTTTCATTTAAGGTTAAAACGAGCATTTCCATACCAATCATTACAAATAAAATGGTATTTAATAATACATCTAATAGTTCCCAAAATTTATCTACATAAGTTTCTGTAGTTTCCGACATAGCAGAATTTCTTACCGTGTCATTACCTACTATGAGCCCTGCTGTTACCATCGCCAATGGTGCAGACAAATGGAACTTGTGAGCTAACATCGTTCCTCCCATTACAGCAGCTATGGTTAAAATCACTTCTACTTCGTAGTTATCTATAGATTTCATTAAGCGATAGGTGATCCAACCTATTAACAATCCTAAAGCCACACCTCCTATAACTTCTTGTCCAAATAAAGTTGCAATATCTGAAAATTCAACGGCTGCATTTGGTTTTGCAGCTATAGCGAAAATGGTTAAGAACACTACAACACCTACTCCATCATTAAATAAAGATTCCCCAACAATTTTGGATTCCAATTGTTTAGGAGCTTTTGCTTTTTTCAAAATTCCTAAAACCGCAATAGGGTCTGTAGGTGAGATTAAAGCACCGAACAATAAACAGTATATAAAATTAACATTTAACCCTATCCATTGCAATACATAAAACATAGCGATACCAACTAAAAATGTTGAGACCAAAACCCCCAACGTAGCGAATGCCAAAATGGGTCCTCTCTGAATCTTTAGTTGAGCAAAATTGGTATGTAATGCACCTGCGAAAAGCAGAAAGCTCAGCATAATATCTAATAGAACAGTTTCAAAATCAATACTAGATATAAATTCTTTCTCTCTTAAAAGTAGCGTGTCATCAAACTGCCCAATTCCTATCAAAACTATGGTAAACACAATGGTAATAAGCATTAAACCAATTGTAATTGGCAACTTTAAAAAGCGTACATTAATATATCCAAAGATTGCAGATAGTACTATTAAAATTGTCGCGATTGAGTAATATTCCATATATCTAGATTGATTTTCTTAGTGCTAAAATATAACCTAAATGAATACCTTCATGAAAATTATTAAACTCAATAGCTTCTTCAACATTACTTAATGTGCTTTTTGTAGTTACTGTATATTGATTATAAGTCTGAAAAATCTTATTCTCATAATCTTCTTTTGTTTTTTCGATTGTAGAAAACAACAACCCTTTTATGGTGTCAACTGCAGCTTGAGATAAATCGATCTCAGTCTTAGTCCCTTTCTTATATGCCGCTACCATTTCATCAGACAAAACCATAGGAAGACCAGATAATTTATAAACCAATAATTGTTGTGTAACTATGGTGTGTGCAATATTCCAGATGATGTTATTATTAAATCCTTCTGGAACTTTATTCAGTTCTTCTAAAGTGTGATTTTCGATAAAACTTTTTAATAATTTTCTATTTTTAATTGCAATATCAAATGACCAATCCATAAGATTATATTTTTCTTAAATGTAATTAAAATTCCCTTTAAATACGGTTACTTTGCAGTCTCAAAATTATATAGATTTTTGATATGAAAAAAATATATTATTTAAGCACTTGCAATACTTGTATGCGAATTATTGATGAACTCAATCTCCCAAGTGGGTTTCAGCTTCAAGATATCAAAACAGACGCAATTTCAGCAGCCCAGATTGAAGCCATGAGAGACTTGACAGATAGTTATGAAAGTCTGTTTAGTAAACGTGCAAGACTTTATAAAGAACTCGATTTAAAAGATAAGTTACTGTCTGAAGATGAATACAAATCATATATTTTAGAGCATTATACATTTTTAAAACGTCCAGTTATAGTATTCAATAATCAGATATTTATAGGCAATTCTAAAAAAACCATTGAAGTTGCAAAACTAGCTATAAATGAATAGTAGAGGCTTTGCCATTTTCGCACTTTTTATGGTTCAGCTTTTGTATGGACTTAATTACACAATTGCAAAAACGGTGATGAACGAAAATTTCATTAAACCTTTTGGTTTTGTTTTACTGAGAGTGATCGGAGCTACGGCATTATTCTGGATTATGAGTCTCTTTTTACCAAAGCAAAAGATTGATAAAAAAGACTATTTAAAATTCTTTGTGGCCGCCATTTTTGGTGTCGTTGTCAATATGCTATTATTTTTTAAGGGTTTGGAGTACACTTCTCCAATTCACGCATCGGCTATTATGATTATTGTACCTATTCTAATTTTAATTCTGTCTGCAATTATTTTAAAAGAAAGTGTTACTAAACTCAAAATATTTGGAGTTACTTTAGGCTTGATTGGGGCTTTGATTTTAACTATTTATGGTAAATCTGCAAGGGCTGGAGACAATGTGCCTTTGGGTAATTTGTTTATATTTTTAAATGCTATTTCATATAGTATATATGTTATACTAATTAAAAAACTAACTGTTAAATACCATCCCTTTACTTTTATTAAATGGTTGTTTTTATTTGGTCTTATTGTTTTAATTCCTTTTGGATATAACGAATTAATAGCAATAGAGTGGCAAACTTTTACTCCATATACAACGTTCTCAGTATTATTTGTTGTCATTGGAGCGACTTTCGGTACCTATTTATTTAATCCACTAGCTTTAAATAAACTAAAAGCATCTACTGTAGGTATGTTTATTTATCTTCAGCCTGTAATTGCAGGACTTTTTGCACTTTCTATGGGAGCCGATTTTATAGACGCTGTGAAAATTGGCGCGATGCTTCTCATCTTTTTAGGTGTGTATATTGTAACTATAAAACCAAAAAAAGCCAATTAGTTTGCTTCTAAAATCTAAATTATTTAAAACTGTAGACAGTATTCCAAAGGCTTATTGGGATAGTGTTAATTGCAGTACTAATATTTATTATTCACCTGAGTTTTTACGAGCTTTCGAAATTGCAAACAGTGATATTGAGTTTAATTACATATTCATTTTAAAAGGAGATGAAGCTGTTGCATTTGCTAACTCTCAAATTGTAACTATTGGAGTAGAAACTATTACCAAAAACATTAGAATGTCTGATAAGATTAGACGTCTAGTAAACACTATGTTTTGTAATAACCATTTGCGTGTACTCTTTTGTGGTAATGTGTTTTTAAGTGGTGAATATGGTACGTTTTTAAAGGATGGTGAAGATAAAATTGAAACATTTAAAGCCATTGCTGCTGGAGTAAAACATTTGTCTAAAGTCGCAAAAAAACTGAATGCTGTTTTTGTTAAAGATTTTGAAAACGAATCTCTTTACATAACAGATCATTTAAAATCCTACGATTATGCGGCTATGCAAGTAGAGCCTAATATGATTATTACTCTAAAACCAGAATGGCACTCTTTTGATGATTATAAAAACGCATTAAAATCCAAATACCGCGTAAAAGCTAATAAAGCAGATTCAAAAAGTGAGGTATTAGAAGCAAAGTTTTTTTCTGAAAAAGATATAGAAACCCATAAAGATCAACTTCAAGGATTATATCTAAACACTATTGATAATGCAGATTTTAATGCTCAAATCTTAAATCTCGACACTTATATTCATCTTAAAAAAGCTTTCAAAGAAAAATTTATTGTGAAGGGTTATTTTTTAGAGGGTAAATTGGTAGGTTTCCTCTCGGCAATGCAAAATGACGCACATCTCGATGCTCATTTTATTGGTATTGATTATTCTAACAATAAAGAATTCGCAATTTATCCGAGAATTTTAAACGACTACGTAAGACTTGGAATTGAAACTAAATCCAATCAAATTAACTTAGGTCGCACAGCTTCTGAGATTAAAAGCACACTCGGAGCAGAACCCAAAGCTCTAACTTGTTATTGTAAGCATAAACGATATATTCCAAATCAAGTTTTGAAACCCTTTATAAAGAATGTTCATATAAAGTCATTTAAACAACATTCGCCTTTTAAATAGACTTTAAATTTCTAGTGCTTTTGGTCGCACTCCGTGTTTACGTGTATCCTCTTTTGTAAGCGCTTTAAAGATTTCAGATTTTGGAAATTTATGCGCTAGTTCTAATAAAGACTTAGGCAAACCTGTTAATCTTCTTGCTTTTAAATCTATCCAACCTCCTTGCATTTCGCAATAAGCCAAATTTTCACCTTTGTGATTGTAAAAATTGTGCTCAAACATAAAGAGCATACCATCATCACTTAATCCTGAAACTTCAATACTAACCGTAATTGGTGCTCCAAGAAATGACTCTTTAAAATAATACATGTGTTCATAAAATACTACAGGTCCTATATTATGTTTTTTAATTTCCGGTAATGAAAATCCAAATTCTGAGAAAAACGCCATACGTGTATGACTCATAAAATTGGTATACGCAGAATTTGCTAAATGACCATTAGCATCCAAATCACTCCATCGGATTTCAAACTGTTTTTTGTACATAGATTTTGTTTCAAATAAGACTTGCGAAGTTATAAAAGTCTATTGTGAGAATTGGTTCCTTTCAAAACTATTTAATGAACATTTAAAACCATTCAATTTTGTACCTTTGCGCAACTTTAATAGCATCGTCTTAATGATACAATCCATGACAGGTTATGGGAAATCTGTACTTCAGCTCCC
>RCND010000887.1_pt1 | contig 17023 bp, 13 predicted proteins | sample 2041351 | NCBI WGS metagenome assembly RCND01 (sample SAMN09708230, study PRJNA481090) | Marine sediment metagenome, whole genome shotgun sequencing project. | biome: marine sediment; feature: ocean; material: sediment; isolation source: Sewage treatment plant 12B marine sediment (STP12B) ... | reverse complement strand
CCCCATTTCATTACTCGCCGTGCCTATATTGGAAGATGTCAAAACAATGTTACAGTAGGGTATGGGTTCGCCAGTGGCATTGTCAATGATAAGGCCACTGATTTGGGTTTCTTGTTTTTTTTTGATAATAATCTGCTTCCCAATTATTACATAGACCAAGTCATTATTTTCAAAAATTTGGTCTAAAACTGCAGGAACGGATTTCTGAATTATATTGATTGTGACCTTACGGTCAAGATTTATTCCATCATTTTTATAGAAGAATGTAAATTTGGTTTTATCCTCTATTTCACTAAACACTTTATATAAAGTAACCTCATTAAGGTTAAGGCTTATTTTTGTATTTGGGGAATGGTCATAATTTGCCTTTCCCATAAAAACCCCTATGATCAGAAAAAGTAAGGTAGATTTCATTTTCAGTTCAAATCTTGGTGCGATTTTGCCGTAATAAACTATCGCTTTTTTCATGCCTTATTATTTTTCAAATAGTTCCAAACAATCCAATAAATAGTCTATTACTGCTATATATTCAAGGTCATCATTTTAATGCCCCTACCTTGATTATTATTTTATCAGTTTCAACTTGATATTCAAAATAGGTAGTGCTTTTAAATGTATCTAAAACCTGAATCACGGTTTCAGTGGTAAATGTTCCCGTATACCTCATGTCATCAAGTTCTGGTGATTTGTTTACAATGCTAATGCCATAATGCCGTTCCATTTCTTTAATAATGTCCCCAAAGCGATCATTTACAAAATGAAGTTTGTCATTTGACCAGGCAATATGTTTTTCGGTATTCACTTCACGTACGACAAACCCATCTTTTTGGGTAATAACTTGCTGACCAGGCTCTATAAGAAGATAATCTTGCTCGTCAAAAGTGTTCGCAGGATCATAGACCGCAATACTCCCTTCAGTCAACACCGCCGAAGTATTATCGTCATTTCGGTAGTTTGACACGTTGAATTTTGTTCCAAAAACCCGCAAGTTCATTTTCTTTGTATGCACAATGAACGGTTGATTTGGGTTTTCTTCAACATTAAAATAAGCTTCCCCTTCTAAAAACACGTTTCGGCTATCTAAACCAGCAAACGATTGGGGATACCTTAACTCGCTACCGGCATTGAGTAAAATATAACTACCATCCGCAAGTTTTAATTCAAAGCGCTTTCCAAAAGGAACCTTTAGCCGGTTATAGGTCAATTTCGGATAGGCTTTACTGGATTGTTCATATACGAGTTTCCCTAATTCTTGCTCAGCTATTTTTTCCCCAACGGTGTTTGTAATCGATTTACGGGTATTTTCATCCAAAACCTGAAGAGTCCCATCTTCAAATTGCAAGGTTACCGGGGAGGCAATCTCAATAATTGAATTGGGTAGGTTGGGATTGTTCCTTTTTACAAGAGAATGAATTCCTATTGACAGTAACACCGCTATTATAGCAACCGCAGCATATTTATGGAGATTTCTGAAAATCTTGCGGATGGGAGTTTCATTGGTTTTTGAAAAACCAAGAGCCTTTTGATAGGCCTCCTCTACATCAATAGAAGAATAGGAAAAATCCAAAATTTGGTTAGCATGAACCTCATTCTTAAAATATTCCTGATTCTTTGGGAGCTGTAACCAATCTTGTAGTACATTAAGCTCTTCCTTTGAAATTGTATCTGTCAGGTATTTAATTACCAGTTGTTTCAAATTATTGAATTTTAGCAATTATTTCATCTATGTGACGTAAAAAAGAAGATATACCCTTAGTTCATCTGGATATTTTTTTAATCTTTATATAGTACAATATTTGGCACTCTTGAGCTAACCGACCAAAGTAAATGAATGAGAAGACTTTATATAAACAAATAAAGCAAGGCGATGCCGAAGCATTGAAAAGACTTTTTCACCTGCATTACAAGCCGTTATGCACTTATGTAGTTCAATTTACGAAATCTATGCCCGAGGCGGAAGATATTGTTCAAGGCATTTTTGTTCTACTATGGGAAAGTCGTAAGACCCTTACTATCGTTGCTTCTCCTAAGGCTTATTTATATCGCTCGGCCCATAATGCATATATCGATAAATTTCGAAAAAGCAAAAAGAAGATTACGCTATTGGAGACCCTTAAGTACGAAGCACTATCCAACCAATTGGAAGAAGACGATACCTTGATACAGCAGAGAATAGCGAAAACCAAGATGCTAATAAACGGTTTGCCAGAGCGTTGCAAGGAAATAGTGTTGTTAAGCAAGCAAGAAGGATATAAAAATAGGGAAATCGCAGAAAAATTGGGAATATCGATTAAAACCGTGGAGGCCCAATTAGCTGTTGCTTTTAAAAAAATACGAGATGGTTTCAAAGATGACAAATTCTTGTTTTTCTTTCTTTTAAATCAACTTACATAAAAAATTATAGAGACCAGTTGTTAGGTGCATATTAAATTTCTTTGATATACTTTTTCCTTATTGACCATTTTTTGGTGGCTACCCTTATGACCAAATATACGGGTTTCATTACGGCGTCGTCCGTTGGGAGGGAAAGCTTGTTCTTGGTATACTTCCTTATCTTTCCGTTTAGGTTCTCGATAAGATTGGTGGTATTATTTTCCTAGAATTTATAACACAGGTTTACTAAACATTCAAATCTCCTTCGGAACATTACTGTAACTATCTAAGGTATCACCGCATTTAAAGACTCCCTTATCAACGATACGATCGGTTTCGATATTCCTTCCACTTCGACAAAGAACTAGTCTATGGCCTACACAACCTACATAGGTTGCCTTCTAATATATTCTAACTTGCGTCCTTTTACTACGATAAGTAATTTTCTTAAATTTAAAATGGCAATTACTTTCTCCGTTTGGCGAACACCAATGATTTTTGTTGATTTTCGTCTTAATCTGCTAAAAAAGGGTAGCCAAGAATTATTAAAATGGTGAATTGTATAGGTATTTTTTGTTTTTGAAATCGCGCGTGTTTCATGATTTTTAGCACAAAAATATTCGAAAGGAAATATGAACAAGGCATCATCATTTTTGAGTAAAAACTCCGCGTCATACACTTTGGAATTTTCTATAATAGAAATTTTTTTCACGCCTTCCAGCCTCAATTTCATGACCTCTGGCAATACCAACAAGTCATAATTGCCATCTTCTTTTATGAAAGGCCTGTTGTCATAATGTTGCATACATTTCGATAGCCATTGGGATTTTTTTTCAGCTCCGAAAACAGCGGCCTCAATTAAGTTGTCATGTTGGGCACCTATAAAGTATGGTAAGTTAAGAAGATCATCAAATCTTTTTAGGACTTCCACGTCCGTATCCAAATAAATACCTCCATAGGTATAAACGGCATGTAGTCGGATAAGGTCAGCGGCAAATGCAAATTTTTTATTTTCAAATGCCTGTTGTGCCCAAACACTTTTAGACATGTCGAATCTCTTCCTATCCCATAACATAAATTCATAGTCCGGTAACATAAGTTTCCAAGATGCTATGTTATTTTTTATGTCCTGTGGATATTCTTTAGCACTCAACCAGCAATAGTGAATTATTTTAGGTATCATATATTTTCAGTTACTAGTTCAGTGTACTTGAATTCTCTGTGCATATTTCATTTATTTATCTCAAGCGCAATCAGAATCCGAAATACCACCAACACAATTTCCCCAACAGTATAACGGGCATATTCAGTGGCTTATTGTCGTCAGTAAGTTTCTTGCTGGTCTTTCTAAAGAATTTAATTATGTGAAGTAGTGGTTGACTGTTATGGTATTAATTTACGGAATTATCAGTACTCTTTCAATTATTAAAATTAGTATGTTGTCAAAACCTTCCCTCGCTTTTTCGCAGAATTAAGACCTGCCTTTGTTCTTTCTCTAATAAGGTCGCGTTCAAATTCAGCAAGGGAAGCAAAAATATTGACCAAGAAATTACCGTGTTGCGAATCTCCGGTTGTATCTAAAAAGAACGCTGTGATACTTTTAAGACCAATTAAACAAGTAATCGCAAAGAATATATTTAAAGGGTCGTTTAAATATACTTAAGTAGTCTCGTAAAAGGTGAATTGACGAGACTACTAAAAGAGACCATGTTTGAGACACTCGAATAAAAGATTCCGCGCTTTGGAAAAGTGGTTTTGTAAAACGGCCGTTTTATGGCGCCACTTTTTTTATGCTTAACTTACCTTATGACTTTGAAAGCCTAAATGGGGGATTGATTTTAAATAAAATATATGGTCGATAATCATATACCTGCCTTGTACCTTTAAAGCAATGGCAAGATCAATGAGTAAACTGCCTTCAATTTAAAACTGCACTTATGAAGCCAATTAATTATCTTACTTGCTAACTTTTTAATGATTTCTGGATGTCAAAACAAAAAGTCTGAACGAATTTTAGCGCTGGCGTCCATAGATGCTAAAGCTCGACCAAATGAAGAAAAAAGTACTGAAAACCGAGAATTCCATTAGAAAAACGCTTGCCATAAGTATTGGAGGTGAAAATAGATATTTTAATCTCACAGTGACACCCATATATAAACTAAAACAGGGTTCCTGGGTGGCCTGTATTTCCAATGATGTAACCGAACTCCAAAAGGTCGAAAAAAAATTGGAATAATTAAAAAGGAGCAATAATGGTAAAAAAGGCTACACCTAATAAGTTGCGTATTTTAGCGGAAGCCAAGGTAAAAAAGACCTTTGATTCCCTGAACGGTCTAACACCTCTGAAGGCCAAGATACTCTTTCACGAGCTAGAGGTACATCAGGTAGAGTTGGAGATGCAGAACGAGGAACTACGTGAAACCCAACTCCGTCTGCAAGAAGCATACGACCAATACGCCGACTTGTTTGACTTTGCTCCAGTAGGTTACCTTTTATTGGATGAGAAGGGAATTGTCAAGAACATCAATCTTACGGCTTGCATTCTTTTAGGAACGGAACGTGCTGACATTAAGAACAAAGATTTTTATACCTATTTGTCCAGTGGTGAATCGGATAAATTGTACTTAGCGTTAAGAGAAGCTTTTCATACTGAAGTTAATCCATCTTTCGAACTTCAAATAAAGCCCAATGACAGATATAGTTTTACAGCACTTTTTCAAAGTACCTTAAATGCAAATGAAGATCGCACAAAATCGCTTTGCCGCTTGTCAATGCAAGATGTAACAAAACTCAGAAAAGCGGAAACCTTGGAACGACAGTATGAAAACCTGCAAAAAGAAAATATTCAGCAGTACCTTGATCTTGCCCCGATTATATTTCTACTGATAGATACGGAGCACAATGTAGAAATGATCAATCAAAAAGGCTGTGACATATTGGGCTATGATAGGCTGGAAATATTAGGAGAAAACTGGTTTGAAAACTTTATGCCTTATGCAGATAAGGCTAATGCAACTAATTTCGATTTTGAAAATAAAAAGTTTTTATTGAAGCCGCACTTCGAGTGCAATGTGCTGAACAAAAATGGCAGTTTGCAACTTGTTGACTGGACCAATACATCAGTATTGGACAAGTCAGGAAACCTAATAGGAACAATATGCGCAGGGGTACTTCTCAATGAGCGTAAATAGGAAAAGATAAACAAGCAACGACCGCCAACTTATTAAATACCATGCATGCTACGCCAGCTGTAAATTCTTGACTAAAACATCCTTATATTGTTTATAGTTACTTCACAACAAAAATTATGAAAAAACCAACTAAAGGGAAAATAGCAACTACTGAACCATCAGATTTAGTGTTAGATAAGACCGTTAACTCAAAAAGCGGTCAGTTTCCGATTGTTGGTCTTGGCGCATCTGCTGGCGGATTGGAAGCCTTGGAACAGTTTTTTGGAAGTATGCCTAAAAACAGCGGCATGGCTTTTGTCGTCATTCAGCACCTCGACCCCAATCATAAAGGCATGATGCCCGAAATATTGCAACGAATTACTGAAATGAAGGTAATTACGGTTACCGACCGCCTTAAAATTACCCCAAATTGTGTTTATGTAATTCCACCAAACAAAAGCATGTCGATATTAAAAGGTGCTTTGCATTTATTTGAGCCGATTGAAACACACGGGTTGCGGTTGCCAATAGATTTATTTTTCCGTTCGCTTGCGGAAGACCTGTCGAAACAAAGCGTTGGTATTATTCTTTCGGGTATGGGGTCTGATGGTAGTTTGGGATTAAAAGCGATAAAAGAACAAGGTGGCATTGTGTTGGTACAAGAACCTGAATCAGCAAAATTTGATAGTATGCCGCAAAATGCAATTAAAGCGGTAACTGTTGATTTTATTGCTCCTGCCAACGAATTGCCTTCGAAGCTATTAAGCATTGACAAAACAGTACTACGAAAAAATAGTGTCACTATATTAGAAAAAGATGGAAGCTCCCTCGAAAAAATAATTATTCTTTTACGCGCGCAAACCGGAAACGATTTTTCGCAATACAAAGAAAATACGATTTATCGGCGCATCGAAAGACGCATGGGCATTCATCTCATTAAAACAATGGGCTCATATGTTAAATTTTTGCAGTCAAACCCTGCCGAAATCGAAATTCTTTTTAAGGAATTACTAATTGGTGTCACCAGTTTTTTTCGCGATAGTACTGTTTGGGAACACCTGAAAAATAAAGTTTTACCCCATATGTTTGCAGAATTAAAACACGGTCAAGTACTCAGGGCATGGGCACCAGCCTGTTCTACGGGAGAAGAAGCCTTTACATTAGCTATTGTTTTTAAGGAAGCCGTTGAAAAATCAAAACTTGATAAGAATTTTACCCTGCAAATATTCGCCACCGATCTTGATAGTGGTGCCATAGAACAGGCAAGAAAAGGAATTTATCCAACAAGTATTGCTTCCGATGTAACGACAACTAGGCTGAGTCGCTTTTTTGTAAAAACCGACAACGAATACAGAATAAACGCCGAAATACGAGAAATGGTGGTGTTTGCTCCTCAAAACGTAATTAAAGACCCGCCGTTTACAAAGCTCGATATTCTTTCGTGCCGTAATATGCTGATTTATATGAATATCGATTTACAGAAAAAGTTATTGTCGCTTTTCCATTATAGTTTGAATCAAAAAGGTATTATGATATTGGGCACTGCTGAAACCATTAATGATAGGAAAGAATTTTTTACAAATGTTAATTCAAAATTGCGAATTTATCAAAGTACCGGTTCCCCTAAATCAGAAGAGCTTTTTAATTTTCCAAGCTCATTTTCACAAACTAAAAAAAATAATGTAGAAAATGAAACTAGGGTTAAAGTTTTAGATAATATTGAAGCCCTTGCCAACGATTTGCTTTTACAACAATTTTCGCCTGCCAGCGTAGTTGTTACTAATCTAGGCGACATCCTTTATCTAACCGGCAATACCGGTAAATACCTTACGCCAGCAGCAGGTAAAGCAAGCATGAATATTTTTACGATGGCACGACAAGGACTCCTAGACGAATTACCTATTGCTTTTAGAAAAGCAATGCGGAACTACGAAAAAATCAGTTTGCATAAGGTAAAAGTAGGGACTAATGGTGGCACATTACTAGTAGATGTTACCATTCAACAAATAGAAAAACCCTTGGCATTAAAGGGAAAAATAATTGTGGTATTTACTGATGTTCTTTTTGATAAACAAAAAACGGCAAGACATAAAAAAATAAAAGGGACCTCGGCTGCCTTGCAAACAGAGTTTGAACTCAACATACAACGTTTAACTGAAGAATTGCAAACCACTCGCGAAGAAATGCAGACGTCGCAGGAAGAACAAAAATCTACCAACGAAGAATTACAATCCTCAAACGAAGAATTGCAAAGTACCAACGAAGAATTGACCACATCTAAAGAAGAAATGCAAAGCCTGAACGAAGAACTTCACACGGTAAACGCAGAACTACAGAGCAATGTTAGCGATTCCGCAAGAGCAAATAATGATATCAACAATTTATTAAATAGTAGCGAAATAGCTACTTTATTCTTAGATAAAGAACTGAAAATACGGCAATTTACAAATCATGCTACAAAAATTTTTAAATTAATACAGAGCGATATAGGGCGTCATTATACCGATTTGGCTAACAATCTTAATTATCCAGAAATGCACAATGATGCCAAAGAAGTATTGCGTAACCTGGTGTTTATAGAAAGAACTATTTCTACTGAAAATGGCCTTTACTATACCGTTCGCATTATGCCTTATCGCACTATTGATGATAAAATTGAAGGTCTAGTTATTACGTTTATTGATATAACCGAATCTAAATTACTAGAGATTCAATTGTTGGAGGTTAAAAAACAATACCAAGAACTTTTTGACTCTATGTCCGAAATGTTTCAAGTAATTGAGTTAATGTATGATAGTGATGGCCAAGCTTATGACTATTACTATAGAGATGTTAATCCTGCTTTTGAAAAGTTGGTTGGAAAAACCAGAAAGCAACTGATTGATAAACAGGCAAAAGATATTTTTGGAATTGTTGAAGATTATTGGCTAGAAACCTATGATAAGGTAATGAAAACAGGAGAATCGGTTGTTTTGGACAATTATGGAGCTGAACTTGATAAATATTACGAGGTAAATGCTTGGAAAGCTTCTGAAAGCAGAGTCGCCATCACTTTTAGTGATGTTACAGAACGTAAACTTTCAGAAAAGGCCATTTTGGAAACACAAAATATCCTTAAAACATTAATAAGCAAAGTGCCAAGTGTTATTATAGGTTTGTCGTCCGATGGAAAAATTATAGAGTTTAACACCGAAGCTGAAAAAGTTTTTGGGCGTAAACAAACTGAAGTCATTGATAGAAATTATTTTGATTTGTTTATTCCTCATGGTCTTCAAGAAAAAGTGAAATCGGATATGAAAGAAATATTGGCGGGCAATTTACCCAACCGATTTGAGAACCTTGTAAAATCGGCAACTGGCGACCAACTAAAAATTGAATGGACAGCACATAAACAATTTAATGAAAAAGGTGCTTTAACAGGAATTATTGCCATTGGTGAAAATATTACAGCGTTATGAAAAACGATACTAAAAAATCTATCGATGCAAAGTTAATTCGCCAGAAAGCTGAAGATCTTTTAAAAGAAAAGCACAGCAAAAAATCAGTGCCGCTAACAGAAAACGAAATAATAAAACTACTGTATGAGCTAGAGGTTCACCAGATAGAACTAGAAATGCAGAAGGAAGAACTGCAACTTGCAAAAGAAAAAGCAGAAACCAATGCCGAAAAATATACAAACCTTTATGATTACGCTCCTGCCGGGTATTTTACGATTAATAGCGATGGTAAAATTTGCGAATTAAATTTTAACGCCGCAAAAATGCTCAACAAGGCCCGTTCAAAATTGATACATAGCAACTTCAAGTTTTTTATTACCACGGAAACCCGCTCCCTTTTTGTAGCTTTTTTAGACAAAGTATCAGATTCCAAAACCAAACAAAACTGTGAAGTAAGGCTCGTTATAGATGAAAAGCCATCTGCCTTTGTACATATTGAAGGCGTTCTATTAGAAAATGAGAAAAACTACCTTATAACGGTTATTGATATAAGCAAGCGCAAACATGCCGAAATTGAGCTCATTAAAGCCAAAGAAAAAGCTGTAATAAGTGAAGACTATCTCGAAAATATCATCAATAATATCGGTGATCCTATTTTTGTTAAAGACGAAAATAGCAATCTAATTCTTGCGAATGATGCATTTTGCACACTCTTTGAAATGGAAAGAGATAACATTATTGGTAAAACACTATTAGAAGATGTTGCACCCGATGAAAAGGAAGAGTTTTTAAAGAGAGATAAACAAGTTCTAAAGACGGGAAAGGGAAATTTAAACGAAGAGTCACTTACGGTTAGAGATAGACCGACCAAAGCAATTTCTACAAGAAGATCGAGATATATTAACCCCAATAATAAAAAGTATCTTGTTGGTGTAATTCGGGATCTAACTGAACGTAAAATAGCTAAGGAACAGCTTAAAGAAACCTTATCTCAAAATGAATTAGCCGTTGATATGTCTAAATTAGGTGTATGGGAACTAAATGTTGATTCAGGGGAACTTTTATGGAATGATAGGCATTTGGAGTTTTTTGGCATAACGCGCGAAGAATTTACTAATGACTTAGAAGGATGGCGTCGCCAATTACATCCTGATGACAAAAATTATGCTGAAAGCCGTTTTAATGAGGTTTTCGAAAATAAATCAATTCACGATTTGAACTTCAGAATTATTAGGCCAAATGGAGATATCCGATATATAAACGCAGCTGGAGTTCCCATTGTTATTGATGGTAAACTAGTTAAAGTCATTGGGGTTAATCGAGATGTTACCGACACTAAAATATCCGAAAAGCAATTGGAGGATACCTTACTTCAGTTAACAGACCTAAAGCAGCAAGTTGAAGCGGAAAATATTTATTTAAAAGAGGAATTAAAACTAGAAGGCAGTTATAACGAAATTGTTGGTTCTAGCAAATCTCTGAAAAAAGTACTAAAGCAGGTAGAACAAGTCGCCAATACGGGTTCGACAGTTCTCATCTTAGGAGAAACGGGGACGGGAAAAGAGCTTATTGCAAGAGCCATACATAATGCAAGCGACAGAAAAGACAAACCCATGGTTAAGGTTAATTGCTCGGCACTTCCGGCAAATTTGATAGAAAGCGAATTGTTCGGTCACGAAAAAGGGGCTTTCACTGGTGCCTTAAACCGAAAAATCGGACGATTTGAACTCGCAAATGGAGGCACTATCTTACTTGATGAGATTGGTGATTTGCCAATTGAGTTGCAAACCCGCTTGTTACGTGTACTTCAAGAAAGTGAGTTTGAACGGGTAGGCGGTGAAAAGACTATAAAAGTTGATGTTCGCGTTATTGCTGTAACTAATAGAAATTTGGTGAATCAGGTATTGGAAAATAAATTTAGACAAGATCTCTACTATCGTTTAAATGTTTTTCCAATTAAGTGTCCACCATTAAGAAATAGGGTTGATGATATCCCTAGTCTGGTCCATCATTTTGTCAATAAATACAACCCGAAAGTAAATAATAAAATAAAAACAGTACATCAAAAAACCATCGAGCGCTTAATGCACTACAATTGGCCTGGTAACATAAGGGAACTGGAGCATGTTATCGAACGCGCTATTATCATGAATAAAGGAGAGCAATTACGATTGGGTAATTGGTTTATGGATAGCAGTATTGAAAATGTAGTCTCCGATGATCTAAGAACTATGGAAACTGTGGAACGCGATTACATTATTAAAGTATTGGAGAAAACCAATTGGAAAATTCGTGGTAAGAATGGGGCTGCCGAAATATTGGGAATGCAACCTACAACGTTAGAATCACGAATGAAAAAAAGGGATATCAGAAGATAAAACTAAGATAGAAACAGATTATTTAAACTCCGACATTTCGTGTAAGCACGAAATGTCGGAGTTTATTTTTTGATAATATTGATTGTCCTATAATTTTTCCAGATTTTATCTAATTGATATTCAATTAGATAAAATTTATTATTTCTAATAATAGAGGTTTGGCATTTTAATTGTGATATAGAAATTAGAATAAAGACTGTCTGAAAATATTTTTATTAGGAATTGATTAATAACAAATTTTATTTTTCCCCCTAAGGTGTTGCCCCCTTTCAAGTTTTGGTTAGTGGTTGTTCTAATTTTGTAGGGGGCTGACCTTTGTGCTATTATTTTTCTAATTCAGATAATCACTTTTGGTTTATTGTGGGAATAGTGGAATGATAAATAACCCAGGTAAGAAATAATTATAATTAAATAGAAAATAGCACCAAACTATTAGCATATAGACTATCCAATATTTAGAAAATATTAATCTTAATAACAGCACTAATGTAGATGATTAAATATTGGATAGTATGAATACTAATACGTTATTGAAACATGATGATGAACAACGCGAGAAATTTATGAGGTTTTATCATTCGGAAAATCGATTAGTTAATAAAGAACTGGATGATCCTTTCTATAAAACTTTTATGGCCTACAATGCTAAGGATATTGTTTGATTTTTAACGGTTAAAAAGTAGTAAAGTGGAAATAGATAAGGGTACTATAAAGGACGACCTGCAAGATTTACAGGATCAAGCAGATGGTATGGGGTTCGCAGGGGCTAACGAAAATGACGTATGGCGTCGTGAGTTAATAGCAGATTATATAGTTAAAAAACTAACCAATGTTAGCGAGAGTCTTGATTGCTACATAACCGGTTGTGTGAACATCAGAGATAAAGACAAATGTTTATGTGACGAACATTTAATTGAATAGAGTATCGCTAATGCATGGCTATCAATATGAAATAAATATTTTATGCTCATAAGGTTTTTATTTTTCTAATTCAGACAATCTCTTTTGGTTTGTTTTGGGAATAGTAGAATGATAAATAGCCCATAGAAGAAATAACTGTAATTAAATAAAAAATGGCACCAAACTATTAGTATAAAGACTGTCCAATATTTAAAAAATAAAAATATTAAGCTTAATAACAGCACTAATGTAGATGATCAAATATTCGATAGCATGAACACTATTATTTTATTGAAACATGATGATGAACAACGCGGGAAATTTATGAGTTTTTATCATTCTGAAAATCGATCAGTCATTAAAGAACAGGATGATCCTTTCTATAAAGGCTTTAAGGCCTTTTTGGAAGAGAATAAAAAAAACAGAAAATAAAAAGTGCTTAATTTTTGCTTCAAATCAGCATTGAAGAATATAGATATAATTATTTTAATAATAGGGAATGACTGGATGGGAGTCGTATAACTTCCTTCCGGCAAGTTCGCGCCAGTTCTAGATAAGCGATACCCTTATTTTTTATTTGGGGGTTCTATATATGTGGAGCCTCCTTTTTATATTTTTACTTATTCTTTATTTGAACTTTTGGAATAAGTTTATGGCTTATGGTATAGTTCTGTAAAACGGCTGTTTTTGGAATTTTCAACGAAATGAATACATAGGTTTTCTCCACAATCAAAAAAGCTAAAAATAAATTCTGAAGACGCTATTTTATTGCGACAAAAAGCCCAAGAGTTGTTAAAAAATAAGCTTTCATTATAATCGGCAGAGCTTACGGCCGATGCTGTGCCATTTAGAAGTGCAGCAACCTTGCAACTTACTAATGGTTCAAGGCCTTACCCCTGACCATAAGGGACTCTCTCACCCTCTAGTTTAATTACTTAACTTTGAGTCAAGTAAAAAGATGCCCATGCTGGGCACATACACTATACATAAAGATCATGCCTTCTTCGTCCCCACACCGCATATACTATCCGTTAGCGTTTATTACAAATGATATAAAATAAGAAAGACACCATGAGTAGCTACGAAGATTATACATCAACCTCGACCGGGTACGATGAAACCAGAGAGCCCGTAGGAACGGAAATCATATTGGAATGTTTCTCTAAAAGCACCACACCACTGAATGAAATGGTGATATTGGATGCGGGTTGCGGAACCGGGTCTTATGCCTCAGTAATTCTTAACCATGTCAAAAAGGTAGAAGCAGTAGAGTTGAACCTAGGGATGATCAATAAGGCAAGACAGAAAATGTCTGATGCCGAATTGGAAGGAAAAATAGCATTTCACCATGCCTCAATTGATGAAATGCCGTTCGAAAATGAATCGATTGACGCCATTATGGTAAATCAGGTTCTTCATCATTTACCACAAGACTTCCAAAAGGATTTTTCAAAGCTTAAAGAAGTAATTAAAGAGTTTTACAGAATACTTAAGCCAGGGGGAATTCTTGTAATTCACACGTGTTCAAATCAGCAATTGAGAGATGGGTATTGGTATTCACAATTAATTCCGAATGCTGTTGACCTTATCTGCACTAAGTATATTCTCATTGACAAACTCTCTGATATGCTTGAGAATAATGGGTTTGCTTCAAAAGAGGCAATTACCAAAGCTCTGGGTTACCAAGGACAATCTTATTTTGAAGCTGACGGACCTTTAAGAGCTAGTTGGAGGGCTGGAGATTCAGTTTGGTCGTTAGCAACAGCCGGAGAACTTGAATTAGTTATAGCTAAAGTTAAAGCATTAAACAATTCTGGAAGCATGGAAGATTATATTAAACAGCATGATAAGCAACGGTCAAGTATTGGACAAATTCTTTTTCTTCACGCGATAAAACGGAAATAAACAAATATCAATTATGCTCAGTTAAATATGGAGTAAACGATGTGCCTTTAACTCTGTAAACTATCTGTCTTGACAAAAGTTATAACTAAATGATTATGAATACAAAATTGATAATCGTTCTTACTTACTTAATAGCCAGCTCAATGTTAATTGCACAGGATGTAAACTTTGATTTCAAATCGAATTCAAGAATAGTTCAAACGGATAACGGGTCATTTCCTCTTGTAGATTATGGTTCCGGTGTCCCGGTGCTACTTTTACATGGATTTCCTGATTCTAAAGAACTTTGGAAAAACCAGATTGTCTCTTTTGCGAAAGCTGGATACCGGGTAATTGCTCCTGATTTAAGAGGGTATGGTGATGCCCCAAGTCCTCTTGAAAAAGAAAAATATGCCATACCCATTCTCATGGATGATGTCATCAAAATATTAGATGCATTGAAATTAGATAAAGTTCACCTTGTCGGGCACGATTGGGGTGCGGCCTTATCTTGGCAATTAGCCAAATACTATGAGCATCGCTTTACCACAATGACTGTTTTATCAGTAGGCTCCCTTGGAAACCCTGGGAAAACTACGATGGAACAAAGGCAAAAATCATGGTACTTTTATCTTTTTCTACAAGAGGGCCTAGCTGAAAAAACCTTCGCAGATTACGACTGGGAATTTGGGAAGGAATTTTTAAAGAGTCATAATGATATTGATTATGTACTCGAAAGACTTCAGCAGCCAAATGCACTTACAACTGCTTTGAACTGGTACCGTGGCAATCTTCAAAATAGATTGGCACAACCTGGTGTTAAGTACCGTATAAAAAATGAGAAACCTCAACTTTCTACGGATAAAATTGAAATTCCAGTTTTAGGAATATGGAGTGATCAAGACCAGTTTTTATTGGAACCTCAAATGCAACTCTCTTCGTTATATGCAAATAACTTCACCTACCATAAATTTGAAGGAGCAGGTCATTGGATGATGTTGGAAAAGCCCAAGGAACTAAATAAGATGATTTTGGGTTATTTAGATAATTCTAAAGACTAACAATGGAAAAGAGGAGAATGGAAATTAAAAAAAATAACGAAAGCACAACAAAGAACTGAGGTAAAAAATCAACCTTAAGAAGTGTATAGTTCATTTAAATCATTAGAATTCTCCGATGCTCTGCATCGGAGGTGTTAGAGGAAAGTTTGAAAACGGATAGTTTTTACGAAATGTTAAAACTTTCTTCCGTTGGATACCTCGATGGCTCTGCCTCGGGGCAGTTCATTGTCTTCAAAAGTAGTTGTGGCCACATAGGCATATATTTCCCTTGTTTTGCTAAACTCATGTCCAAGCAGAACCTAAAATGCCAAACCCACTAAAAATCCGTACGATTTAGCTTGTCTTTTGTTTTACCCTTTTAGGATACTCCCATAGATGCGAAATGCTCTAGAAGGTACTGATGGATACATATTTCCTCCACCTATATTTAAAGTAAATCGAAATGTTATTTAGCGGTTAAGTTCATCAAATAGTGAACTATACCTGCCGTTTAAGGTTTCTTTCAATACGAAATTTCAAGATCCGCGTATTCCACCCTTTCGATGATGTCCGGTCTATCGCCCTCTCCACCTCGTTTATAGAGGTCTTTACTTATCGACCAAGCATTTATGTCCACATCCGGCAAATCGTCGTCTATTACATTGTAAACATCCGATTCGTTTAGCGTGTTGTCCAACCAGACATCAACATCATCGTCCTGAAGGATTACGGGCCTGCGGTTCTTCTTGTTGTGGATTTCTGCAAACATTGGCGTAGCCGCTTTCGTCAGTATGGTAAAGGTCACCAACTTATTAGGGGTTACTGCATAGATACCTGCTAAATGAAAAGGACTCCCGTTCTTTCGCTCGAAGTAAAAAGGTATGGAATAAGGCTTCTTTACATTCTCGATCCGATGAGGTTCATAAAACCCATCAACGGGAATTATACACCTCCTTTTTAACGCGCTGCTCTTATAATTGTTGGAGTCGAAGAGTTTTTCGGATTTAGCGTTCAGCCCGGAACCCCATCGAATCGTTTCTTTGTAATATTCCTTCGGATCAACATCCTTTTTATAATGTGGAATCAATCCCCACATTACGGGAATCATATTTTTGGGTTTTTCTTGGGGGATAATCCACATATTGGGATGGGCGAACCCATTGGCACTATTATAGAGCAGTTCTAAATCATCGTCCGCTTCACCTAATAGCTTTTCTACCTTGTAAAACTTTTCAAGTTCTGCTGCTTCTCTGGTCAATCTGGTATTGTAGCACATTATAGTAAAGGCGTATTTGGTTCAATACTTCAAATTAATGAACTTTTGTTAAAGTTCTTATTGGTTCGTAAAATATTTATATTTTTGGAATAAATCCATAAAATTGGAATAAATCCTATTAAAGTGATTGTTTACAGAAATTACGACACTAAAATTATCCGGGAACTTTTAAAGGAAATCGGTAAACATCGATATGAACAGGCCTTAGAGAATTTGAATGTTCGGCACCGGCCATTATCCATGAAGGGTTGGTACTTAGAAGCTAGCAACCACTATATGCGGCTATGCTATAAGTACCCGAGTCGGTACGTTTTGATGCTGATGGATATTGAAAGGTATACAAACATTCCGAGGAAAGGTTGGGAGCGAATAAAAACTGAATAATGAACCTATACAGACAAGAAAAGCTGGTAGAAAAGCTACTAAAATTCAGGCTTAAAAAACAAGGATTTAGTAGGGTCAAGGTCGAGTGCTACGACCGTTTCAATGGAGACGATACCATGTGTCGTGTTGAGGTATTCCAAGGCGGAAAAAGCATCAAACATAGGGTAATGAAGTATGAAGC
>RCND010000907.1_pt1 | contig 17035 bp, 14 predicted proteins | sample 2041351 | NCBI WGS metagenome assembly RCND01 (sample SAMN09708230, study PRJNA481090) | Marine sediment metagenome, whole genome shotgun sequencing project. | biome: marine sediment; feature: ocean; material: sediment; isolation source: Sewage treatment plant 12B marine sediment (STP12B) ... | reverse complement strand
ATTCTTTGCAATTATCATGATTGGTAGTGATCTTATTACCACTCCCTTTGGCTATTACAAAACATTCGTCATCGAGGAAAAATTTGGTTTTAATAAGACCACAAAAACCACATTTGTTATGGATAAATTGAAGGGATGGGTGATGTTGGCGATAATCGGTGGAGGTATTACTGCGTTGATAATTTGGTTTTTTGAATGGGCCGGGACCAACTTTTGGGTTTATGCTTGGGCTGTGGTAGCCGCATTTTGTTCATGAACCTTTTCTACAGTAAATTGATAGTGCCTTTATTTAACAAGCAAAAACCTTTGGAAGAAGGAAGTCTAAAGAGCAAAATAGAGTCCTATGCCCATAAAGTTGGATTTGAACTCAAAAATATCTTCGTTATCGATGGTTCTAAAAGGTCAACCAAAGCGAATGCTTATTTTTCTGGATTTGGAAAAGAAAAAAGAGTCACACTTTACGATACGTTGATCAATGATTTGGAGGAAGATGAAATCGTTGCCGTTTTAGCCCATGAAGTCGGGCATTACAAACGCAATCACATCGTTTTCAATATAGTAACATCTATCTTAATAACAGGATTCACCTTGTTTCTTTTATCCTTATTTATCAATAATCCAGAGGTTTCAAAAGCAATAGGCGTTTCAAAACCTAGTTTTCATGCAGCACTAATTGGTTTCGGCATTCTTTACAGCCCTATATCCGAATTAACAGGTTTGGTCATGAATTATCTATCCCGAAAGTTTGAATACCAAGCTGATGATTATGCGAAAAATACCTTTGCGGCAAAGCCCTTGATAACATCACTCAAGAAGCTTTCAAAGAACAGTTTGAGCAACCTTACTCCCCATCCTGCTTACGTTTTCATGCACTATTCACACCCGCCACTAATCGCACGTGTCAAGAATTTAAAGGCATAATTTTTGTTGTGTATTGATAAGGATTGTGGTAATTTTATTTTGGTATGACGCAAGCGACAATAGAAAAAGAAAACAAGGAAATTGCTAAGCAATACAAGGAATTGCTTCGAATTAGTTATCAGACTTTGTCAGATGATGACAAAGTATTAATTCGTCATGCCTTTGAAATAGCAGTTGACGCACATAAAGAACAAAGAAGGAAATCTGGGGAGGCCTATATATTCCACCCCATTGCTGTTGCCAAAATAGTAGCTTCAGAAATTGGTCTTGATGCAGTATCCATTGCCTCTGCCCTACTCCATGATGTGGTTGAGGATACAGCATATACGCTTGATGATATTGAGCGCATGTTTGGCGAAACAATTGCGCGTATTGTTGACGGACTTACCAAAATAGGACATCTTAAAAAGGAGATGAATATATCGCAACAAGCGGAAAATTTCCGTAAAATGTTGCTGACACTGCATGATGATGTTCGTGTGATTATTATCAAGATTGCCGATCGGTACCACAATATGCTTACCCTTGATGCCATGCCTGAACACAAACAAGTGAAAATGGCATCTGAAACCCTATATATTTATGCTCCTTTGGCGCATCGTATTGGATTGTACAACATAAAAACAGAGCTTGAGGATTTAAGTTTAAAATACACCGAACCAGAGGTTTACAAAGATATTTCGGGCAAGATTGAGGAAACTAAGGAAGACCAACAAGCCTATATCGATGACTTTACAGGTGTTATTCGAGATTCATTGGATAAAGAAGAGCTTAATTACAACATAAAAGGTCGAATGAAATCCATTTTCTCCATCCGCAAGAAGATGAACGTCCAGAATGTTTCTTTTGATGAGATCTATGACAAATTTGCGATTCGGATAATCTATAAATCAGACAAAGCCAATGAGAAGTTCTTAGCATGGAAAATATACTCCATTGTTACAGATCATTTTACTCCAAACCCAGTGCGCCTGCGAGATTGGATTTCTTCACCAAAATCTACTGGGTACGAAGCATTACATATAACCGTAATGGGGCCTAAAGGCAAATGGGTCGAAGTGCAGATTCGAAGTGAGCGAATGCATGAAATTGCAGAAAAAGGATATGCGGCACATTTTAAATACAAACATGGTAATCAAAAAGAACAGGGCATAGAGATTTGGCTAAATAAATTACATGAAGCATTAGAAAATTCAAATACCAATGCTGTGGATTTTGTGGAGGAATTTAAACTGAACCTTTACTCAAAGGAAATCTTTGTGTTTACACCCCTTGGTGAGTTAAAATCTATGCCAAAAGGAGCAACACCACTTGATTTTGCATTTAACATTCATACCGAAGTTGGTATGCATACACGCGGTGCCAAGGTCAATGGTAAGTTGGTTCCTTTGAACACCACTTTAAAAAGTGGCGATCAGGTTGAAATAGTAACCTCCCAACAAGCAAAACCCAATCAAAACTGGTTAGACTATGCCACTACTGCGAGAGCTAGGGCAAAAATAAAATCATCATTGCGGGAAGAAAAGAAAGCCGTTGCACAAGATGGTAAGGAAATACTGCGTAGAAAACTTAGGTCGCAGAAAATAACCCTCAATGAAGATACGATTAACAAGATGGTCATCTTTTTTAAACTAAAGACCAGTTTAGATTTGTTTTATCGTGTGGGTATTGGTGCAATTGATAATCCAAAAATTAAGGATTTTGCATCTTCTTACAACAATGCTTTCATTAGTTTCTTTAAGAGAAATATAAGAAGAACTCCCATACCAGAGGGCATTGATAAAGATGAGATTACGTCTAAATATGACATGCTTGTTTTCGGCAAAGAGGAAGAAAAACTGGACTATAAATTATCGCAATGCTGTAATCCTATTCCAGGTGATAACGTATTTGGTTTTGTTAGTGTTAATGAGGGTATTAAAGTACATAAAAAGAACTGTCCTAATGCCATTTCACTACAATCCAATTATGCGTATAGAATTATCAGTGCCAAATGGATAGATTCCTCACAACAAGAGTTTAAATCAGAAATTCAACTTACAGGAATTGATAATCTAGGATTGATAAGTGCTATTACCGAGGTCATATCCACTTACATGAATGTTAACATACGAAACTTGGATTTTAACACAGATGGTGGCACTTTCTCTGGAAGGATAACCGTTGTGGTCAAAAACAATAATATACTCAAGAAATTGATTGAAAACCTTAAGCAAATTAACGGAATCGATAAAGTAACCAGAGTTTAGTATCTGAATCGATTTTTATTAAATTTTAGCTGTACATTTGTATATTAATGCAGTGAATATTGTTATGGCTCCTAACAAGAACCAGGAAATTGTTAAAAACGTCTTTACTACCTTTTTAGAAGAAAAAGGGCACAGAAAAACACCCGAACGTTACGCCATATTACAAGAGATTTATGAAAGTGATGATCATTTTGATATAGAATCGCTCTACATCAATATGAAAAACAAGAATTATAGGGTTAGTCGTGCCACACTTTACAACACCATAGAGCTTTTATTGGAATGCAAATTAGTGCGTAAACACCAATTTGGAAAAAATCAAGCACAGTACGAAAAATCATATTTTGATCGTCAACATGATCATGTGATTCTTACCGATACTGGTGAGGTCATGGAATTCTGTGATCCTCGAATACAATCAATTAAAGAGACTATAGAAGAGGTTTTTGACATAAAGATCAATACCCATTCATTATATTTTTACGGTACTAAAAACAAAGAAGAAAATACAAACAACTAACCAAACTTATCAATGGCAGTAGATTTATTGTTGGGACTACAGTGGGGAGACGAGGGAAAAGGAAAAATCGTCGACGTACTCACAAAAAACTATGATATAATAGCACGTTTTCAGGGAGGGCCTAACGCTGGACATACCTTGGAATTTGATGGTATTAAACACGTTTTACATACCATACCCTCAGGCATTTTTCATAAAAATGCCATGAACGTTGTTGGTAATGGAGTGGTCATAGATCCTGTAATCTTCAAAAAAGAATTGGATGCCTTGGATAAGTTTGATATTGATATAAAATCCAAACTTCTAATTTCAAGAAAAGCACATTTAATTTTGCCGACACATCGGTTATTGGATGCTGCATCTGAAACTTCTAAAGGCAAAGCAAAAATCGGTTCTACATTAAAAGGTATTGGGCCAACCTATATGGATAAGACCGGTAGAAACGGAATGCGAATTGGCGATCTTGAACTATCGGATTGGAAAGAAAAATACCGCGCTCTAGCGAATAAGCATGAAGCCATGATCGGTTTTTATAATGTTGATATTCAATATGACTTAAAAGAATTGGAGTCTGAGTTTTTCAACTGCATTAAAACACTTAAGGAATTAACATTCATAGACAGTGAGGAATATTTATATCAAGCCCAAAAGTCTGGAAAAAAAATATTAGCTGAAGGTGCGCAAGGATCATTATTGGATATTGATTTTGGTACGTATCCGTTCGTCACTTCAAGCAACACTACTGCAGCTGGTGCATGCACCGGCTTGGGTGTGGCACCCAATCAAATAGGGGACGTCAAAGGGATTTTTAAGGCATATACCACGCGCGTTGGTAGCGGACCCTTCCCTACCGAACTTTTCGATGAGGATGGCGAAACTATGGGTCGTGTTGGCAATGAATTTGGAGCTACTACGGGTAGACCAAGGCGTTGTGGCTGGTTAGATTTGGTAGCCCTTAAATATGCTGTTCAGGTAAATGGTGTTACCGAACTTATGATGATGAAAGGTGATGTTCTAAGTGGATTTAAAAAATTAAAGATCTGTACAGCATACAATTATAAAGGTGAGACCATTTCGCACCTACCTTATAATATTGAAGCAGAAAACGTAACCCCTATTTACACAGAAATGAAAGGTTGGTCAAAAGATTTGACCAAAATGACGAAAGTTGAAGAGCTACCTGCTACTTTAAATGAGTATATTAATTTCTTGGAAAAAGAACTTGATGTACCCATTAAGATAGTTTCAGTTGGACCGGATAGAACCCAAACGATTCATAGGTAACAACCCCAATTAATAGCATTATAGATCTAAAAATCCTATTCTACTAGAATAGGATTTTTTCGTGGTTTATGCACCGCTGCGTTCCCTCCAACATCATTCAATTTCTATAATTCTATTAAAACCACAGGGTTTTATCAATTTATTTGCGTAACCGAATGATTACGTTTATATTCGTAACCAATTAGTTACTTAACATATGCGTAGAGATGTATTTCAAGCCATTGCCGACCCAGTCCGTAGGGATATCATTAAACTTTTGGCAAAAGAAGCCCTTACTGTGAATGCTGTCGCAGATAATTTTGATGTCAGCAGGCCAGCTATTTCCAAACACTTACGTATTCTCAATGAATGTGGCATTGTAGAAATCAACCAAAAAGGTCGTGAGCGATATTGCCAAATACAGCCCAAAAATCTAATTCCAGCATTTTTATGGATAGAACAATACAAATCACTCTGGGAAGATAAAATAGATTCCTTTGAGCAATACTTAAATAAACTACAAGCTAAAACAGATATATCATGAATGACTTGAACAATCGCACTTTAACCATAGAAAAAACTCTTAATGCCCCTCTTAAATTGGTCTGGGAAGCTTGGTCACAATCGGAACATATTGGTCAATGGTGGGGGCCGAAAGGAATGGATACAAAAGTGATTGTTCATGAATTCAAAGTAGGGGGTCACTGGAAATATGTAATGCAAATGCCCAATGGTGGGGAATTCATCACTGAAGGAATCTATTCAGAAATAATTGAACATGAAAAAATCGTTTCTTCTGCTGATTTCAAGCCAATGACTGAGGGAGTAGAATTACATGTTCATTTTGAGGAGTCAGGAGCGCAAACCAAGTTTACATTCAAGGTCGTTCATGAGACGGCAGCGTATTGCAAACAACAAGAGGAAATGGGCTTTTATAACGGATGGGGCTCAACATTTGAAAGATTAGATGAATTTGTAAGTGGTAGATAAGAGAGGTAAATGGTACAATTGTTGAGCTATTTCTTTTAAACCCTAATTTAAAAGAGCTTTGAGATATTTATTCTTATTGGTATTGATATTGATATTGGCAAGTACTACTCTACTGGCGCAAACAGATGAATATGCTGGAGAATACGGAATTAAATATGAACCCGTAAATTCGGGGGTCTTAGAGTACAACCTCTCCTTGAAACCAGACGGTACCTTTTTATTTCATTATTATCGGAGCTCACATACTTCTCAACCTGCAGAGCATAAATATGGTCACGGAACCTGGAAAGTTGAAAAGAACAACCTTATCTACTTCTTTACCAGTTCAGAAAATGATTTAGATGAAACCCATACTTTGAATTTCACTAATACCAAAGCAAGAATTATTAAAAAATCGCCTAGAAACCTCTCAAAAAAAGACATCAAAGAAGCCATTTTGTTTTACGACTCAGAGATTTTTTGGGTTGAAGGATGGAAACTTTTTAAAAAAATTTGAATAAACTTGAAAAAGTGCACTTAAAGCTTCTTTAAATCGACAAAAGTCTTAATAAATTACCTTAAATTTAAGCTGATTCCTAATTTAGTTCCAGTTCAATATGCAACACCATAAATCATAAATCGAATGCAAAGAATACTTTCCATCATTTTCGCAATAACACTTCTTTTGGGCTGTAAAAATAATGATAAGAATAAGGAAGGTGACTTGCCGCGTATTGCCATTGCGGGCTTAGCGATAGAATCAAGCACCTTCTCTCCAGCACTTACCCATGCGGATGCATTTCATGCCAAGGTAAACGACGCTGTTTTTTCATTCTATCCCTTCATGGCTCCAGATTCGATCAATCGACAAAGGGCACATTGGATACCAACAATTCGCGGTCATGCTTTACCAGGAGGTACGGTCACTAGAGAAGCTTATGAATCTCTTGTGACAAAAACACTGGAAATGCTAAAAGAAAATGGGCCTTACGACGGCTTATTTTTTGATATACATGGTGCGATGAGTGTTGTTGGACTTGATGATCCAGAAGGGGATTTCATTATAAGAATCAGGGAAGTAATTGGTAATGAACCATTAATTTCAACTTCAATGGATCTTCATGGGAACGTTTCCCAACGTTTGGCCCAAAATACCGATTTAATTACTTGCTATCGAATGGCCCCGCATGAAGATGCGCTTGAATCGAAAAAGAGAGCAGTTGATAATCTTTTGGAAAGATTAGAAAAGGGAAAGGGAAAGCCTGCTTTTAAAGCTTGGATTCCTGTACCTATTTTATTGCCAGGGGAAAAAACCAGTACCAGAATAGAACCTGGTAAAAGTCTATACGCTCAAGTAGACCCCATTACTAAAGAAGAAGGTATTATTGATGCAGCCATTTGGATTGGCTATGCGTGGGCCGATGAACCTCGAAACCATGCTGTTGTCATGGTAACTGGCGATGATAAGGAAAAGGTAGCTCAAGGGGCTGAAAAACTAGCCAAAAGTTTTTGGGATGCCAGAGAAGAATTTGAGTTTGTTGCCCCAGTAGCCACCTTAGAAGAAAGTTTAGACTTGGCATTGACTAGTAAAGAGCATCCATTCATAATAAGTGATATGGGTGATAATCCTACAGCAGGAGGGGCCGGAGATGTTACATGGACTTTAAAGGAAATTTTAGCACGACCAGAGTTCAAATCTGACACTGGACCATCGCTAATTTACGCATCCATTCCAGGACATGATTTTGTAAACCTGGCAATTGAAATAGGCGTTGGTGGAAAAATAAGTGCTGAAGCAGGTGCAGCAATCGATTCTCGTTATGCTCCACCAATTAAATTAACAGGCACAATTATGGCAATTGAACATGGCGATAAACATGCGGAAACCGAAGTTGTTGTAAAAATTGGAAGTATAAATGTTATTGTTACTAAAAAACGTAAACCATACCATAGAGAATCAGATTTTACAAATTTGGGGTTAACCCCTAGGGATTCTGATATAATCGTGGTCAAAATTGGATACCTCGTACCAGAATTGTACAACATGCGTAAAGGTTGGATTATGGCTTTGACACCAGGTGGTGTAGACCAGGACTTGAAGCGTTTAGGTTACAAGAGAATAAAGAGACCTATGTTTCCATTAGATATTGATATGAAAGAACCAAACTTAAAAACGAGATGGATACCTTCTTCAAATTCCAAGTCATGATATTAATTAGGTAACTTATAAATACGGAAACTGCTTTTCATCGTCTCCAGTAAAAATCAACTACGACGTATTTACCAATTTTTTGAACATATCAATATCCCGTCGAAATGATTTCAATTTTGATAGGTTTTATTGTAACTTGTTGAATTAAACCTTTATCCATTTCAATTGTGATTATGACACCAACAAAAAGATTTTTACCCGCACTTTTTCTCTTTATTTTTTCATTCTTTATAGTTAACGCTCAAGACCTATCTGTCAAATCTCCGGATGGAAGAATTGACATGAAAATTAAACTTTCTACTCACATTTCATGGAGTGTTGTTTTAAACAACGATTTGGTTATTGATAAGGCAATCATTTCAATGGATATGGGAAATGGAAGGGTTTTAGGCCTTAAACCAAAGTTACGTTCTAAAAAAACCAAGAGTGTAAACGAATCTCTAACCATCCAAATACCTAATAAGGATGCATCAGTTCAAAATAATTATAATGAGCTAAGTTTAGAATTTAGAGGTGGCTATCAACTGTTATTCCGTGCCTTTAATGATGGCGTTGCCTATCAGTTTATTGATAAAAGTAGCAGAACAACTCAAGTGACAAACGAACAAATGTCATTGACTTTTCCAGAAGGGACATCTTCATTTTTTCCTCAAGAGGAATCAATGTACACCCATAATGAAAGAGAATATCTAAAGAAAGAGTTAGCCGACCTAAAACCTGGCGAATTCTGCAGCCTTCCGGTAATGTTCCAAACATCGAAGGCTAAAGTACTTTTTACAGAATCTTCACTGCACAACTACCCAGGATTGTTTCTTGAAAAGGGAACCGATGGAACAATGAATTCGACTTTTCCAAAATATGTCTTAGAAGCTATTTCAAATGAAGCATTCAATCCAGATAGGAATCAGATAATTACAAAAGAAGCTGATTATATTGCTAAGATTGATGGTAAACGCTCCTATCCTTGGAGAGTCTTTATTATAAGTGATGACGACAGAACCTTTGTTGAGAGTAATTTAGTTGCCCAATTGGCCAAACCCTCAAAATTAAAAAATATAGATTGGATAAAACCCGGACAGGTCGCTTGGGATTGGTACAACGCCAATAATATTTACGGTGTTGACTTCGAAGCAGGCGTAAATGATGAAACCTATAAATATTTTATTGATTTCGCTTCAAAAAACGGCATTGAATATGTAATGCTAGATGAAGGTTGGACCAAATCGACCACAGAAATTTTGGAAGACAATGAGAATATTGATGTTCCTGCGCTTATAAAATATGCCAAGTCGAAAAATGTAGAGGTTATATTGTGGGTATTATGGAAGCCACTTTATGAAAATCCGGAAAAAATACTTCAGCTTTATGCAAGTTGGGGTGCCGTGGGCATTAAAACGGATTTTATGCAACGTAGTGATCAATATGTGGTGGAATCTTATGAAAAGATAGCTGAAATAGCTGCAAAATATAAACTATTGGTTGATTACCATGGGGCTTTTAAGCCCGCAGGTGTTGAACGCATGTGGCCCAATATCATAGGCTATGAAGGTGTAAAAGGAACTGAAAACAATAAATGGAGTGATGTTATTACACCTGAACATAATGTTACGCTCCCTTTTATAAGAATGGCAGCAGGGCCCATGGATTATACGCCTGGTGCAATGATCAACATGAATAAGGTAGACTACGAAACTGGCGGACCAAACTATGCACCGCTTTTTACACGGCCAATGGCATACGGGACTAGAGCCCATCAAGTAGCCATGTATGTCGTTTATGAAGCTCCTATTCAAATGCTTTGCGATTCACCAACAATTTATTATAAAGAACAGGAAACAGTTGATTTCATTACCCAGATACCAACTATTTGGGATGAAACAGTCGTCCTGGAAGGAGCTGTTTCAGATTATATTATTGTTGCTAGAAGAAATGGGGATAAATGGTATCTCGGTGCCATGACCGATTGGACTGCACGTGACTTTGAATTGGATTTTTCATTTTTAGGAGAAAGTGAATATGAAATGCAATCCTATAAGGACGGAATCAATGCCTCAAGAAATGCCCAAGATTACAAAATATCATCCAATGCTGTGAATCAAAATACCAAACTAAAAATAAATCTATCCAGCGGCGGGGGTTACTCTGCCATAATTACCAAAAAGTAGCATATGAAAAACATCGACAGAAGAAATTTTATTAGAAAGACATCTTTGGCCGGGGCAGCAATGGCTATAGCTCCTTCAATTGCTAATGCAGCTTCAGAAGTAATCGAACGCCCTTATGACGCAAAATATATGGGCGATTTTGCCGCGCCCAAATTAGAAACTGTACGTGCAGCGTTTATTGGTGTTGGTGCTAGAGGGCCAGGACATTTGCGTTTCATTGCTCAGTTGCCTGGTACCGAAGTAGTGGCCATAAGTGACCTATATCAAGATAACGTTGAAAGATGGGGAGCTAAGGCCAAAGAAATTGGTGGTGGCAAGCGTCACAAAAAAATAAAACTCTATCATGGAGATGAGTACCAATGGAAGGTGATGTTGGACGAAGTTAAACCTGATGTTGTTTTTATAGCAACAAATTGGGCCAACCACGCCCCTATGGCTATTGAGGCCATGAAAAAAGGTGCCCATGCATTTGTCGAAGTACCTATTGCTGTCACCCTTGATGAAATGTGGGAGATTGTAGATACTTCAGAGAAGACCAAAAAGCATTGCATGATGATGGAAAATGTGAACTACGGCAGGGATGAGCTGATGTATATAAATATGTGTAGACAGGGTGTAATTGGTGAGCCATTACATGCCGAAGCAGCATATATTCATGAATTACGAAGCCAAATGGAAGAACAAGAACGCGGAACAGGTTCTTGGAGAACGTACCACTATGCCAAAAGAAATGGAAACCTTTATCCAACACATGGACTAGGCCCGGTAGCTCAATATATGAACTTAGGTCGTACAGATGATAATTTCAATAGTCTTGTCTCATTTTCAACTCCCGCTTTAGGCAGAAAGTTATATGCTGAGAAAAATTATGCTGCTGATCATAAGTGGAATAAATTAGATTTTAAAGGTGGGGATTTAAATACGTCGATCATTAAAACCACAATAGGTCGTACCATTATGGTACAATGGGATGAAACAAGTCCAAGACCGTACTCTCGCCATAATATGATTCAGGGAACCAAAGGAATTTTAGCCGGTTTCCCTACAAGAGTGGCATTGGAAGGTGGTGTAGAAGGAGTAACAGAAAACCATCATTCTTGGGCCCAAGGTGATCAACTAGCTGCGCTATATGAAAAATACGACCATCCATTGTACAAAAGGTTAAGTCAATCAACAGAGGGAAGTGGTCATGGTGGTATGGACGGGATGATGCGATTCCGTATTATAGAATGCCTTCAGAAAGGACTTCCTTTAGATCAAAACCTATACGAAGGATGTTTCTGGAGTGCCGTTGGGCCATTAAGCGAACGATCGGTAGCTAGTGGTGGTGCACCACAGAATTTTCCTGATTTTACAAGAGGAAATTGGAAGGACACAAATCCATTAGGAATTATATCATGATGAGCCAATGAAATTCATATTGAATATGCATATATTAAAATGTAGATACTACTTTTTGCTTTTTGTTTTGACAATATTTGCCTCTTCCTGTGGTTCACATCAAATAAAGGAAGATACTGGTTTCAAAGAGCTTTTCAATGGTAAAAACCTTGATGGATGGGTCGGTAATAAAGACTCGTATAAAGCTATTGATGGTATGATTGTCGTTGACCCAAATGGGGGCGGCAATGGAGGAAATCTTTTTACTGTAGACCAATACAGCGATTTCATATTGAAATTCGAATTTCAATTGACTCCAGGAGGTAATAACGGATTGGGCATACATGCCCCATTGGAAGGAGATGCTGCCTATATGGGCAAGGAATTACAGATTTTAGACAATACAGCTGATAAATATGCCGAATTACAACCCTACCAATATCATGGCTCGGTATACGGTATAATACCTGCTAAAAGAGGATATCTAAATCCCGTGGGGGAATGGAATAAACAAGAGGTAATTGTCAAAGGTTCAAAAATCAAAATCATTTTAAATGGATCAACCATTGTTGATGGAGACTTTTTGGAAGCCAGTAAAAATGGCACTATGGATAATAAAGAACATCCGGGGCTAGAACGAACCAGCGGCCACATAGGTTTTTTAGGGCACGGAGATGTAGTTAGGTTTAGAAATATTAGATTAAAGGATTTATAATAAAAAAACAGTAAAACACAATAGTATGAGTACACATAATATAGATCGTAGGGATTTTGTAAAAAAAAGTAGCTTAGGAATTCTAGGCTTGGCATTGGCACCATCTTTCATTGGAAAAATGGGACCACACAATCGACTAAGAACAGCGCATATTGGAGTTGGTAATATGGGAGGCGCAGATCTCGAAGCCATATCTTCGCATTCTTTGGTAGATGTTACAGCCTTATGCGATGTTGACGCCACTAACCTTGCTGCGGCCAAAAAAATGCATCCGAATGCGAAAGTGTATTCAGACTATAGAGTTATGCTAAAAGAAATGGAGAATGAGATTGATGCCGTCATCGTTTCTACACCAGATCATACGCATGCACCAGCTTCTATGATGGCAATGAACATGAACAAACCTGTTTATTGTCAAAAACCACTCACACACCATGTTTCTGAGGCCAGAGCCATGAAAAAGTTGGCTGCAGATAAAAATTTGGTGACCCAAATGGGAATTCAAGTACACTCTTTCTACGACTATAAATTGGCTACCTTGTTAATTCAATCTGGTATTATTGGTAAAGTACATACCGTGCATGCATGGTCGCCTAAGAATTGGGGGTATGATGGGGCAGCTCCTGAAGGTAGCGATCCAATTCCAGATACATTGGATTGGAATCTTTGGCTGGGTACATCCGCCAAAAGACCCTATAAAAAAGAAGTTTATCACCCTGGAAATTGGAGAAAATTGATGGATTTTGGTTGTGGTACACTTGGTGATATGGGCGTGCATATTTTTGATACACCATATAACGCCTTGGAATTAGATGTTCCTCGTACTATTAAAAACGAATGTAGAAAGCCAACAGGTTTCGGATTTCCAGAAAACAATATTGTAACCTATGAATTTCCAGGCACCAAACATACAGGAGATACATTAAAATGGGTATGGTATGATGGTCCAGGAGCTCCAATAATGCATGAAGATCTGAAGCTACCCAATGCGATGAACAAAATGTCCAAATCTGAATCCAAGGATGAAAAAGATGCTATGAAGGATAAAATATCACTTGAAACCAAAACAACGGGTGAAGGCGTATTACCCGAACAAGGTGCAATGTTCGTTGGTGAAAAAGGACGTTTATTATTACCTCACTTCATGGAGTTGCCCAAGAAAATTGTAGATGGAGCATATATTGATATTTCCTCCGAAATTACTGAAGTAGAGAAAGCTAATAATATGGGCAAACCCATACGCAACTATGCTTCCGAGGGTCCTAAACATTACCATCAATTTGTTGAAGCATGTTTAGGAAGAGGTGAATGCACTGCTCCTTTTTCTTATGCATCCAGATTAACTGAAACTATACTTTTGGGTGTAATTGCAGGTCGTTTCCCTAACAAGACCTTACACTGGGATAATACTACCGCAAAATTCGCTGAAGAAGAGGCAAATCAATTTTTAGAATCTCCGTATCGGGATTTTTAATAATTCAAGTAATTATAATAATAAAAGCCATCTGCAATTTATTTTTCAGATGGCTTTCCCTTTCCATTTTCAAGGTTATTCTTTAAACTATCCAAAATATAGAAATCCCAACCGATGGAACAAACATCGTCACAAACTCCATATTACTAAAATAGTCCATTTCTACCAACTTATTTTTAGTTAGGTATGGCCTTTGTCAAAAATTTTTCTTGATTTTGAGAATACCTTCATAAATAAAGATACATTTGCCGGCTGAATTATGTTTTCGGTATTGTATGGACTGAACTCCTTTCAACTTAAACAATTTATAATGAGCGATTTAATTACGTTTGGGCTATTATCATTTACATCTTTTTTTACGCTGATAAACCCACTGGGTACAATGCCTATTTTTATGACTATGACGGCCGATTTGGACAAACCACATAGAAACCATACGGCTAAAAAGGCATCTATTGCAGCCTTTATAACCATTGTGATATTTGCATTCTCAGGACAGCTGCTATTCAACTTTTTCGGCATATCAGTACACAGTTTTAGGATAGTGGGTGGGGTCATCTTTTTTTTAATGGGTATGGATATGCTTCAGGCGAGATTAGGGAAAGTAAAAGTCAAGGAATCAGAAGTAAAGTCCTATGTCAACGATATTTCAATAACGCCATTGGCCATTCCCATGATATGCGGTCCAGGAGCATTGACGAATTCCATAGTAATGATGGAAGATGCTGATTCTATTGAAAAGAAAGTGGTATTAGTAGCTTCTGTTTTTGTGGTAATGTTATTAACTTATCTCATTTTATTCAGTTCTTCTAAAATAATAAAAGTCCTCGGTGAAACAGGCAATAATGTCATGATGCGCTTAATGGGGCTGATTGTTATGGTAATCGCTGTGGAATTCTTCTTTAGTGGACTTAAACCAATCGTCGCCGAGATGATGAATTAACAATTCCTAAAACTATGCTAATCATTGTTTAGCTCTTTTAAAAAATCCTATTTTTGGGCAAAATCCTATACGTTGTACGGTAAAATCATTTACATACTGGTTTTCTTGGTATCAATACCGATATTTTCCCAAGAACCGCCCGAAAAAGAAGTAAAACAAATCAATATTGTTTACGGGGCAAATTTCACTAAGGACGAGAAACAATTCCCTGGTGCTTCAATATTTAGTAAGGATGATAAGCAAATACAGTTTGAACATGAAGGCGCTGATCTATTCTGTGATATCGCTATTTACTATCAAAAAGAAAATAAATTAAAGGCAGTTGGTAATATTCTTTTACAACAGGGTGATTCCATTCAGATGACCAGTGGGAAAATTGATTATAATGGCAATGAAAATCTAGCCAAAGCCTGGGAAAATGTTGTGCTTACGAGTAAATCCGAAATGACCTTGACAACAGATACTTTGCGCTTCAACAGAGAGCAGCAACAAGCCTATTATAAGGATTTTGGCACTGTGGTCGATTCTGTAAATACATTGACTAGTGAGATTGGCCGATATTTCCTAGAGACGAAAAAACTTCAATTCTTGGATAGTGTTCATTTGAAAAACCCGGATTATATCTTGGATTCTGAACAACTGGATTATTATGAAACTTCCAAGAATGCTTATCTATATGGTCCTTCTACAATTACAGGTAAGACCTATAAAATATATTGTGAAAGAGGTTTTTACGACACCAAAGTAGAAAGTGGCTATTTTATTAAAAACACCAGAATCGATTATAACAACCGAATAATCAAAGGGGATAGTGTTTATTTTAATAAGGCAAGAGAGTTTGCCTCTGCAACGAATAATATAAAAGTCATAGACACAGTCAATAACGGCGTAATCAAGGCGCATTATGCAGAGGTTTTTAAGGCAAAAGACTCTGTCTTTGCTACAAAACGAGCAGTTTCCATTTCCCTCATGGAACAAGATTCACTCTATATGCATGGCGATACGCTAATGTTAACTGGGAAACCTGACCATAGGATACTTAGAGCCTTTAGAAATGCCAAATTTTTTAAGACCGATTTAAGTGGTAAATGTGATTCTATTCATTATGATCAAAAAACGGGAATTACACAACTAATAAAGAACCCTATTCTCTGGAACGGACCTAACCAGATGACTGGGGACAGCATCCATCTAAAATCTGATTTGAAGACTGAAAAAATGGATTCCCTTAAGGTCTTGAACAATGCCTTTATCATTTCACTGGACAGCGTGAGCATGGAGGGATATAATCAAGCAAAAGGCAAAGATTTATTTGGTAAATTCAAGGATAACCAGCTCAAAGTCATCGATTTAATCAAAAATACAGAGGTTATTTATTATATGTACAATGATGATGATGAACTCATTGGTATAGACAAGACTATCTGCAGTGCTATTCGCATAACCATGGCTAATAATGATATTGAGGACCTTACCTTTTTCACTAATCCTGACGGTGATATTTATCCCGAAACCGAACTTCCTGAAAACAGTAGAAAATTAAAGGGTTTTATTTGGCGTGGTGATGAACGCATCCTTACCAAGGATGACATTTTTGATGAAGATGACAATAACATAATTTTACCGGTAATAAGAGGAATTAACAATCCCATGGATATTGAAATGGAGACCTCCCCTATCGAAAAAGAAAAAAGATTTCCAGATTCCAAAAAAGAATCAAAAGCGGATAAAATTGCGCAGCAAGAAAAAGTTAAACCAACCAATGATACTGAAACCAAGGAACGTTATGAGGAAGTACCCATCGAAGATGACCTTAGTTCAGGATATTATCTGATTGCCAAAGTTTATAAAGACAAGGTTAATTATAAAAAGTTCATTAGGAGCCTAAAATCACAAGGGTTACAGCCCAATCACTTTTACCGTAGCTTTAACAAGTTTTATTACGTGTATTTGGATCGTTATGATTCACTTGATAATGCCAAAAAAGCTCGGGATAGCCGGTTTAGTGGACATTATCAGGATACAACATGGATTTTTAGGGTTTTAGATAAATAATGACCCTCATGAAGAAAGACTTTCTAAAATATCAGACACAAACTACGCCCCACCCATTGGCCTTGCAAGTATCGCATGCCAAGGGCAGTTTTATATATGATATTGAAGGAAATGCACATCTTGACTTTATTGCAGGCGTCTCAGCTTGCAGTTTGGGGCATTGTCATCC
>RCND010000882.1_pt1 | contig 17060 bp, 15 predicted proteins | sample 2041351 | NCBI WGS metagenome assembly RCND01 (sample SAMN09708230, study PRJNA481090) | Marine sediment metagenome, whole genome shotgun sequencing project. | biome: marine sediment; feature: ocean; material: sediment; isolation source: Sewage treatment plant 12B marine sediment (STP12B) ... | reverse complement strand
CCAACTAGGACACCGCGGTATTCTTTTCGAAGCCGCCAAAGGAAACTATGGCCCAGGCACCGCGCCGACCTCGTCACCCGATGCCCGACTACGTCGAGGATGCCCTCGTAAACGGCGGGTTGATGGCGCTGTACCGAGCCAGACCGCCGTACCAACAAAATGACTACGTCGGATGGATCAGCCGCGCCAAACGCCCGGAGACTCGATCCAAGCGATTGAACCAACTGCTGGACGAGCTACGCGCTGGCGTTGTGTACATGAAGATGGCCTGGCGCCCCGCTAAGACACCGCCCACCTAACCACCCGCTTCGGCACTTATCACAGCAGCAGCACGTCCGATGAGGCTTTGCGCTTCAGCAACCTTCTCGGCATATGCCGCAAGATCTCCGTCACGGAGCGCCGCATCAGCATCGACCAGAGCCTGCTCAGCGGCCTCGATAAGGGCAGCAACCTCTTCTGGTACCACTACCCCCGGCTCCCCTGGCTCCCCCGGCTCCTCGCCCGTGGTCGGCTGGTCGACCGCGGCCGCGGTCCCTACACCAAACACGGCATCCAACGCCCCACCGAGGGTGTCCCGCATCTTGATGTCGCCGTTGTACGAAACGACAACCCGCTTGAACTCCGGGATGCCGGTGGCTTGGTCACTTGCCCCTGGTACTGCCTGAGCACTCGACGCCGTCGAGTTGGCAGCCTGGATGTAGATCGGCTGCACATACAGAACCGACTCTTCGATCGGGAGTACGAGCATGCTGCCCTGGATGACCTTTGAGCCACCTTGTCCGAGCAGGGTGAACTCGGCAGAAATCTCGGTGTTCTGGTTGATCAGGTCACCGACTTGGCCCGGCCCATCCTGCTGAGTAGCTGCCGGGAGTCGGTATTCGATCATCTCGCCGTACTCGGCAGAATCGCTCTTAGCGACGAGGAACGACACCATATTCGGCCGAGCGCGTGGCGTAAACGGTTGCATGATGATGAAAGACAGGTCGTCCTCATCGGGCAGACTCATCAGCAAGTAGTACGGCAACATCGGACGAGCCGACCCAGTCACGTCCGGGTCGCGCAGTGCAGGCCGGTCTGCATCCGACGGGTCCCTGGCGATCTCCCACGGATCAACCTCGGAGAAGAACTGGCGGGGATCGGTGATGTGATAGAGCGTGTACTGGTCCGACTGCACCCGGAACAGATCCTCGGGATACCGCATGTGCTCCCGGATGTCTGCAGGCATCTCGGCACCATCAACAAACACGTCAGGGAAGATCTTCATTTGGGTCTGGATCAGCGGATCGTCAGTGTCAACGACATAGAGATTGACGGTCCCATCAAACGCGTCAACGGTCGCCTTCACCGAGTTCCTGATGTAGTTGAAACCGTTGGGAAGGTCCGACCCGCGGTTGAGCCGGGCGGTGGGTGCGGCCTGTGAATACGGGTAGTTGCCGGTCACCGTATACATATCAACCATCCACACCAGCCGACCGTCATCGGTAAGGATCAGGTATGGGTCCGAGTCTGTGTAGAGGAACGGAGCGAGCTTGACGACGCGATCGACAATGTTGCGCTCCATCAGCACCTTGCTGTCGGACGCCACCTGGCCCGAAATCAACGTGTCCAAGTCGGCGTAGCGCAACGCAAAAGCGGCTCTTCGGAAGATTCCGCCCAATTCGACACCACCGGTCCCGGTATAGGAGGTGTACTCCACATCGGAACCTTCGGTACTCACCGGGAAGTCGACCTCGTCCTGCTTGCTGCCCACGATGGCAAATGCACCTGTGGCGGCGTCGCCGAAGTAGATGCGATCTTGGACCGTGGCAAGGTCCGGGCTGGCCGCCACGGGAGGAATATCTTGCACCAGGAATTCTGGTTGTCCCTCCGGAGTGACGCTATTTGCCGGTGACAGCACCGGACCAAAGCCGTGGGTGTACACAAGCTTCTCATTGACCCAACCGCCACCAGGGACATTGGCCTCATCGAGTTCACGAGCCGAGACCATGACCTGGGTCAGCTCACCGTCAATTTCGTAACGATCAACGTCGACGTCGGTGATGTCGTAATAGGTCTTGATGTTCTGCAGCTGCTTGTAGGTGGTCGTCAGCACCCCTGGATCCCAAAGCCTGATGTTGTCGACGGTGTTTTGGTTCTGGCCCAGAATCTCGCGGTCAAGGTCGGCAGATGCAGCAAATGACTGCACCTCGATGTTCTCTAGGCCATATGCGGCCAGGGTCGCCTCGATATTGTGGGCAACAAACTTCTCTTCCTTGTTCACCTCATCGGGAACAACAGAGAAACGCTGCACCAAGGTCGGATACAAGCCACCGACGAGGACCGAAGTTCCCAGCCACAAGCTGAGAGCCACAATCGGAAGGGTCCACCCACGAAACCTCAGGTTGAGCAGCAGGATTACCGCTGCCACTAGCGAGATCAGTATGAGGAGATTGAGTGCGGGCAGCTGTGCGTTGACGTCGGTATACGAAGCACCAAAGACCTGACCACGGGCTGAGAACAAGAGCTCCCAGCGATTCAGCAGGTAACCGGCGGCCTTCAACACGGCGAGGCTGGCAAACAGCACCGACAGGTGCACCTTCACCCCGGGCTCGACACGACGATTGAACGAGAACTCGACGGCGCCGTTCAGATAATGGATCGAGGCGCTGACGACAGCGATGACGAGCACCAGCTGAAAGAACCAGCCAAACAGCACGTTGTAGAACGGCAACTGGAAGACGTACAGAGAGAGGTCGTTTTCGAAGATCGGATCATTGACCCCGAAGCTGGTGCCGTTGCGAAACAGCAGCCACTCCTGCCACCACACCGATCCGCCAAGTCCGAGCATCAGGCCGAAGAAGGCGCTGATGGCAAACCTGACCTTGCGCACACGCGGTTCGATCCAATCTTGGAACCGGGCGAGCAGCTCCTCTTCCGGAGTGCCCGTCGGTACGCGACGTCGCGGCGAGAGGCGGTCGACCAGCCAGAGGTTTAGCCAGAAGAGTCCGAATGCGATGGTCGAGGCAACGATGACAAGGCCAACACGGGTGATGACGAGGGTTCTCCACACCCCTGTCTGACCAACTGATTGATACCAGAGGTAGTCCGTCCACAAGGTGGCGAAGAACCTGCCGGTAACGAGGGCGGCGATGACGATGACGGCAACAATTGTCGGCCAACGGCGACCGGATGTACGGGGACGGATGGGAACTGGTTCGCGATTTATCACAAGGTGATTCTATTGCTCCGGGCGACTATCGAAGCCGTTCGAGCCCGCGAGCACAATCATGGCCCCACATGACGGCCCCGCTGGGGGCACAATCACGCCGTCAGGAACCTCTTCGCCAGGCCGCCAGGTTATGCCGGTATCAGCCCCGCACTGACCGCAAACCCGGCCCGGAGCGGCCACCTCAACCTCATCGATCCCCAGTCGGGTGTAGCCGGCTAGCAAGCCATCGTTGAACGCACGGCGTGCGGCCTGTCGGACATGACGCTCCGCCTCGTCGGTACGCCAACCGCGGAACACACGTCCCACATCTGCCGACAGCCGTCGACTGCCGCCACCAGAATCGCGATCTAGAACGGTCTGCACATCTCGGTGCAAATCAAAGATCAGTGTCTCCGCTGCTCCCTGTTCCGGTCCGCCGGTCACCTGGGGCCCAACCGCTCCGACCGATTCTGCCGCGGCAGCGTGCCCGGCGTGGAAACTGTCGTGAAGGACAGAGTCCAGTTCGTCACCCATCATCTGAACGACAAATTCTCGGCCCAATCGCCATTGGCCATCGGACGTTCGCAGCTCTTCCAGCACCCGGTTCTGCAGCTCCACTATGCGTCTTTTCAGGCCACGCAGACCACGATTCTCGATGGGCAGCAACATCCGGTCGCGACGATCAAATCCACCACCGACCTGGATAGGAGGAACGGCCTCGAGAGCACGTGGTGTACTGGCTTGAGGAGCCTCGTCGATGGCCGCGGCGGCAACCACAGGCGCTTCGTGCTCGGGAGTGTGACGGAGTTTCGCAAATAGGGCGCCGATACCTGGAGCATCTCGCACGACCGTCACCTTGTCTTCGGCGACCGCGGGTTCGGTGACTACGGCTTCCGTCGGCGGTTCTTCAGCCACCGGCTCCGCGACGGCCAACTCCTCGACAAACGGCTCTGCCGCACCCGGCGCCTCAGGCTCATCGCCAGCAACGGTCGAGACCTCGGACGGCTCATCTTGGCCAACGAGAGCGTCGGCCTCGTCATCGGAAACTGGCACATCGTGGCCAACGACCTCATCATCGGAGCTTTCCGCATCAGCATCTTCGAGAATATCTATCTCGACGTCGGGGTTTGGGTGTGGCATCGTCACGGCAGATCGCATCTGGGCCACCTCGGCGGCCATGGCATCAGCATCAATAGTTTGGTGCTCGCTTGGCAGCGCTGCTGGTTCTGCTGCGGGAAGGATCCGGACTGCACCATCGTCCTCCGGCCAGCGGGTCTGCTCGCTGGCACCGGAAGCAATGACCCGGATCCCGATGTCCGGAGAGGGGTCACTCGACTGGGCCGTCTCGATATCCCTAATGGCGGCTTCGGCGGTCTCGAGTTCTCCAAGAAGTTCGGAACGCCGATTCTCTAGAGCCCTCGCCCTTTCCTGCGCCTTTTCCGCGGACTGGCGGGCACCTTCGAGAATGGCTTCGCTCTCGGCCTTGGCAATCACGACGATCCTCTCGCCGTCGTCGCGTGAGGAACGCAACATCTCGTCGGCTTGGCGGCGGGAATCGGAAATGAGCCGCTTGGCATCTTGTTCGGCCTCGGCTCTGATAAACAAGGCGTCCTCACGGGCCTCCGTGATCATGGCTTCCGCAACCGCGTCCGCCTGGTGAAGAAGATCCGTTCCGGTGTCCCAGGCATCGCCACGAGCGGCCCGCGACACCTCGGTTGCCTCTTCTGTGAGATGAGTGGCGTCGTCATGGGCCCTGGACCGCAGACCCTCGGCCGCGGTCATGGCCGCATCCAGAACCGATTGGATCTCTGACCCGAGATCATCCATTTCACGCTTGAGGTCTGGAAGCTCGGTAATCCCCAGCTGTCCCAGCCGTTCTGAGAGGGCTCCCATGTCGCCTTCGAGCACACCGACCCGGTCGGCAACCATGGCGAGAAACTCCGTCACCTCAGACCGGTCGTAGCCACGGCGCGACACCGCGAACTTGCGCGCTCGAATATCGCCGGGAGTCAGTTCGTCAGCCATCTAGCCACGATACCCGGGGTTAGACAAAGAGAGGTGTCATGTCCAGACCACAGCCAATCCGTCCGGTCTGGTTAGGAAGGTGTTGAACAATCCCAGTTCCGGCTCGTCGGCAGCCTCCTAGGCAGCAGACAGTGAGGCGAAGAAGGTCATGGCATCTTGAATAGTGGCCACTTTGACGACGATGATGTCATCGCCGGCTGCCTCGATCGCCTCGTCATAGTTACCGGCTGGAACCAATAGATACTCAGCACCAGCGTCGATCGCCCCAAAGGTCTTCTGCCTCATGCCGCCAATAGGCCCGACTTCACCTTCGGCGTCGATAGTTCCGGTGCCGGCGATGCGGCGGCCTTGGGTGAGATCCTCTTCGGTGAGGGCGTCAATGATCTCAAGGGTGAACATCAGACCGGCCGACGGACCGCCAATGTTCTGGTTGTCGATGTTCACATCCACTGGGAACACCACTTCGACTTCTGCATCCGAGAGCATCACGCCAACCATTCCCCGGTTCTCATCTTCCATAACATTGCCGTCCTCGTCCACAAACCGATAGGGGCCGAGCACGAGGGAGATTTCGAGCGTATCGATAACATCAGAGTCGTCGGCATCAGTTCGATTGACAGTCAGAGCCAGCTCATCGCCAGGTGATCTCCCCCCGATCAGGGAGACTGCATCGGACGAGAACTCCACAGACTCACCCTCGACGGCAACGATGACATCGCCCTCCTGAAGGATGCCTTCGGCCGCAGACTCGTCGATAGTTGAGCTGACCAAAGCGCCCGATCCGTTGTAGACGACCTCATAGCCCAAATAGGTAAGAGCAACGTACTTGGCAGCTTCCTTGGAGCGGTCCATCAGGTTCAGGTTGTAGACACGAAGCTCTTCTTGGGTAACCCCAGCAGGCCGGATGTTCTCCACAGGGGCGAGGTCAACCCGTCCATCAAGCTTGGCCGCAACCCACTCGATCACATTGACCTCTTGCAGCGAGACCGTCAGAAAGAAGAGTTCACCCTCCGTGGTGTCGAATGGCTCAGAGACTTGGACAAAGTCGCTCACATCGCTGACTGGCCCCGGCGACATCGCGTAGTACGGCATCGAAATTGGAACCGCAACTGCTGCGAATACGAATGACCCAACCAACAACATGAACCCGGCGACCACAAACGGCCAGATCGGCAACCGACGAAGCTTGGTCGGGGCCGGTGCGAACGGATCAGTTGGTTGTTCTTCGATTGCCATGACTCCAGATGGTACCCGTCGGTGCCTTTTATCCTGCCGTTACAGAGACAGGCAATACATTGACGGATACTGGCGCAGGGAGGCCAGGGGGAGTCAGTTCGAAGACAGTCCAGTCGCCATCACGACGATAGGTGATGTCACCACTCATCCTGCGGGAGAGACGCCGCGACACGAAGAGTCCGACCCCCATCGATTTCGGTTGGCCACGGTCGCCACTCGAATTGTTATACAAATCGAATATCGATTCCGCTCGTGCCGCGGGTACGCCCGGCGCGACGGCTCGACAGTATCGAGGACAGCATGAACCTCGGAGGCAACGCCAACTCAGCTCGGACTGAACATGGCTCGATTCGTGTCCCGGGTCACAGTGAGCAGATTGTCAAATAGATGGCGAGTTCGATCGCCTGGACCGCGATTGTCGACAGCAACTCACGACGATCGGCGTCGGTGAGTCCTTCACCGCTTTCCCTGAGTACCTTGCTGAAGCCAACAACTGCCGTCAGTGGTGTCCGGAGCCGATGGCTGACTGCCGTCAGGAACTCGTCTTTGCCTTAGCCCCTCGGCGTCCGACCGCGTTCTTCGCTCGAGACTCCACCACGTCGCCAATGTAGTGATCAATAGACCAAGCACAAGCATGCCAATCGCGGCGCGGCGCGCATTGGTGCGACCAGGGTTCGGGGTCGGGTCGCGATCTGATGAGGCACGGACAGGTGCAGGCTGGTCCCGCAACAAAGGCATATCGATCCTGTCGGCAGGATGGCTAGCTTTCTCGATCCACCACCGCACCCTTGTGCTGCTCACGCCTATGCTCCGGTTTGTCGAAGAGGGAAGGGAAACCGAGATGCAGACCACTATTCCGTCGCGGGTGATCGCCGGCGCCGTCCTGCCCAAGAGCCAGGCGACCACTCTTACCCTTGTCGTGAGCTTTGCATTGCTCACGGCATTGGCCGCACAGGTACGGATCCCACTCCCTTTTACACCCGTACCAATCACCGGGCAGACCTTTGCGGTGCTGCTATCTGGAGCCGTTCTCGGCCGCGGCGCCGGTGCCGCCAGCCAAGGCCTCTACCTGCTGGCTGGACTCGTCTTTCCCTTCTACGCCGGCGGGGCCAGCGGCTGGACCTATGCGACCGGAGCAACGGGGGGATTCTTGGTCGGATTCATCGCCGCGGCCTGGGTAGTCGGTGCTCTTGCCGAACGGCACCAGGACCGGTCGATCGCCACCGCAATCCCCGCGTTTCTGACCGGGAGCGTGATCATCTATCTCTGCGGTGTCCCGTGGCTGGCCAACGTTCTGGGCACTTCGTGGACCCGGGCTGCCGAACTGGGGCTTGCGCCGTTTGTGGTCGGCGATCTGTCCAAGGCGGTGCTGGCGGGGGCATTACTGCCCGCAGCTTGGAAGCTGGTCTGGGCTGCCCGCCGCTAACGGCCAGGTTCACACTCTTCTTACAAATCTTGCTCACCAGCTGAACATGCCGGCTCCATCCTGCAGGCATGGCTAGAAACACTCGAACATGGATATTGACGCTCGCCCTGTTGGCGACCGGCTGCACCGCGGCTCCTGTTATCGACAACACGACGACGAACACGCCGGTGCGCCCGAGCCCGACTACGAGCACGAGCGCGACAGTCGGTCAGTCCACAACAAGCGTCACTGCTCCTAGTGAGAAGTCACCCAGCCTGTCGTCAACGACCACGGTGACGACTGTCACAACCGAGGCGCCTGGCAGCGACGTGTCTAATCCGGAGCTGCCGGCAATCAATACCGACTTCGATCTCGAGGATCTCGATGACTTGGTCGCCGACCTCAATGAGGTCCTTGCCGATTTTGATCAAAGCCTCGCCGAAGAAGAAGGAGATATCTTCAATGACTAGAACCTGGAAACGAGCGTTCTATGGCCTGCTGGCTGTGGCGCTGCTGGTGACGGCGGTACCGGTGGCTGCGGTTGCGCAGACCGATACCGAGCGGCCACAGCGAGGAACAGTCGAGCTGACCGACGAACAGCGATCCGATCGGCTAGACGCTGTGAAGAGAAGGGTGATCGCCCAGATCGAACGTCGCCTGACAGCTCTTGACCGGCTGGCCGGCAAGATCAGCAATGCAGATCACATCACCGACGGTCACGCGGCGACATTGTCAGCAGATATCGACGCCGCACGCCGGGTGCTGGAAGCAGGAATCGGCGCAGTAGGGACAGTCGAAACGTTGGAGGAGCTACGTGCGGTCACGCCCCCACTATTCGAGACGACCCTGGTGTTTGCTCTGTTGGGACCAAAGACACATGCAGTAGTCGCTTCGGATGCAGTTCCGGCCGCAACCCGTCGTTTCACTGAAATCGGCACCAAGCTTCAAGAAGCGCTCGACAGGTTGGACGCGGCTGGCGTTGATACCGCGGAGGCGCAATCCGACATAGACGAAATGACCCGACTCATCACCGAAGCCGCTAGCACCGGCGGACCGGTTGCAGACTCGGTCATTGGCCTCCAGCCAAGCGACTGGCCCGACCCAGCCAAGAGTTCGCTGGCAGACGCCAAGGCGTCGTTGCAGCGAGCCAGGAGCCACCTGAGAACGGCCCGTGACCTTGGCAAGCAGGTTGCCGCATTCATCCGCGACAGTGCGGCTGCTGGCGAGTAGCTAAATGATTGAACCCGATGCGGGCCACCGACAGACCGCATCGGGTTCAATTCACCCTTCTGTCCCGTTCTCTTAGTCGGAGACCATTGAGCGCAGCAGACTGTACGCCTCGTCTGGCGTGGCCTCGGCGTGAACAACCGCGTTGATCGCCGTCAACATTGCGTCGGGGTGCAGACTCTGGAACACGTTGCGACCCATGTCGACACCGGACGCACCACCTTGGATGGCGTTGTATGCCATCGTCAACGCCTCCAGCTCAGCAAGCCCCTCCCTTGAGTTTGACGCAGTCAAACTCACAAGGAACTCACGCAGTGAGTTCCGCCATCGCACGGACCATTCTGTCCAGTGCTGTTCCAATTCCTTAGTCCTATAGTAGACCACTACACATTCTGGTCATGTTCTACATATACCTCGGAGGCTGCTGATGACCGAAACCGTCACCCACGACACGAACCCACCGCCGCCCGCAACCACACCGCTTCCCCATCCCCACTTCACACTCGCCTCGATCGCCGTGATCGGTGTCGCCATCGCTGTTGCCGCGGCCGCCATCGGCATAGCCGCCCTGTCGATTACCGCCGGTCGAGACTCGGTTGACGACTCCATCGTCTCCGACAGAGTTGCCGCCTACCTTGCCGAGAACGGGGTTGCGGCTGGCGGCACGGCTTTTTTGGGAGAGAGCGTTCTGCCGACGATGACTCCCAAGGCTGATCTACCGGTTGCGCCCGCATCTGAAGTCAATGCAACGTATGCGCCCGATGTCCCGCCACCTTCCGGTCGGACGACTCAGGCAATCGTCGAAGTGCACTTCCAAGTCGTTGAGAACGTCGTCGCCATCGACCCGGGGACCGGCGTCGAGTACGAGACCTGGGGATATCGGATCGCCGGTGACGACAGCACGGCGATAGGAACACCAGGACCGATGATCCGAGCCAGGGTGGGCGATATATTCCGCTTCACCGTCACCAACCCTGCAACGAACACCCACCCCCACAACGTCGACTTTCACGCCGTGACCGGACAAGGTGGCGGCGCCGCCGACACGGTTGTTGCCCCTGGAGAGACAACAACGATCGAGGCCCGCCTCCTCTACCCGGGCATGTTCATGTATCACTGTGCGTTCGGCGATGTTCCTCTCCACATCTCCCATGGGATGTACGGAGGAATCCTCGTTGATCCGGAAACACCACTCCCGTCGGCCGATCACGAGCTCTACATGGTGCAGTCCGAGTACTACACGACCACCGTCGAACCCGGATTAGTGGATACGGACCGTCAGGCGATTACCGACGAGAACCCCACGTTCGTCGTATTCAACGGGGCCAAAGGAGCTCTGGCGGGCGACAACTCGCCGCGGATCAATGTCGGCGAAAGAATGCGGATCTACTTCGTGAACGCAGGGCTCAACCTTGATTCCAACTTCCACCCCATCGGCTCGCACTGGGACACGGTGTATCAGGAAGCCGCGCTGCTCAACGCACCATTGCGCGGATCGCAAACCACGCTGGTACCGGCCGGCGGCGGCACCGTGGTCGAGCTGATCGGCCAGGTTCCCAGCACGATCGTCCTCGTCGATCATGCGCTTAGCCGCACCTTTGACAAGGGCGCTCTTGGCACGATCATCGTGGAGGGCGCCGAAAACCCGGAGATCTTCGAAGCCGTAGGCACGGGTGAGCCGGTTGCCGACACGGGTAGCGAGGCCGCGGCAGACGCCATCATCGTTTCGATGTTGCCGGACTCGTGGACTGCGCAGCCGCTAGATGCGGCGGATGAATTCGCCGAGACCGAGGATCCCGCCGACTACTCGATCAACGTCCTGACAATTCCTGTCGGCACAACAGTGACCTGGGTCAACGACGACGAGGGCCAGGTCCACACGTCAACGGCAGTCGACGAGTCCTTCGATTCAGGTTTCTTGGCCTTCGGCGAATCGTGGTCCTACACCTTCGAAACCGCTGGTGATTTCGAGTACTTCTGCACACCGCATCCATGGATGCGGGCCATGATCGTTGTAGAAGGCTGAGCTTTGTGCTGGTCGGCGTGTCAGCAGCCCGCTGACCGGCACAAGACCATCCCCCCGAGTTCTGCAAGCCCGAGTTCTGCTTTGCAGAACTCGCCTGGCCTAGGCGGTGAGCGCTCCGACCGTGGCAATCAGCTCGTCGACGGTCGGGTAGTCACCAAGGGTCTCACCCCGATGCACCCACAGTGGGTTGAATTCGGGATCGAAGACGACGATCCCGGGGGCCTTCCGGGCGTCGCTGGTTGGTACTTGCGGCATATACCCATGGCGCATGGCCTTGAGGTAGTTTGTCGCCCCTTGCCAGCTGGTCAACTCCCGCACCGAGAGGTTCCCGACTTCGGCGACGGCGCGGACGCGTTCTTCCGGGTCAAGCAGCAGCGGTAGCGAGACACCCTTGCTGTCCCGAAGCCAGCGCGCCTGATACGGCGCGGAGCCGCCAACGGCAACTACATCAGCATCGGCGGGAAATTGGTTGCGGGAGGCGGTCAATTGTCCCAGGTAGTCCTGACAGGGCAGACACCCGAAATAGCGCACCAGAATGACGATCAGCGGGCTGGCGCGATAGTCCCCAAGCACCGTGGCCTTGCCGGCGGGGTCGGTCAACGCAATCTCAGCCGTAGAAGATGTCATGTCACCTCAAGCGATAGCCAATAGCTGGTATTCCCCGCCATCGCCGGTTTTATGCCGAAACCCTGATTCCAACCACCCGGAAGCGTCCAGCGACGAACGCGGGGTCGGTCAGCGATGCGTTGCCCGCAGGGTTTGCCCCAGTCACGTGAAAATCGCTGAACGCCGCCGACTGATTCACATAGAGACCCCCGGCCAGATTGAAAGCGACCGATACGCCGGCGTCCACGGCAGCGTCAATGGCGGCCTCCATGGTGTCGTCGTCGGTCGTGTACACCAGCCAGGTCAGCGCCCCGTGGGCGATTGCCGAGTCCTTGGCCAACTGCAAACTCTGCTCGGTCCCTTGGGTAGCCACGACGTAGATGATGGGTCCGAACATCTCCCGCATGTAGACGTCAGTGTCTGCCGCATCCACCTTGACGATGACCGGGCTGCGCACCTCGGCGTCGGCGAAGTTGGGATGCGTGACCTCGCGAGAGGCCAGCAGGACTTCACCGCTTGCTGCTGCATCAGCAATCCGGCCGGCGATTGCGGTGCCCTTTATCGAGCCAAGGATGTCGCCGGCTCTCTGGTCGTCCGACAGGAGGCCACCAATTGCACCAGCGAGGCCAGAGGCGACCTCATCGAACGAAACATGTTCGTCACCAACCGTTATCCCCGCGGCGGGGATGTATACGTTTTGCGGGGTGGTGCACATCTGACCGGAATACATGCTCAGCGACACCGACAGATTACGGAAAATGCCCTTGAGGTCGGCAGCCGAGTCGATCACGACCGAGTTGACCCCCGCCTTCTCGGTGAATACCAAAGCGTGGGTGACGTTCTGCTCCAGCCATTCGCCGAAGCTGGAGCCACCGGTGTAGTCGACCATGCCGATCGCTGGGTCCATAACCAAGTCCTTGGCGATTGGAGCGTCGGGAGTGTCGACAGCAAGCATCACCGTGTTCGGGTCAAAGCCGGCCTCGGCGAGAACACCACGTGCTGTCTCGACAAACAGTGCCAGCGGCAGGATGGTGCCGGGGTGTGGCTTGATGATGACTGGATTGCCCGTGGCAAGGCTGGCGAAGATTCCTGGATACCCGTTCCAAGTGGGGAAGGTCGAAACACCGACTGTTACGGCGATGCCTCTCGGCCTAATCCGCCATTGCTTTTCGATCTGCAGCGGATCACGCTTGCCTTGCGGCTTCTCCCAAAGCATCTTTCCACTGGGCAGACGGGTCATCTCGGCGTATGCATAGGCAACCGCTTCAAGACCACGGTCAAGAGCATGCGGACCGCCCGCCTGGAACGCCATCAGGAACGCCTGCCCCGTGGTCTGCATGACGGCGTGCGCCATTTCGAAGCTGTTGTCCTTGAGCCGATCGAGTATCTCCAGACAGACCCCGGCTCGCTCCTCGGGCGTAGCTTTTCCCCATCGCTTCATCGCAGCTTGGGCGGCGGTGATCAGCGTCGGTACATCGGTGGTCGGGTAGGTGACCCCGAGCTCCATTCCATACGGAGAGGACTCACCGCCGGCCGACGACCCGTGCGACGGCTGGTCCAGGCTGAACTCTTTACCGAGACGCTCTTGGAATGCCTGTTCGCCTTTGGTGGGAGCATCCTCCTCGTAGGCGCGCGGGCTCTCTGGGTATGGGCTCCAGTACTCGCGGTTACCGATCGTGGCGACTGCCCGTTTCAGTGTCTCCGCATGCTTCTCAAAGAGTTCCATCATCGTCCTTTCAGACCTTCTCAACGAGCATGGCAATGCCTTGCCCGACCCCAATACACATCGTGGTGAGGGCGTATCTTTCGTCGGTTTGGTGTAGCTGACGTACTGCAGTGGTAACGAGGCGGGCGCCGGTCATCCCCAGCGGATGCCCAATCGCGATTGCGCCCCCGTTGGTATTGACGTGTTCGGCGTCGTCGGCCAGACCGAGCTGGCGCAGACAGGCCAGTGCCTGAGACGCAAACGCCTCATTCAGCTCTATCACTCCGATGTCATCGAGAGCAACACCGGCCCGACCCAACAGTTTCTGGGTAGCGGGTACCGGTCCGATCCCCATGATCCGAGGCGGGACTCCGGCGGTTGCCATACCGATCACCCGAGCCTGCGGCGTGAGGCCGTACGTCGCAACGGCCTGCTCCGAGGCGACAAGTACCGCGGCGGCACCGTCGTTGATGCCGGATGCGTTACCTGCGGTAACCGTGCCGTTCTCAAAGATCGGTCGCAATGCGGCCAGCTTCTCGAAACTGGTGTCGGGCCGGGGATGCTCATCTCGATCGACGGTGATCGAGGCACCGCGGCGCTGCGGCACAGTGACCGGAACGATCTCATCGGCAAGTCGCCCTGACGCCACCGCAGCCGCAGTACGTTGCTGGCTGCGCAATGCGAACTCGTCCTGGTCGGCGCGGCTGATCTCGAATTCGACCGCAACGTTCTCTGCCGTGCCCGGCATTTCGTCCTTACCAAAACGTTCGGCAAGCGCCGGGTTGGTGAACCGCCAGCCGATGGTCGTGTCGTAGACCTCGACGCCTTGGCTGAAAGCAGTCTCCGCCTTTGCCATTACCTTGGGTGCTCGACTCATAGATTCCACACCACCGGCGAGGATCAGATCGGCTTCGCCTGTTTTGATGGAGCGAGCTGCGTAGCCAACGGCCTCCATGCCAGAGCCACAAAGCCGGTTGATGGTCGTGCCGGGAACGGCAGCATCCATGCCCGACAGAAGTACTGCCATCCGGCCGACGTTTCGGTTGTCTTCACCAGCCTGATTGGCAGCACCCATCATCACGTCATCAGTGGCCGACCAGTCGACCCCTGGATTGCGCTCCATCAAGGTGCGCATCGTGTGAGCAAGCAGGTCGTCGGGCCGGACTGCAGCCAGTGAACCACCAAAGCGGCCAACCGGGGTGCGGATCGAGTCACAGATGAAAGCTTCAGCCACGATCGCCCCCTTCACGGATGGGACGGTTGGTGGCGGCGCATCGGGAGATAAGAGTTGGCACCCGATAACGATCTTCTCCGTATCCGGATCGGATGTTGCCTAAGACCGAGGCGACTGTGCCTGCCCCGATGCGGTCGGTCCACTCCAGCGGCCCGGACGGATAGCTGGCGCCGAGCCGCATCGCGGTGTCGATGTCGGCGGCGTGCGCCACTCCGGCGGTGACCGTGTCGGCGGCAACTGAGGCCAACTGGGCGACCGTACGCATCACGACCATCCCGTGGGTGTCGTCAACGCGGCTGACCTCACATCCAATCGCTTGGAAGAGTCCGGCAACGGTCGCAACCCTGCCTGAATCACCCTGGTCGGCCAGGGCAATCCCTATGTGGCTGACCCGGTCCCAATCGTGCACGAGGTCGAAGACAATCACGTTGTCTGATCCGAATACCTGATCAGCAGCGAGCTGTGTTGCGGTCCGACCGTCGGTCGGGACCAGGTGCAAGCCAGCAAAGATGAGATGACCGGGGCCACCAGCGGCCACGCTGTCCACCTCAACACCGGCGGCCACCAGTCGGGGGATCAACCCCGCCGCCCAACCGAGATCGCCGTGTGCTTCCACGTTGCCTGGTGCCGGCTGTGGGGCAAGGGTTTGGGGAACGGCCCGTGGCTTCTCGTCCCCATACTCAAAGAACCCCTCTCCGCTCTTGCGGCCCAGCCGCCCCGCATCCACCATGCTCTGCTGCAACACGTGCGGGGCGAAGCGCTGATCATGGAACGATTGGGCAAAGACCGACTTGGAGACTGCGAGGTTCACGTCAAGTCCGACGAGGTCCATAAGGGTGAAGGGACCCATGCGAAACCCGCCGGAACCGGTGAGAATGGCATCGATGGTGGCTGGGTCTGCGGTGCCTTCGGCGGCAAGACGGAGACCTTCACCGTAGAAGGGTCGGGTCACCCGGTTGACAATGAAACCTGGTGTCGAGGCGCAGTGGACCGGTTCCTTCCCCCACGCTTTGACGGTGGCGGCTGCAGCACGGGCGACTTCCATGTCGGTTGCCGCCCCCGACACGATCTCGACCAGCGGCATCGCCGGTGCTGGATTGAAGAAATGCATCCCCACGAACCGTTCCGGCTTCGCAAGCGTTGCAGCGATGGCAGTCACCGACAGTGAAGACGTATTCGTTGCGATGATGGCATCGTCGGCAGCCAGTTTCTCGATCTCCCCCAGAACTTTCTGCTTGATTTCGAGGTTCTCAATGATCGCCTCGATTACCAGTGCTGCCGGGGCGCACTCTGCGAGCCAGCCACAGCCAACAATCATCTCGAGAATCTGTTCTGCCTCTTCCGGTGTCCGGCGACCCCTCTCCACAGATCTGTCCATCCGAAGACGGAGATCAGACAGAGCCTTGTCAACGGCACCGTCGATCGAGTCGAATAGGAAGACTGGATGTCCTGCGGTAGCCGCTACCTGGGCGATACCGGCACCCATGGTGCCCGCACCGACGACAGCTACCGGGCTACCGGCAGGAATACCTATCGCCATCAGCGGCCCTCAAATTCTGGGGAGCGCTTCTCCAAGAAAGCGGCGACGCCTTCGGCATAGTCATCAGATCGACCGGCGGCCTGTTGCAGGTCTCGCTCCAGGTCGAGTTGTACGTCAAGCGAATTCCCACTCGAGGCGTTAAGAGCTTGTTTCGTCTTGGCAAAACCAGCCGTGGGTCCGCCGCCAAGACGAATGGCAACCTCGGTTGCGGTCTCCAGCAGCTGGTCATCTTCAACCACGTCCCAGATGAGTCCCCATGCGGCCGCCTGCTCTGCAGCCAGCGATTCACCCAACATCGCCAGCCCCATCGCCCGCGCCGACCCAACTCGACGCGGCAAGAAGTAGGTACCACCTGAGTCAGGGATCAGTCCGATACGGCCAAACGATTGAATGAACTTTGCCGAGCGGGCGGCGTAGACCAGGTCTCCGGCCAGCGCCAAGTTGGCACCGGCACCGGCTGCGACTCCGTTGACGGCCACAACTACCGGCTTGGGCATCGTCCGTATGGTGCGGACCGCAGGGTTGTAGCGAGTCTCCAACGACTCACCAAGATCGGGGGCTGCGCCGCCGGGGGCGACGGAACGGTCGTTTAGGTCCTGACCTGCACAGAAGCCGCGACCCGAGCCTGTGAGAAGAACGGCTCGTACCGCGTCGTCTGCTGCCGAGTCCTGCAAGACAGCGTTGAACTGATTGAGCATCTCCGTGGTGAAGGCATTGAGTCGATCAGGTCGGTTGAGCGTGATCGACCGAAGGCCTGCCGCGTCGGCAACGAGAATGGAATCGCTCATACGGCTACTCCCGCGACACCATTGGCAATAAAGCCCCACATCTCGGCGGCAATATCGTCTGCGGCCCGATCTCCAGAGGGA
>RCND010000880.1_pt1 | contig 17082 bp, 10 predicted proteins | sample 2041351 | NCBI WGS metagenome assembly RCND01 (sample SAMN09708230, study PRJNA481090) | Marine sediment metagenome, whole genome shotgun sequencing project. | biome: marine sediment; feature: ocean; material: sediment; isolation source: Sewage treatment plant 12B marine sediment (STP12B) ... | reverse complement strand
TCTTCCATTCGGAAGTTGGAGTGATCCACTCTTCTTTACCGTTGATAATTAAAATAAGCGGTAAATTGAAGCTATCTACTATATTGGTATATCGATATTTCAAACTTTTTCCCGTAGTGCTATATTCTAATTTAGGTATTTTAATGGTTCGTAAATACTGGTCCCAAAAATAACTGAGATCCAAGCCGCTTTTATGACTTATGTATTCTTCAAGTTGTTTGCTGCTAATTGTTTGGTGGTAGAAATCCTTATTTAGCCCTACGAGAATAGCTCTCCATTTTTCATCGTCATTTATTATTTGGCGCAAGGAATGAAGAACATTCGCTCCTTTGTAGTACATATCACTGCTACCTTCTTGATTTACGTTATAAACACCAATTATTGGACTATCGTTTCTAATGAGTCTTCGTGTCCCCAATACATATTTGGAAGCGGCTTCATCACCAAAATGATAGTTGAGGTATAAATTTTCAGAATAAGCTGTGAAACCTTCATGGATCCACATATCAGCCACGTCAATGTGTGTAATATTATTGGCAAACCATTCGTGACCGGCTTCGTGAATAATAATAAAATCAAACTTCAGCCCCCAGCCTGAGTTAGATAAGTCTCTCCCTAAATAGCCATTTTTATAGTCATTTCCATACGTCACGCTACTTTGGTGTTCCATTCCTAAATAAGGGACTTCAACAAGTTTAAAACTGTCCTCATAAAAAGGGTAGGGACCAAACCAATGTTCAAAAGCTTCCATCATTAGGGGAGCCTGTGTAAATTGTTTTTTAGCCTTTTCTAAATTATCACGGAGTACATAATAATCCATATCTAAGGTTCCTTTTAAACCCTCATATTCTTCAGAAAAATTTACATAGTCGCCAATGTTGATATTAACACCATAATTGTTAATGGGATTAACGACATTCCATATCCAGGTTTTAGTTTCACCATTGTCAACCGTATTTATTAAGCGTCCGTTGGAAACATTCATAAGGTCTTTCGGCACTGTTATAGACATCTTTATTCCATTTTCTGGCTCATCATAATAATGATCCTTATTTGGCCACCAGACACTGGCTCCAATTCCTTGATTTGATGTTGCTATAAAATGCTTGCCATTGCTGTCCTTTTTCCAAGAGAAACCACCGTCCCAAGGAGCGTTTTTTGCTTCAATTGGTTTTCCCGAAAAATGAATGGTCAATTCGTAGTCTTTCCCTACTTTTTGTTTTTCGGACAAATTGATAAAATGTGCGCTTCCTTCTGTTTCGAATTTGAGTTTCTTGTCATCTTGAAACAGACTGTCCATTTTCATCGGTAACTGTAAATCAATTTGCATTATTCTCTTTCTATCTAAAACTCTGTAATTAATGGTATTACTACCTTTAATAAATTTCTCCTCCGGAAATACTTCAACCTTTAAATCATAGTGTCTGAGGTCCCACCATTCACGTTCGGGGGTTATACTTCCTCTTAGTTCATCTTGGCGTGTGAATTCTTGTGAAAAACAGCTGAAGCCCAATAATAATAATAGGAGTAATGAGAGTATGATTTTATACATCAAATTTTATTAATTATTTATCTAAAAGTTTCTTTTGGGAACACGACAACACTTTCATGACCATTCTGACCAATGGCTGCAACTCCAAAAAAATAATTATCAATTACAATTCCATCTAGTGTAAATTCTGAAACGTCTCCCACATATCGACTGTTGTCCCATGTGGGGGAGGTAGTATCTCGCCAATATATTTTATATCCAAGCGCACCATCCACCTTGTCCCACTTCAGTTTTGCGGAAGCTTCTACAATTCCACCAATTTTAATATTCTTAGGGGTAGGAGGACCCCAGGCCAGACTAGCCATAGATATCGCATTTACTGCGGTGAGTTTTTTTGCATAATCGAAGTTTACATATTCTAGCTTATCCCCATAGTCAATTCCATTTTCGGTACGAATATCTTGATGCTGCTGCGTATAATTTTCGTGCGCCTCCATAATTCGAATTCCTGGAAATCCAAGATCGCAAAATGGTCTGTGATGACCTCCTCGTCCAAAACGATCCAATCGATAAATCATCATAGGATTCATTTCAGGCATATAGGTTCTCGTGGTTTCGAAAACGTATCTCGCTAATTGTCTTGAAACTCCATCTACTTCACCACCATAGAATCGTCTTCTATCTCTTTCCTTGTCGGTTTCAGTTGGGGGAACAGGTTCGGAGAAAATCCGAAAATCCTTATTACTAATTATACCATCGACTCCTTTAATATTACCAATCATATCGTTATTCAGAACTCCAATAATTTCCCAACCTTGAGTTACGGCATACTCTCCAAAACCCTTGCCGCCAAATAACCCTTGTTCTTCACCACTTAATCCTAAATATATTATACTACTTTCAAAAGTGTATTTAGAAAGTACTCTGGCGGCCTCAATAGCTCCGGCCATTCCGCTGGCATTGTCATTGGCACCAGGAGAATCTGAGGTTGAATTATTAGGATCACTCACCCTAGAATCAATGTCACCGCTCATTATAATGCACCTATTTGGGTATTTGCTACCCTTTTGGACAGCCGCAACATTCACAACCCAAACGTCCTTGGTAATACGTTTATTTTCGCCTTCCTTGACAAGATTCTTTTGATAAAAGACATTTAAGCAATTTGCACAATCTTTAGAAATTGTTTCGAATTCCTTTTTTATCCATCTCCGAGCGGCTCCAATACCTCTTGATTCTGAAAGTGTATCGCTCAAAGTATGTCTAGTCCCAAAATTCGCCAGAGAAGTTATGTCTGCCTTAATCCTTTCCGAAGAAACAGCATCAATAATATCGTAAATACGAGTATCTATTTGAGCAATTGAAAATGTATGAATACATATTCCTAAAATAAGAAGACAGATTTTCATTCTTTGCTTGTTTGCTATAAATTTACTTAAAATAGTATTCTTAGCAGTTTAAATTTTTTCGATAGAAAATCTCACTGAAGATTATCATTTTATAAGCACATAGAAATCTTCTGATTCGGCGGATATCGGCGCATTATTATATATTAATTCTGACATCGAAGAATCTATACAACAATTGGATTTAATCGATAAAAATTTAAAATTAAGCATGTCTGTTTCAGTTCCATTGAGTTCTAGAGCATAGTCTATATCGGTTTCTACCTGATGATAAAATATGGCCAGATTTCCTTCATTACCTGGGATTGGCTTTATATAAATCACGTTCGATGGTGATGATAACTTAAAGGAATCTTGAATATATGTTGTTCCTATAAGGGTGTCACCTAATGTATTACGGTATGTCAAGTAAAATTGATCCGCTGGACAAAGCACTGCTGAACAATTTGGGAATCTGTCTTCATCTCCTTCACAACTGAAAACTAATGCAATTATAATAACTAAGAGTACTTTTTTCATATATGCTTTTAATTAAGTTGAAATTTTCGATTCAGTTAAATTGGTATAATTAAATTTCTATTTTGGGATGGCAACCAAGGATAATCTGGCACCATCTGGACTCACTGCGAGTCTGGTTATATCTTTAATATTGTATTCTGAAAGATTTGCCACTTCTTTCCAGTCTGAGTTAAGAAAGGTGTCATATATATATAGTTTACTTCCACTGCCTATGAGTATTTGAGAATCATTTAACCAGGTGTAATCTAGTATACCAATAGGTAATTGGCACACGAAAAAGCTTTCCTTTGTCTCCATATCTAATAAATATACCTCTTGATTCTTATCTTCATTTACCGAGGTGTAACTCATTGTTTTTGAATCAGGTACTCTGTGGATAGACCTACCAACGTTCCTTATGAATGTATCCGTTTTTTTTGCTTTTAAATTTGAAAAAACTAAATCCAATTTGTCATCACTTAGTACAGAGGCTACAATTGTTTCAGCATTATGGAAATTGTAATATGCAACTTGCAAGCCTTCAATCAATTCAATATTCTCTTTGGAAATAGTATCATACATGTATAGGCGTTGTAAGCCATCCGGATCTAAACGCACCGCCGAGACTTTACCGTTAGAACCAGGTATTAGTATCGGTGAATATTCTCCACCTATCGTAGTTTTATTAAACCAGGTTTTTGATTTTTTTGAAATATCGTAAAGAGCAATATCTGTTTGCCCTCCTTTATTTCCGGCAAACAAGACTTGATTATTGCTCGTAAATGAGGGCTGACTATCATAGCCTTCATCATTAGAAATGTTTTGAAAGTTATACGTGATTAAACCGCCATACTCCGATTTTATATCACAGAGATATACTTCAGGATTAGTTTGGGCGATAAGATTGATGCAAGTGAATAATAGGAGGGATGCAAGCGTTTGTCTCATTTCATTAATTTTGTTTTAAAGATAGCAAAGTTTGAACCAAACTTATTAAATAAAAAACCATCCCGACTTCAGTCGGGATGGTTTTCTTAACTAACTAACCAAATTTCAATTAATTAAAACTGAAATGCTTTTCCAACAATTTATTGAACTTCGCAGCTGCTAGAAAGGATATTTATTCTCACTAGTAACCTTTGCGGCAATCATATTGCGAAGCCCAACCACGTTTGGCATATTTTGATATTTTGTAAAACGCTTCAAGCCCATCAACATCATACGTTGCTCATCGCCTTCAGCAAAAGAAATAATAGCAAGTTTGGCTTTAGTATCAATAATATCTACGGCGTGATATAAGTATAACTGCGCCATAGCGATTTGATATTGAGCGTCTTTCCCATCTCGTTTTGAATTCTTTTCGGCACGCAGAATTGCACTTTCAGCCATATAAATCTCAATAAGAATATCGGAAGCTGCCATCAGCATTTGTTGGTGTTCTTCCAAATCGGGTCCGAATTTTTGCACTGCCGCGCCAGCAACCATCAAAAAGACTTTCTTAAGTTTTACAAGAAGGGCTTTTTCTTCGGAAAGTACTTCAGAATAATCGGGTGTATCAAAAGAAGGAATACCGGTTAACTCATTAGCTACAGCCATTGCAGGTCCTAATAAATCTATGTGACCTTTCATTGCTTTTTTGACCAACATACCAACCGATAGCATTCGGTTAATTTCATTGGTTCCTTCATAAATTCGGGTAATACGTGCATCTCTCCAAGCTGCTTCCATAGGGGTGTCTTCAGAGAATCCCATTCCGCCGAAAATTTGAATTCCCTCATCTGCGCAATTCTGAACATCCTCAGAAACGGCAACTTTCAGAATAGAACATTCAATAGCATATTCTTCAACACCTTTCAGCTCGGCCTCCTGATGTGAGTTACCAGCTGCAATTCTTAAAGCTATTCGATCTTCAATGTTTTTTGCAGCTCTATAGGTTGCAGATTCACCAACAAATATATTCGTTGCCATCTCAGCGATTTTAGACTTAATAGCTCCAAATTCCGCTATTGGAGTGTCGAATTGCTTACGCTCAACTGCGTATTGAACAGCAACAGAAGTAATCCGCCTTTGTGAATCCAAACATGCACCTGCTAATTTAATACGCCCTACGTTTAGAGCGTTCATTGCTATTTTAAATCCGTTACCACGTTCAGACAACATATTTTCAACAGGAACCTTAGTGTCGCTAAAGAACACTTGTCTAGTTGAGGAAGCACGAATTCCTAATTTATGCTCCTCTTCCCCCATAGAAATACCATTGGATGCATCGTTCTCCACTATAAAACCGGTAATGTTCTTATCGTCTTCTATTCTTGCAAATACAATCATTAAACTACAGAATCCGGCATTTGAGATCCACATTTTCTGTCCGCTAATTTTGTAATGTGTTCCATCATCACTAAGTACAGCCTTAGTTTTTCCACTGTTTGCATCACTTCCTGCACCTGGTTCTGTTAGGCAGTAGGCTCCAAACCACTCGCCGCTCGCTAATTTGGGAACGTATTTTTGTTTTTGTTCTTCTGTTCCATAAAGGGTGATTGGCATTGTACCAATCCCTGTATGAGCTCCAAAAGCAGTACTAAAAGAACCAGTTCCACTTGAAATATAATCACAGGTAAGTAAGGTAGATACAAAGCCCATTCCTAGTCCGCCGTAGGCTTCAGGAACCGATACACCTAGAAATCCCAGTTCCCCGGCTTTTCGCATCACTTCTTCAGTTAAGGCATAGTCTTTCTTTTCAAATCGGTCTCGGTGGGCTATAATCTCACGCTCGTTAAACTCCGTAACGGCCTCTTTCATCATTCTTTGCTCCTCGGAAAAATCTTCAGGAGTGAATATATCTTCGCTGGCTGTTTCTTTAAGTAAAAATTGACCACCTCGTAGTAGTTCGTTTATTTTTGTTTCTGTTTCTGTGCTCATTTCAATAGGTATTAGATTCTGGATTTTAGTTATCTGAACTTTAATGAATCAAACAAACAATCCTTTAATAATTCTTTTTTATTGCTTTTAATTTAAGTGCTCTCACTTGTCATTTTTTCAGTCTAATTCAAAAATTCAAAAATTCCAGCGGCACCTTGCCCTGTGCCTACACACATAGTTACCATTCCATATTTTCCTTGCATATCGCGTTTTCGCATTTCGTCAAAGAGTTGAACCGATAGTTTAGCTCCAGTACAACCTAGAGGATGTCCTAATGCAATTGCACCTCCATTAACGTTTACGATATCCTGATTCAGGTCTAACTCGCGCATGACGGCTAAAGATTGCGAAGCGAAGGCTTCGTTTAGTTCAATTAATCCGATGTCATCTTGTTTCAAACCAGCTTGTTTTAATGCCTTCGGAATTGCTTTTACTGGTCCTATTCCCATAATGCGAGGTTCTACCCCGGCAGCAGCATAGTTTACTAACCTTGCTATAGGCTCGAGTTTTAATTCTTTCACCATTTCTTCGCTCATAACCATAACAAAGGCGGCGCCATCACTCATTTGTGAAGAGTTTCCGGCAGTAACACTTCCTCCCGCGGCAAATACAGCACGTAACTTTGCCAAAGCTTCTTTACTGGTTCCAGCTCTTGGCCCCTCGTCTTTAGTCACTGTATATGATTTTGTGGCTTTCTTTCCATTTTCATCAATATAGGTTTGCTCAACATTTATTGGAACAATTTGATCCTGAAAACGGTTTTCAGCTTGCGCTTTCAAGGCTTTCATATGACTATTAAATGCAAATTCATCTTGATCCTCTCGCGAAACTTTGAATTGATTGGCTACAGCTTCGGCAGTGTTTCCCATACCCCAGTAGTAATCTTCGTGACCAGATTTGACCAGGTCATAGTTCAATTCCGGTTTAAATCCGGTCATCGGGACAGCGCTCATACTTTCGGCACCTCCAGCGATAATACAATCGGCCATTCCAGATTGAATCTTTGCAGTTGCTATTCCAATAGTCTCAATTCCTGAGGAGCAAAACCTATTTACGGTAACGCCCGGAACATCAACAGAATTCAATCCCATTAAAGAAATAAGGCGAGCCATATTCAATCCCTGAGCGCCTTCTGGCATTGCATTTCCAACAATAACATCGTCAATTCGCTTCACGTCAAGTTGTGGCAATTCTTTCATCATATGCTTGATGGTTTCTGCTGCCAATTCATCCGTTCTTTTAAATCTGAACACTCCCTTCGGTGCTTTTCCAACGGCTGTTCTATAAGCTTTTACTATATATGCTGTTTTCATTATCTGAAATGTTTAATTTTTTAAGTCTCCCTTTGAGGGGAGATTTAGAGGGTGTTTTTCAATTTGACTTAACATCCCCCTAACCCCCTTCAAAGGGGGAATTTTATTTTTTAGTTTCTCAACGGTTTCCCTTTCTGAATCATATGTTGTAACCTTTCCAATGTTTTGCGCTCCCCGCAAAGACTCAAGAAAGCTTCTCTTTCCAGATCTAATAAATATTGCTCAGTTACAAGAGTAGGTTCCGATAAATCACCACCTGCCATAACGTAAGCTAGTTTATTTGCAATTTTATGGTCGTGAGCGCTTATATATTTACTGTCCTCCATAGAATCCGTTCCCGCTAGGAACATTCCAAGGGCTTGTTTTCCAAGAACTTTTACATCATTTCTCATCACAGGTTTTGTGTATCCTTGATCTGCCATCATTCTTGCAACGCCTTTTGCAGTAGCAATTTGTCGATCTCTATTCACAACAACAATGTCTTTTCCTTTTTTCAGAATATCTAAGTCGTAAGCTTCATAGGCAGAAGTTGATACTTTAGCCATCCCGATAGTTAAGAAATGATCCTGTAATATATTGAGCTCCACATCTCCTTTCTTAAACGTATCGCTAGCTCGTAATGCCATTTCTTTAGAGCCTCCACCCCCTGGAATAACACCAACACCAAATTCAACTAATCCAATATAACTTTCTGCTGCAGCAACGACTCTGTCTGCGTGAAGTGTCATTTCACAACCTCCACCTAAGGTCATTCCGTGCGGTGCAACAACCGTTGGAATTGAGGAATAACGTAATCGCATACAGCTATCTTGAAAATACTTTATTGCCGCGTTCAATTCGTCATATTCTTGCTCTACAGCCATCATGAAGATCATTCCAATATTGGCACCAACAGAGAAATTCGCTCCTTGATTTCCGACTACTAAACCATCAAAATCTTGTTCAGCAAGATCAATCGCCTTATTTAATCCGGCAAGTACATCACCACCAATGCTGTTCATTTTACTTTGGAATTCACAATTAAGGATTCCATCACCAAGATCTTCAATTACAACCCCGCTATTTTTAAATACTTCAGAGGACGCGCGAATATTATCCAAGATAATAAAGGAGTCTTGCCCAGGTATTTTTAGATGTTTTTTCTGCGGAATGTCATAATAATAAGTTGCTCCATCCTTAATAGTATAGAAAGAGTCAATGCCAGCTTCAAGCATTTCGTTAACCCAGGCAGCAGGTTCTTTACCCAAATCCTTGATTAAGGCAATTCCAGCTTTTACACCAACTGCATCCCAGACTTGGTAAGGACCGTGTTCCCAACCGAATCCTGCTTTCATGGCATCATCGATTTTGTACAATTCGTCTGAAATCTCAGGAATTCGTTTTGATACGTATGCAAACATACTACCGAAGCTTTTTTGGTAGAATTCACCAGCCTTATCTTTTCCAGCAACAAGAACTTTAAATCTATCAACAACTTTATCGATCGATTTTGTTAGCTCTAGTGTAGCGAATTTAGCCTTGGCACTTTTTCTGTATTCCAGAGTTTCGAGATCCATACCTAGGATTTCACTCTTGCCATCGGCATTCTTAATTTTTTTATAAAATCCCTGTCCGGTTTTACTTCCCAGCCATTTGTTTTCCATCATTGTATTGATGAATGCAGGAAGTTGAAATACATCGTGTTCTTCGTCTGCAGGGCAGTTTTCATAGATTCCATTTGCGACATGAACCAAGGTGTCCAATCCAACAACATCAACTGTTCGAAAGGTTGCAGATTTTGGTCGTCCAATTACAGGACCTGTAAGTTTGTCTACTTCTTCAATGGTCAATCCCATTTCTTTTACAAGATGGAAAAGGCTCTGTATCCCGAAAATACCAATACGATTTCCTATAAAAGCGGGAGTGTCTTTCGCTATAACTGTAGTCTTTCCGAGAAATTTTTCGCCATAGTTGTCAAAGAAATCTAGAACTTCTTCTGAAGTGTCAGGCCCAGGAATTATTTCAAACAATTTTAAGTAGCGAGGCGGATTGAAGAAATGCGTTCCGCAAAAATGCTTTTTAAAATCATCGCTTCTGCCTTCATTCATAAATTTAATAGGAATTCCAGAAGTGTTTGAGGTTATCAATGTTCCCGGAGTTCTATACTTTTCAAGCTTCTCAAAAACAATTTTTTTAATGTCCAAACGCTCCACGACCACCTCAATAATCCAATCTGCATCTTTTATTTTAGCAACATCATCTTCTAAGTTTCCTGTGGTAATACGTTTTGCAAAATTAACATGATATAAAGGAGCCGGTCTCGATTTTATCGCAGTAGTTAAGGCATCATTGACCAGGCGATTGCGAACTACCTTATCTTCTAGAGTTAGACCTTTGCCCTTTTCTTTCTCGCTTAGTTCACGTGGGATAATGTCAAGTAATAAAACTTCAATACCAATATTAGCAAAATGACAAGCTATTCCGCTTCCCATAATACCAGAACCAATTACGGCTACTTTTTTTATTCTTCTTTTGGACATTTTATACTATTTTTTCGGTGGTATATATTTTCTTATTATTAATGAGTTCCAATATGGTGTTGGCTACATTTTTAAAAACTCTAAGTTCTTCTTCGGAAACAGATTTTTTTACTGCATCATCAAAACCGAGCACTACAGTTTTTGAAAACTCTCGCATTTCTTGTCCAAATGGCGTTAGGTGTATAATCACACCACGACCATCTAACGGATTTGGTTTACGTGTAATGAGCCCTTTTTCTTCCATTGTTTTTAAAGTTCGTGAGAGACTAGTGGCCTCCATACCCATTTTTGGCCCTAAAGCCGTCGAAGGAGTACCTTCCTCTGGATCTATACTAATAAGTGCAAACCCTGTAGCCATGGAACTACCTTTTTTACCAGCTTCTTCATTGTACATTTTCATGACACCCATCCAAGTGGAACGAAGAACATAGTCGATAGTTTTTTCTTTCATAAGAGATAATCGGAAATACAAATATAATAAAATATATTATGCACGCATAGTAAATTGTGAATTTCGTTAGTTTTATTTAAAATGGAAATATTCTTTTGGTGTGGAGGGTTTTTTAGATTCAAGAAGCAAGAAGAAAGACCGCTACGCTGAAAGAAGAAGAGAAAAGAGTGAAGGTCAAAGAAATAAACAATATCCAACAATCCAGTAAAGCAGTAAATCAGTAATCTAGTTATCCAAGAATCCAAGAATCCAAGAATCCAGAAGGTAGATGTGAGATGTGAGTAGTGAGAAAAAAAGAAGTGAAAAGTTCAAAATGAAAAGTGAAAAGTAAAAAAAGTTGATTTGTTGAATCGTGTAATCGTAGTTTAAAAGTAACATTTTAATCCAATAATCCAACAATCCAATATTCCAATAATCAAATTGGTATTATAAATATTATAACGAAGATAACTGTTCCCAGGATTCGAAGAAATCTTTGTCAAAAAGAACCTGTTTGTTAGACCTACTTAGAGCTTCTAACCACATTTCTTGCTTCGGACTTAGGAATTGTATCGCCGACTTTTTGTGACCCAGAGCACTGTTGATTTTTGTTTTCTGAACTTCGCTCAGCGGTAAGTACTTAAAATCACTGTGTTGAATAAAGTAATCCTCATCATCTTGCGCCCAAACGAATTCTTCCTTATATTTAACAGAGATCATTTTGTGCTTTTTTGCAAAGCCTTCAAGCTCCTTACTGCTAATTTTATCGGCATTATAAATAACGCGAACTACTTCTGCATTTTCCATAAAACCAGCCTTCGTGGCAAGTACACCATCTTGTGCACCCAGTTCTTTTTCCCCAGTCCAAAAGCAATACATTTTAAAATAGGACTCCTCTACATTATGATCTCTAACTGAAGTAGACAGCTCCATTCCTAATATTTTAAAATATTCCGGGATAGAATTACCGACCGATTCCAATGCATTTATCATAGACTTATAGAGTCCTATCGATGAATAGTCGCTAGCCAATCGATTTACTATATTTTCTCCCTGAGCGTTTACTATTCGTACAACAGGGTTATTCCAAGTTGGTTCGTTATACTTTTTTAAGATTTCTAGATCATCACCCTTTTTATTATTAAAAATTGCAAGCGGAATAAATTCATTTTCAATGGCTTCAGTCATTAATGGGTGGCTCAGAACATTTTGTCCATAATTTCTGCAAGTCGCACAACCAGGAACCTCTTGGAATAAAATTAGGATTGGTTTGTTTTCTTTTTCTGAAAGTTTTATAGCGGTTTTGTAATCACGATACCAACTAATTTTACCTAGTTCTTCATCTTGATTTTGGGACTCAGTACGCTTTTGTGCCATACTGGTTTGAAGGAAGAATGAAAGAATAACTAAAACGACAATTTTAAATCTCATAATCTGAATTTTATTATCTGCTCCACTTATATGTCCAAATTTGATCGAAGTTCTTACAACATCAACTATTATAAAACCAAAGCGCCTTCTTAGAGAAGGCGCTTTGGTTTTATAATTGAATGCATCAGCATTGACGGATCAAACTATAATTAGCTTAACGCCCATAGATCTTATTATAGAGATCCATATACCTTGCTTTAATAATTTTTCGTTTCATTTTCATAGTAGGAGTGAGGTGCCCATCTTCAATAGTCCAAATTTCTGGAGTGATCTCTATTTTCTTAATCTGCTCCCACTTCCCAAACTTCTCATTAAATTTCACAACGTCCTTCATAATTCGGCTAATCAAAACCTCATCCTGCGAAGCCACTTTTAAGTCGGAGCTAATATTCTTTCCTTTTCTCTCTGACCAATCCGCAATGAATTCCCAATTAGGTTGCACCAGTGCTGCTGGCATCTTCTCTCCATCACCAATCACCATAATTTGTTCAATGAAACGAGACTGTTTCATAGCATTCTCTAGAAGTTGAGGCGCAACATATTTACCACCACTCGTTTTAAACATTTCTTTTTTACGATCCGTAATTTTGAGGAAACCATCGGCGTCAATTTCTCCTATATCTCCAGTATGAAAATATCCATCTTTAAGGACTTCACTGGTTTGAACAGGATCTTTATAATACCCAATCATTACTTGCGGACCTTTCACTAGAATTTCCCCATCATGGGCTATTTTTATTTCTGTATCTGGCAATGCTTTTCCAACAGTGCCAATTCTAAAACCGCCATTACGCATATCATTAACTGTTAATACTGGAGAGGTTTCTGTAAGACCATAACCTTCCATCACAGGGCAGCCGGCAGCATTAAATACTCGAGCTAAACGTGGTTGCAGCGCTGCACTTCCTGACGCTATCGCTTCAAGGTTTCCTCCTAAGGCTTCCTGCCATTTAGAGAATATTAATTTCCTGGCGAGCTTTAATTTGGTTTCATACCACCAGCCGTTTTGACCATATGGCTCCCATTGCAGTCCTAAGTCAACAGCCCAGAAAAACAATTTACTTTTGATACCTGTTAGATCCGATCCTTTGGCGATAATCTTATCATATACTTTTTCTAGTAACCTCGGAACGGCGGTCATCACCTGAGGATGAATTTCTTTTAAATTATCACTAATGGTCTCTAAGCTTTCAGCAAAATGAATACTCACTCCACAATATTGATACATATACAAGAGCATTCTCTCATAAATATGACAAACAGGTAAAAAGCTAAGTGCCATAGATTTTCCCATTTCGATAGGCAAACGCTCTTTGCTGAGTATGGCATTACTCGCAATATTTTTGTGTGAGAGCATGACACCTTTAGGTCTTCCTGTTGTTCCAGATGTATAAATTAGTGTAGCAAGATCATCTTCATTAACAGCTGCTTTGCGACTATCAACTTCATTCTGATTACTTTCATCTTCACCAAGTTTGAGAACTTCACTCCAATTCGAACAACTCCCAATATCATCAAAGGAGTACACACCTTTTAAGGAAGGAACGTTGGCTTTAATTTTATTAATTTTCTCTAACACTTCTTTACAGGAAACAAAACAATAAACAGATTCGCTATGATTAAGTACGTATTCATAGTCACTTTCAGAAATGGTTGGATAAATCGGGACATCTTGAGCGCCGGTTTGCAGAATACCTATATCACAAATATTCCATTCAGTTCTATTGGTCATAGAAATGATAGCGACTTTATCGTTGGGCTGCACTCCCAATCTAATTAAGCCACGGCTTATAGCATTTGCTTTGTCTATATATTCTTGCGTTGAAGTTGCAACCCATTCACCATTTACTTTACTTACTAATGCTTTTTCCTGTGGATATTTTTCAAGTTGATAATAAGGGAAGTCAAAAAGTCTTTTTACGTCTGTCATAGTCTGAAGATTGTGAACTTGCAAAATATGAAAAATTATTCAATTATTTTCAGAATATAAAAAAATGGAGCCTATAAATAGACTCCATTTTAAAGAATACAAAAAAAATGAGAAATTTTCTATTTTTTCACAATTTTAAATGTTTGGATAGCACTTTCCGAAGTTAACTTCATTAAGTACATCCCTGAAGCATAGCCACTATAATCAATTGTCTGTGAACCACTATTGGCAGCACTCTCACTAATAAGCTGACCTTGGATAGTATACACCTCAATTTTATAGTCATTCAAAGCAGTTGTTATGTTTAAATAATTCTGAACTGGGTTAGGGTATATGCTAAATGAGCTAATTTCAGTATCCTGTAATCCTAAATTTTCGTTTACAATATTGATCTTTAAATCATCAAAATAAAAACCATCGGCGCGAAAAGCATTATCAGATTCAAATTGAAATCTTACTAAGATAGATTCTCCTAGATAATCGCTTAAATCGATCGTTTCTAACACCCAATCATTTTGTGTTCCGTCGTACAAAGGCTCTCCGGTAGGCTGTCCACTATTAGTGCTTCCTGAATTTGTGTAATTTCCACATTGCGGAATCCAATTCGCACCATTATCAATAGAAACTTCAAACTGTGTATAGTCCCAATTATTTTCAATCTCCCACTTTGCATAAAAAGTTACATTAGCACCTATAGCGGTGGTAAGATCTGCCGGGCTTTCTAACGTTATAGTTTCATTTGCATTGTTAGGGTAATTGCCATTTGGAGATTCGGTTATTGAACTTGAGGGAGATACAAAAGTTGCCATAGTTGTACCCCAGCCATCGTTCACAAAATTGTCACTAACGCTATCGCCCGCATCCTCAAATATTGCAGTTAAAGTCCCAAATTTTTTGTTGATTAAGGTAGTGCTGTCAAAACTTCCGTTGTTAATAATCAATTCAAAGCTTATATCATCTCCAATTTGAGTATTGGCTGCTAAGGTATATTGAATGATCCCATCTGTCTCCTCTAATACTAACAACCCGTTGTAATCAATAGGGTTCCCCACGGCGGTAATATTTGCTGAAATAGGATTAATACTAACAGTGAAATTGCCGTTACCTGCAAGACCAAGTCTTTTTACATCGAAACTGGTATTGATTGTATTTTGTTCTCCAACATATAACGGAGCCGTATCCTTCACACTGGCATAATTATTCACCATTTTTGAGGAAGTAATATTCAAATACATCATTCCTTTACAAATACCTTCGATTTGATTGGATGGAGGCCAAAATTGAGGCCCAATCTCTGGAGTAAAGGCGTAAATTTTATCGTGAGTTAATACAGTACCGTACATAAAGTCATCGCTGTCCCCGGCAGCAGGATAGAGTTCGGATGATAGAATATTATTAAATCCGTTTTGAGAAACCAATTCTTCAGAAATACCTTGAAATAAGTCATTTTCCACAGTAGGAACATTACTCGTATATCCGTATGGGTATAAGAGCAAATCACCAGAAGTATGATTATTGAACGCCATTACAAATTCGTGGTTCTCGACAAACCATTTCATTGCTTGGGCTTCAATTTCTGAAAATGGCGCTGTCCCGTGATAGGTTTGGTCATTAGGATCGCTTGAAGCTCCTTCACCTCCCCAAATACCGTTGCTTGGATCTCCACCTATGAAATAATCGTAGTTTCTGTTTAGGTCTACCCCGTGACCATTGAATCTGTTTTTTCGCCAAAAACCACCACCATTGGGATCCGTTTTCTCGTTGTATAAATAACCATCTGGATTAATTACTGGTACAAAGTATAGTTCAGTATTATCAACAATGCTCTTAACTTCAGGATCGGTATCATAATTTTCTAAGAGATACCACATATAAAAGATCAATTGCGATAGTCCTGCAGGTTCCCGAGCATGGTGTATCGCAGTATACAAAATTTGCGGCTCGCTTTCGCTCGTATTTGGATTGTCACTTATTTTTACCCATTTTATTCCGTTTCCACCAATTGGAGGTGACGTGGAGTTATCTGCTTGTCCGTTTGTCAAGAAAGAACTTATGTTTTCTTTTTGAGTAATTAGATTAGGGTAGAGGGTTTGCATTAGGTCCAGATTATCAAGCATTTCTTGATAGGTCAAATATCCACCCATAGATCCTAATTGAAAATTGGCGGGAGTTTCATAATCAACGGTATTACTTCCAGAACACGTTGGATTTCTTTGGGGAGGTTCGTTATTTCTATTTTGCTGAAGGAAATATTCCTTTGAATCTTCTATCAGAACATCTACCGAGAAACCGGCATTGCGAGCAGTTTCAATTTCCGAAGTAGAAAAATCTGAAATAATAAAAAAGCCTCTTTTATGAGTGCCATGATCTACAGCCAGCCCCAATCTATCCAATCTTGATAGATCTTCAATCGAATTGTAATTTATTTTAGCACGTTGATAGATTTCTTGCGTCTCCTGCGCATAACCTAGGAAACAAACGAATAAAAATGCAATTTGTAAAAATGTTCTCATAGCAATTTGATGTATTTTTTTTATTGGTAAGGCAAAGTCCCTACAACTTACAATTATTTTTTATTTTCCAACCATTTTCTAGCATTTACAAAACCTTCTAACCAAGGAGAAACCTCGTCCTTTCTACCAGCAGGGTAATTCGCCCAGTTCCATTGAAATGTTGAACGCTCAATGTGAGGCATCATCACCAAATGACGTCCGGTTGCATCTGTCATCATTGCGGTGTTATAGTCACTTCCATTTGGATTGGCAGGATAACTGTCATAGCCATATTTTGCAACTATGTTGTATTGATCTTCAGGCATTGGAAGATCGAACTTGCCCTCCCCATGACTTATCCAAACTCCCAAGGTTGAACCGGCAAGAGTGGATAGCATAACGCTATTATTATCCTGAATCTTAACACTTGTAAAGTTACTTTCGTGTTTGTTTGAAACATTATGTTTCATTTTAGCCAATTTCTCGTGATCTGGATTAATCAGATCTAACTCTAAGAATAACTGGCATCCATTACAGATTCCAACAGAGAGGGTGTCTTTTCGATCAAAGAACTTTTTTAAAGCGTTATTAGCCTTTTCATTATATCGAAATGCGCCTGCCCACCCTTTCGCCGACCCGAGCACATCACTAT